>Ga0316577_10000966_pt1 | contig 12819 bp, 11 predicted proteins | sample S5NA_FD_203073 | JGI IMG/M metagenome (GOLD analysis project Ga0316577, IMG submission 203073) | Rhizosphere microbial communities from salt marsh grasses in Alabama, United States - S5-7_050615r2r1 | ecosystem: Host-associated > Plants > Roots > Rhizosphere | place: USA: Alabama | collected... | reverse complement strand
CCTTTAAGGTGGAGATCAAGCGGGTGTGGAATGAGAACCGGCAGGTCTATGGTGCCCGCAAAGTCTGGCGTCAGCTTCTTCGAGAGGGTTTTGCGGTTGCTCGCTGCACGGTAGAGCGTTTGATGCGTCAGATGGGGCTCAGGGGTATTGTTCGAGGCAAAAAGGTCAGGACGACGATCCCCGATGAAGTTGCTGCACGTCCGTCGGACTTGGTGGAACGCGATTTCACCGCCGTGCATCCGAACCAGCTGTGGGTAGCTGACTTGACCTACGTGGCGACCTGGGCCGGATTCGTGTATGTGGCGTTTGTCATCGACGTGTTCTCTCGGATGATTGTGGGATGGCGGGTATCGCGATCCCTGTGTAGTGATCTGGCCCTTGATGCGTTGGAGCAGGCGCTGTGGGCTCGTCCCGAAACCAGGCAACTCATTCACCACAGTGACCGTGGTGTCCAATACGTTTCGATTAGCTACACGGAACGTTTGGCTGAAGCTGGAGTCGAGCCTTCGGTTGGCAGCGTTGGCGACTCATACGACAATGCACTGGCCGAGACGATCATCGGGTTGTACAAGGCGGAGCTGATTTACAAGGACGGCCCCTGGCGAGGAGTGGAACAGGTGGAACTCAAGACTCTCGATTGGGTAGACTGGTTCAATAATCGTCGGCTGTTTGAGCCGATCGGAAATATCCCACCTGTCGAGTACGAAGCGTTATACTATCAGGAACAGGAGGCTCCGGCCATGGTGGCCGGACTCAAGTAACCAAGTCTCCGGAAAAACCGGGGCGGTTCAGGAGTTGTATTAAACTACAACCCCCTAAATATATTAGTGGTGATCCCAGGGGGAATCGAACCCCCGTTACCGGCGTGAGAGGCCGGCGTCCTAACCGCTAGACGATGGGACCTGTAAAAAATATATGACCCAAACGGAGCGTTTCAAATTTCAAAAGTGATAGAATATATTTTATTTGTGAATGAATGATCTTAATTTTTATTTTTAAAATTTGAAACCCTTCTGGATTGCCGATCTTACCTCACCTACTGCGTCAGATGCCGTCCCGCATAGCTAACTATAGCAGAACAGCATCTTCCTTGTATTTGCGGCAACCTTGACAATCGCTCAATTTAGGTATGATTATAGAAATTGGTTTTGATTGTCAAATAATATTTATTTGTTAATCTCCATGCACCGGTTTCTTACCTTTCCTGAACCCAAAGATCAAATAAATCAGCCATCCAATGAACGGAATCAAGGCAATGATTCCCCAGAGTGCTTTCTTTCCGATGGTCCCGAAATCCTTGCGCACAATGTCAACAATCGCCAAAACCGTCAACAGGTAAAACACCACACTTATTTTTATCCAAAACAATACAGTTGCTGTATCCAATTCGATCCTTCCATTAGTTTCCGTCCAGAAATTGCTCTTTTCCGCAATTTCTTCGTCAATCTTCGGAATTATTTGTGCGGCGTACCATTTGTACGCCTCCGCGTAATTCCTCGATTTCCTTGACCTTGCAAAAAATTTCTAATTTTTGCACTGGAAACTAAATTTGTGCCTAATATATATTTTTGGATGGGCACCATTTAGAAAAATCTAATTCAAGTGCTAGATTTTAAGAGCTTCGACACTTTCAATATCGTATCCACATACGGTCGGCTGTGGTTATAATGATAAATAACGTTGTAGGCCTTTTTTCGACCAATCCCAGGATACCACCCGTAATGTTTTAGAAAATTTGCCACACTGTTAATGGCATCTGAGTGGTCAAAAAGATTTATTTGACCGTCGTCGTTACCGTCTTTTGCAAAAGCAAGAACATTGGTCGGCATGAACTGGGCAATTCCCATAGCGCCTGAATAAGACCCGGGAACGGCAAAGGGATCCATATCCTCTTTATCGGTATAGGTTAAAAAGGCTTTGAGCTCTGTGTAAGCCCATGATGACTTTCTTTTCACCCATCTTTCGTACTGTTTACGGGTGAGCTGGCTTGATTTTGAAACCTCGTCCCAAAACATATTCCGGACAATAGGGTCTTCCAGTGCAGCCATTGTGGAGAGCGTATTCAATACAAACGGCCCTCCAAGCAACGTCCCCAAGCGGGTTTCCACCAATATGATGGCCGTAATAATTTCTTTATCGACACCATAGGTCTTTTCGGAACTTTCAAGAGCTTTTTGATGCTGCTCCATATATTTTAATGCTCTTCTAATCGATTTTCTGGATGTAAACTGTTTGTAATTCAACGAAGCCTCATTATGAACCAAAAATCGGGAAATTCCTTTTTTTTCAAAGGAAACCTCGGGCCTTTTGTAAAGCTCGTTGATACGATCCTTATCAAGGCCATCTTCTATCAGTCGTTTTTGAAGAGATTCAAAATAGTTAATACTGTTTTCTGATCCCGCTGCATTGTGTGAAAAGATAATAAAACAGAACATTAAAATGCCTATAAGAAAAATAATATATTTTTTTGCTGTTATTCTAATGAGAAACATTTGACCCTTTAGTTTCGTTTTATTGGTTAAAATTCTTATTTTTTTATATTCCTGTCACTATTTGAAATGCTCAGTTTAGATTAGGGTTATTGGAACCTCACCACACTCCCGGCTTGTAAAGGTCGCCAGTTTTCTGAATCCGACAGATAAGAGAGTCGGCACTACCCGTTCAAAGTGGTTCCCCACATTGGCCGGATGATGCGCATCTGAGCCCAGAGTGATACGAATCTTTTTTTCATGACATTTTTTGAGTACCCCCAAAGAGGGGTAAGTATCCCCAGCCGGATGATCATAGCCACTGGTATTCACTTCCACAGTTATTTCTTTTTCTTTGATAATCGATAGTATTTCGTCAAATTCTTTTTCAAAAGACCTCGAAGGTTTTTGACCGAATTTTTTTATGAGGTCGATATGGCATATCACATCAAAATAACAATAATCCAGCATCTTCTTGAGATGATCGAAATAAAGTTCATATACATCATCAACATCTTTTTTCCCATAACGCCATTCTGAATGGTGAGTTACAATATCCAAACCACCAGGAAAATGTAACGAAGTGGCAATGACATCAAATGCAAATGGCCTGATAATATCCTGGAAAAAATCGATGTAAGCCGGATTAAAATCGATCTCAAGACCGACCTTGACGCTGATCTTGTCTCTATATTTTTGTTTCAAAACCTGTACAGCTTGAAAATAGTAAGGGATCTCCTCCGGTGTCATGGAAAGCCCGGTTCCTGTCTCCTGAATGGTCAAATGATCCAGAAAGCAGACCTCCCGTAGCCCCAAATCGATAGCGCTTTGAATATATTGTTCCATACCGCCGACGGCATGGTTGCAAAACAGCGTATGTAAGTGATAATCAATCATTGATAAGCTAAAGAGACTTATTGATCCGAATAAAATGACATGTTATGAATGACTTTGTCAAACTCTTATCGATCAAAACTTGACGTGGTTTTCCCTAATTGAAATCTATTTAAGCGATCAATTTGAATGGTGAAAAAAAATTCAAAAACAGTGTTTTCATGTCAAACCTGTGGCTACCAGACACCCAAATGGATGGGTAAATGCCCTGACTGCGGAGAGTGGCAAAGCTTTGTTGAGGAAATCAAGACCGCTCCCACCCAAGGCTCTCGCCGGATGTTAACTTCTTCGCAGACAAAACCGGTCCCCATGGATGCCATAGCCCTCGATCCCGAAGAACGGCTTTTAACCGGAATCAGAGAGTTTGACCGTGTTTTGGGCGGCGGGCTTGTCTCAGGCAGCCTTGTCCTGATTGGTGGGGATCCGGGAATCGGAAAATCAACCCTTATGCTCCAGGTACTGTATGGCATTGCTGAAAAAGGCTCAAAAGTATTGTACGTTTCCGGAGAGGAATCGGAGCGTCAGATGAGGATACGCAGCCAAAGGCTGTCCGCAGTATCGCCGGACTTGATGGTTGTTTCAGAAAATGATATGGAATCGATACTGTTGATGGCCGAGTCTGTTCAGCCACAGGTGCTGGTGATTGACTCCATCCAGACCATGTTCTGCTCTGATTTAACCTCTGCTCCGGGAAGTGTAACTCAGGTTCGGGAATCTACCATGCAGCTCATGCTCATGGCCAAGAAGACCGGAACACCGGTATTTCTTGTGGGGCATGTCACCAAGGACGGTGCTATTGCCGGGCCGAGGCTTTTAGAGCATATGGTCGATACGGTGCTCTACTTTGAAGGTGATCGCAACCACGTTTTTCGGATTCTCAGAGCGGTAAAAAACAGGTTCGGATCAACCAATGAGATCGGTGTATTTGAAATGAATGAGAGCGGTCTCAATGAAGTGGCCAATCCATCAGCCGTATTTCTATCCGAACGACCTGAAAACGTTCCGGGCTCCGTTGTTACGGCCAGCATGGAAGGAACAAGGCCGATCCTTGTTGAACTTCAGGCCCTTGCCAGCAGCACAAGCTTCGGGAATCCCCGAAGAACGATTCTGGGGATTGATCATAACCGGGTCGCCCTTCTGGTTGCTGTAATGGAAAAAAAGCTGGGTATGCATCTGATGGGCCATGACATCTTTATCAACGTTGCCGGAGGGGTTAAGATAGAAGAACCTGCCGTAGATATGGGGATCGTAGCCGCTGTTGCTTCCAGCTTTTTGGACCGGCCCATCCAAAAAGGAACCATTATTTTGGGTGAAATCGGCTTAACCGGTGAAGTCAGAGCCATTGGTCATGTAGAAACCAGGGTTGCCGAAGCAAAAAAAATGGGATTTAACCGATGCCTTGTTCCGCAAAGCAACCTGAAACGCACAACCGGGATGAAAGGTATAAAACTCATCGGTGTAAAAACTGTATCAGAAGCTATGGAAAATCTGTTTTAGTATCTTAATTGTGATTCTTTAATTTTTTTGGCAAAAATTTTCTAATAAAATGAATCGAGCGAATTCTTTTACAGGTTTTCCCGTTCCCCGTTAGCCAGTTTGCCCGTTATTTTTAAATACGGTTTTTACGGGCTCAACGGTCCAACAGGTTAACCGACTAACGATTTATTGTATTCCAACATGAAACGAACCGCAAGAAAACAAAGCCAATGGCAAGATCATTATACCCGGCAGGCAAAAAAGGAGCGATTCCCTGCCAGATCGGTGTTTAAGCTTGAGGAAATACAAAAAAAATACACCATTATAAAAAAGGGAAACAACGTTTTGGATCTGGGATGTGCACCAGGGTCATGGCTTCTTTATTCGGCCAAACTGACCGGGAGCTCTGGGCGGGTGGTCGGCATCGACCTTGTACCGATCACCGCGAATATTCCTCCTCATGTTAAGGTTTATACCGGGGACATACTTTTGATGGAGGATGATTTTTTCAAGTCTCTTGGAACGGACTTTAATGTCGTCGTCAGCGACATGGCCCCATCCACAACCGGGAATAAATTTGTAGACAGCACCCGATCTTTTAATCTCTGTATGTCTGCCTTATCCATTGCACAGATGACATTGAGCACCAATGGATCTTTTGTCTGCAAGATTTTTCAAGGAGAAGATTTTAACACATTTATAGACTCGGTGCGGTCTATTTTCAAAAACCATAAAATTTTTAAGCCTAAAAGCAGTCGAAAAGCCAGTAAAGAAATTTATGTTATCGGATTTGGGAAAAAATGATATAATGTGACTTAATTTTCACACCATTGTTTTCAGCAACTCCAGCTCAACATGATGAACCGAATTTTTTTGAGATAAAATTATGTAATAAGTTTCCATCTACGAATCGTGGACATATCATTGTGTGTCCAATTCAGAAATAAGCAATTTTTTCGTCGAGCAAGGCCGCACAAGGGTTTGCGGCGAGACGTATTCAATGTACGTCACAGCCGGAAAGCCGCGGAGAACGCCGCTCGGCGGAAAAAGGGCTATTTGTGGATTGGGCACCCAATAGGAGGATAAAATGTCAGGTCACAGCAAATGGTCTTCCATTAAACACAAAAAAGGCGTTACAGATGCCAAACGGGGAAAAATTTTCTCAAAACTCATTAAGGAAATTACAGTGGCGGCACGTATGGGCGGTGGAGATCCCGACGCAAACCCGAGACTTCGAACAGCCATCCAAGCTGCAAAAAGTGAAAACATGCCCAAAGACAATATTGAACGGGCCATAAAAAAAGGAACCGGTGATCTGGAAGGGGTTAATTATGAGGAAAGCATTTATGAGGGATACGGTCCCGGTGGAGCGGCGATATATATTGAATCGCTCACCGATAATAAAAACAGAGCGGTAGCAGATATCCGTCACATTTTAACCAAGGCCGGAGGGAATCTCGGGTCCAACGGGTGCGTTGCCTGGATGTTTGATAAAAAAGGGTACATTGTTGTTGAGAACAGTGCCGTTGATGAGGATACTTTAATGGAGGCTGCCATTGATGCCGGGGCCGAAGATGTCAGGGAAGATGACAGCAATTATGAAATCCTCACCGCCCCCCAGGATTTTGAAGCAGTGAAAACAGCCATTGAAAAGCAATCGATCCCTTACATTGCCGCAGAAATCACCATGTTTCCTCAGTCCACTGTGGATCTTCAAGGTAAAGAGGCCGAACAGATGGTAAAATTGATGGAAACTCTCGAAGACTGTGATGATGTTCAGAAGGTTTACACAAATGCCGACATTCCAGAAGAATTGATCAATGGGTAATATTTCACTTTTTTAAAAATATTTTACCTGTTGGCCCGATCCTTTTAATGTATTTAATAGTACTGGGATATAAAACTCGAGTAAATATTTCAGAAGATTTTAACTGAGACCTTTGGAAAATGTTCATTTTTGCCCAAGTTCAAGGAAGGCGATCCCGCCTTGGCGGGATTAACCACAGGCATACATCTAGTATTTCGAGGATTAATCCGCCAAAGGTCGGTGGCGGATTAAAATTTGAGCCTGACACAGAAATTGGACGAAAAGGGAGGTTTTGCAAAGGTCTCTTATTTTGAAAGGGACAACTCTACCATCCTCTGAACCGCCTTAAACGCAGGTTGTCTGATATCCTCAGGCACCTTGACCTCTCCTTCCATGTGTTCGAGGCTTCTGACAACATCTTCAAGGGAGATCTTTTTCATATCTTTACACAACATCTTGCTTGAAGCGGGATAAAAAGCCTTATCAGGATTGGCTTTTTTCAAGGGATAAATCAGCCCAATCTCAGTACCGACAATAAAAGAAGAATTTTTAGATTCTTTTGCATAACGGATCATACCCGAAGTGCTGCGAATAACATCCGCCAGTTCGAGGACTTCCGGCCGGCATTCAGGATGGGCCATAAAAACGGCATCCGGATAGGCCTTTTTGGCACTATATACATCTTCGGGTAGGAGTCGATCGTGGGAGGGGCAATATCCATCCCATTTGTGTACCTTCTTTTTGGTCCTTGAAGCAGTGTACAGGGCGAGATTCCTATCAGGTGTCATAATCACCTCATCGGCATCCAGACTGTTAACCACATCGATGGCATTGGCCGAGGTACAGCAAATGGTGGAAAGCGCCTTGACCGCCGCGGTTGAATTGACATAGGTAACAACCGGCATAGCCGGAAGCTTATCCATCATGACCTGAAGCCCCTCGGGCTCGATCATATCCGCCATCAAACACCCGGCATCTTCTCGGGGAATAAGCACTGTTTTGTCCGGCGATAATATCGAAGCCGTTTCCGCCATGAAATGAACCCCGCAAAAAACGATGACATCGGCATCTGTATGGGCGGCCTTGATACTCAGCTCCAAAGAATCACCGCAAAGGTCAGCCACATCCTGAATTTCCGGCGGCTGATAATTATGTGAAAGCATGATGGCGTTTCTTTTTTTCAGCAAACTTCTTATTTTTTCCTTCATCCTACAGTTCCTATCCTATTTAAAATTGAAGCAGACCTTAGTTTACTCCTGAAAGGGTCTGTTTTAATTAAAGTCGTTCAAGTTAAAAGTGCCTAAAGTGATCTAAAATGCCTAAAGTTATGGTGTCGCTTCGCTCCAATGTTTATATATATTTGACAGAATTCTTTAATCCCGCCGGGCGGGACTCACTTCAAACTTTAGTTCACTTCAAACTCTTGCAGCAATTTTTAACGCAGAGCTGAAGAGAACTGATCTGGCACAAAGGACCAGGTTTTTCAAGTCAAAAAAATGATGTCCCTCATTGGCCCTGCTGTTCATCAAGATTCAACACCTCCATACCTTCGGAGGTTTTAAAACTAAATAAGGAATCATCGAGCTCCTGTTTAAGCTGAATATTGGTAAAGACGATCCGGGTCTCATCACCATATGAATTATAGGTCAAAATCTTTACGACATCAAAAGTATTTCTTGAAATCCACAGGTATATTTTCACTATATCAAGGGTTTTTTCTATAGGTAAAAGTTTGAGGATAAAAAACCCCTCTTCAGTTTCTTTTTCAAGAGTTATACTGAATTTTTCTCTTATCTCCTTCATATCAGAAAGGAAACTGAATCCTTTACCCCCTTGAAAAAAAGAAGGCGCCTTTCCAATCATTACCTGGTTGTCTTCGGGTCTAAACACCCACAGCGTATTGCCGTCCGTAATAATAATTTGTCGGTCGGGTGTTTCATATTCCCATCTCATTTTGCCTGATCGTTTGAAAAAAGCTTTCCCGGATGCACTGTCTGTTATATCCATAGCCTTTATCGTAGAAGTTTGTGTGAAGTATGCCGTAAAACCCGATACAGAATAATGCTTCTCAATTTTTTTCAGCACCTCATCCAGGGATAAATGCGATGCATCAGGGGCAGATGCTGTATTAGATGACAACCCAGATGCCAATGTCAACTGTCCACCAAAAAATAATATAATAAAAATAAGAAATAAAATTCTTTTAAATTTCATCAACGAATCTCCTCATTCGAATTCGATATTAAAATATAGTTGAGAAACTCGCATTATTAATAGCAACACACTTAAACTTCCCCGATGAATCGGGATAAATGGGCATTTTAGATCACTTTAGATCATTTCACAATTTAAGTTAATCCATCACACCATATTTTTTAAGCTTTTTGTGAAGGGTCTTTCTGGTAATACCCAGTCGACGTGCTGCCTCGCTTTTATTGCCGTCCACAGATTCCAGCATGCGTAATATAGCAGTCTTTTCCACATCTTCAAGGGAAATGTTGTCTACGGTGTCAAAATCAGATAGAGCTGGAGTTGGTTGCTGTATCGACGGCTGCAATATGGAAAAATCCTGATCATCAAGATAGTCTGTTCGGGCCAGTACAACCGCTCTTTCAACCGCATTCATCAGTTCACGGACATTGCCGGGCCAATCGTACCGGATAAGCTGGTCCATTGCTTTTGGTGTAAATCCTCTTATCTTCTTATTGTTTTTTTCTACAAAAATTTCTAAAAAATGCTGGGCAAGCAACGGGATGTCCTCTCTTCTCCCTGTAAGCGGGGGGATTTCAAGACTGACAACGTTCAAACGATAATACAGATCTTCTCGAAACAACCCTTTGTTTTTCAGATCAACAAGATCTTTGTTCGTGGCGGCAATGACCCGGACATCCACAGGTATGACTTTTTCACCTCCCACACGGGTTAACTCTCTTTCCTGTAAAACACGTAACAGCTTAACCTGCATGGTTAACGGCATCTCACTCACTTCATCAAGAAAAATGCTTCCCTGGTTCGCCTGATAAAAACGCCCTTCTTTTCTGCGGTCGGCGCCTGTAAAAGCCCCTTTTTCATGACCAAAAAGCTCTGATTCGAGAAGCGTTTCGGTAATAGCAGCGCAATTAATTTTTACAAAGGGACCGTTTTTTCTCGGGCTGTTATGATGAATCACTCCGGCAATCAACTCCTTGCCTGTTCCAGACTCTCCGGTAATCATTACGGTGGCTTCGGATGGGGCCACATGGGCCACGGTTTCCAAAAGGCTTATCATGGCAGAACTGCGTCCGATGATATTTTGCATATCAAAATGTTTACCGAGGCTTTCCTTTAAAAGACGATTTTCTTCTTTAAGCCGGGTATGTTCCATCGCCCTTTCAATGGTCAGCCGTAGCTTGTCAAAATCAAGAGGCTTTGTAAGATAGTCATAAGCGCCCTTTTTCAAGGCTTCAACAGCTGTTTCTACCGAGGAGTAGGCTGTCATGATGGTTACCGGAATAGCAGGGTTAAACGCTTTTATTCCTTCCATCGCTTCGAGACCTGAAACCTTCAGCATTCTGACATCCATCAAGATCAGATCAAAGGGTTGTTCTTTAACCTTCTCAATGGCAGTTGAACCGTCATCCGCTTCGACAATATCATAACCCCATCCCCCAACAAGGGTTCTGAGCATGGTGCGATGGGCGTTGTCATCATCAACCACCAATATGGTTTTTTTAGTTTTCATGGTTCATCTCTTGTTTCAGTATAAGGTAAAAAGATGGTTACCCCTGTACCCTGTCCCAAGCGACTCTCAATGGCGATTTCCCCGCCATGGGCTTCCATAATATTGTGGACGATGGCCAACCCAAGACCGGTGCCTGATGCTTTGGTGGTAAAATAGGGATCAAAAATGTGGGAGAGATCGCCTTCTGAAATACCTGTTCCGGTATCCGCCACCTTGATCTCTATCCCCTTTTTTTTCGGATTCTTGGCAAGCATAACCGTCAGACTCCCGCCATCATTCATGGAGTCAATGGCATTTAGGTAAAGATTCAGAAGCACCTGGTTGATTCTGTCCGGATCAATCAAAATTTCGTCTATTTCAGAATCAAAGTCGGTTTTAATGCTGATGTTTGCTTCCGATGCCTGCCTTTCGATCAGTTTTAGAGAGTCTTTTAAAAATGCTTGGATTTGAATCGATTTTTTCGAAACGTCTATGGGTCTGGCAAACTCATGGAGCTGGCCAACAACTCTGTTCAACCGATCAACCTCTTGAATCATGAGGTTTGAGATCTGTTGATTTTCAGGCACATCATAATATCTTTCTTTGAAATACGTCGCAAAGCCTTTAATTGAACTTAAAGGATTACGAATCTCATGAGAAACACCTGCTGCCAGCCTACCCACTGAGGCAAGGCGTTGACTCCTTGCAATCTCTTTTCTTAAAGAGCGGACTTCACTGAGATCTTTAAACAGGACCACATTTCCAAGAAACGTTCCTTCTTCATCATTGAGCAACGTGGCACTGATTTCCAGAGGAATCACCTCTCCTTTCTGTACAGTACAGTCTATCTCTTTTTCAACAACACCTTTATCCTCATCTAAATTTTTCAGCAGATGCCATAGCTCAGCAGGAAGTATCTTTTCAGCATGTTCTCCAATCACGTCGTCAGGTAAGAGCTTTAAAACAGATCCGGCAGCATTGTTCAAAGAGGTTATCCTCTGACTGTCATCCAGCGCAACGAGGCCGATGGGCATATTGGTCACCAGATTGTCTGAAAAAGCCTTTATCCTGGAAAGAGACATTTTTGTCACCCGATAACTTTGTGCTAAAAAAAGCAGCATGATACCGGAAAATCCGACCAAAAGAAGGACAATGGCCATAATAATGGCATGTCGGGTATCCGTATGGATGGCATCTTCAACTGACGTCATATCAAGTCCCACAAATATGATGGGATTGGAAGGAAGGATGTCCCTGTTATCATTCGGTCCTCGTTGAAACCACATGTGCATCATCATGTGGCCACGCCCCATGTCCGGACCTCTTTCCACAGGTGAAAATTTGCTAAAAACCTCAAAAATCTTTTTTTTGTTAGAGTCCCGGACAATTCTCCACTGAACTGTTTTAAGGTGTGAGATTTTTTGGAGGTTTAATCCTTTGCCATGTTTCTGACCAATATATCTAGGATCATCATGAGCGAGAATAGTCCCGTTTACATCGGTGACCAAAAGATACCGTATATCGGACTGCTGGGCAGTCTCGGTAAGAAGTTTCTGAAGCTGGAACCCACTCCAGCTCATCCCCATACCGGTTCGTGCTCCTGCTTCAAAGGATCGGATCAAGGCCGCACCCTTTTCCAACAAAAGTCGTGTGCTGTTTCGATCTTGCCGGTGGATGTTCTGTATGGTCATAATCGCAAAAATCGGAAATAAAACCACCACCGCACCAATAAATATCCAAGGTGGTACACCGGTCCACAACTTGCTATTTTTCATTTTATTTAACATGACTCTCTTTATAGCAAATCCAATGCCACATCTTAATGCTCTGATTCATAAATACGATGACGTATTCTTAATAGAATTCCTTAACCCTGGCCCAGACCGATCACCAATACTTTATACTAATAAGGTTATGTTTGTATTGATATAAACTTAAGATCAATCTATCAACGGTTCGCACCAGGGCGGGCTTTAGTTCACTTTAGGCATTTTAGTCACTTTTAACTTTCGGTGGATACTTTATACCCATCGGGTTAATTCTACACATCAGGTGGATACATAATATTCACCATATAACACAATGGCAAGGCAAATTGTTAACTCGTATCCATCCATAAAAGGCTATTTTGTCCAATACCTTTGCTTGCCCTGTGAAATGCGAAGCCTATTTCTCTGGGGTTATGCTCAAAAATTAATCCTCCTGAGGCGAATAAATCCTCGGAATATCAAATATATGCCTGTGGTTAATTTTCTCGCATGCCTCGATCTTAAACAAAATACCTCTTTTCTGGATGGACACTGACTCATCGCCACTTAATAAAACACATTTTAATAGAAGCCATCTCAAAAATAGGATTTTGCCACAAGGTCAAGGCGGGACCGAGTTTCAACCCGCAGACATACTAAAGTATTTCGAGGATTTGAAACGAGGTCCCAACACAGAGACTTGTCCGCCTTTGATAATGCCAAATG
>Ga0316577_10000965_pt1 | contig 12826 bp, 12 predicted proteins | sample S5NA_FD_203073 | JGI IMG/M metagenome (GOLD analysis project Ga0316577, IMG submission 203073) | Rhizosphere microbial communities from salt marsh grasses in Alabama, United States - S5-7_050615r2r1 | ecosystem: Host-associated > Plants > Roots > Rhizosphere | place: USA: Alabama | collected... | reverse complement strand
ATTTGTCAAAATCGCCTCCAATGCGCCACGAGCGGCTGAACCGGGTTGTTCATTTTCGAGGGCGCTTTGTAAACGTTCTTCTACATCAGGAGGCAGATCAGTCGCAGTTAGCCTGACAAGTTCAATTAAAGCATCGGTCAAATCAAGCATTGATTTTCTCCAGTTTTCTAAAAATTCTTGGTTAATTGTTTATTCTAATCCAACCACTAACTAATAACCAGTCATTGGACACAAAGTGCGGTCTGCATTTCAGGATATTAATGTTAAGGGTGAGGGGTTAGTGGTATATTAAATCCAGTTAGGACATTTTCTGAGCAGTATTGTAAAGATGTAAAAACGTTTGGGAAATTGGGAATAGAAACAAGGGAGAAAAAATGACAAAAAGAAGCAGAACAATCCTCATCCTTCTCAGTACAGTTACACTGAGCATCTTTGCGCTGAGTTTTGCACTTCCTGTGAAGGCTTTTGAATTTAAAGGGGGAGATATTGTTGTAGTTGAAAGTGGGGAGGTGATTGAGGACGACCTTTATGTGGGCGCTGCTACTGTAGAGATAAATGGTACCATAAAAGGTGACCTTATCGCATTTGGCAGCAATATTATCATTGGCGCTGAAGGTATTATTGAAGAGGATTTAATTGCAGCCGGGCAATCTGTAATTGTCAATGGCGAAATAAAAGACGACGCCCGTTTGGCAGGCGCAATCCTGAGTCTGGGGGAGAACGCAAAGGTCGGGGATGATCTGGTAGGAGCAGGTTACAGCCTGGAGACCAAACCTTCAAGCCTGGTCGGAGGCGACCTGCTTTTTATGGGTGCCCAATCCCTGCTTACAGGTGATATTGAGGGGAACGTTCAAATCGGCGCGGGAGGGGTTGAACTGGACGGAAAAATAGCAGGAAATGTAGAGTTAGAAGTTGGGGCGCCGGGTGACGTAACTCCATTTTCCCCTTTCCAGTTTATTCCAAACATGCCGCCGGTACCTGTTGTGCCAGGCGGGTTGACAGTAGGTCCGGATACAGAAATCAACGGCGATTTAATGTATAAAGCTCCCGAAGAAAGCGATGTCCCATCCTGGGCAGTTGGAGGGGAGGTTGAATTTGAAGAAGCTATCCCGGTTGATATCACAGTAGAAAGCGAACAGGAACCGACGACTGGCGAAAAAGTATGGAATTGGTTCCTTGTAAACCTTAGACGGTTGATCAGTCTCCTGATAATCGGGTTGATTTTGGTCTGGCTAATACCGAATTTAATCGAACAAGTAAGCGCAAATTTAGGCGCCAAGCCATGGCACAGCCTGGGTTGGGGAGTTCTGCTTTATTTTGGTTTCTTCTTTCTCATTTTTGTGATTTTGATGCTGACAATCATTCTGATGGTTATTTTCTCGATTATTACCCTTACTGCAATTGCCTGGTTGATTTTCGGAATTGGTTTTGTCACCATCATTAATTTGGTATTGGCTTTTGTGATATCCACTGCTTTTTTGACAAAAATATTTGTAAGTTATTTGGTTGGACGGTTAATCCTTGAAAGGGTTAAATCTGACCAGGCGTTGAGTATGTACTGGTCATTTATCGTTGGGTTACTCGTTTTTATAATACTAACGTCGATACCATACCTGGGTTGGATAGTCAACCTGGGAGTGATTTTCTTTGGTTTGGGTGCAATTACTTTGTGGATAAAAGAAAGATATTTCCCGCCAAGGAGAGCGCCAGAAGTAAAACCAGGAAAAACGACGGCTTAAAGTACTATACTTGCATAAAATTTTAGATGTAGTATAATGGCAATGGCGTCTCGGGCCTGCCCCCCTCAGGTCCGGGGCGTCGTTTTTTAAAATTTTAAGGTTTCCAAATATTGCATTAACCGGAATTTAATGTATAATTGTTCCCGCTTTCCTATACGAGCGGGTAACACAATTTTACGATCAGCTCTTTCTCTCGTGGGAGGAGAAATGATTTTGAACGGGTGACTGTCAATCAGACAGCACCCGTTCCGATTCAGTGAAGGAAAAACCCTCCTGCAAAGCCAGATAATTCAATTCAATCAAGTTGCGGTGCTTTTCAGGGATGTGATCTTCAAGTCCCTGTGCCAGTTGTTCAATAGTAATAACCGGGAGTTTTTTTACCAGTGCGCCTAGCATTATCATATTAGCAAAACGTTGGTTTCCTATGGATTCCGCGATATCGTTTGCTGGGATGAATACCTCTTGAATATCATCTCTTTCCGGTTTACGATCAATTAGAGAAGAGTTGGCGATAAAAACCCCTCCAGGAGATACCAAATTAACATACTTGTCATATGAAGGCAAATTAAATACCAGAGCAGCCTTTGGATTGCGAACATTGGGAGAACCGATTTGTTCATTCGATATGATAACAGTGCAGTTCGCTGTGCCGCCGCGCATCTCTGGGCCGTATGAAGGGATCCAGGTTACCTCCAACCCTGCATCCATAGCAGTATAAGTGATCAGTTGACCGGCAAACATGATACCCTGTCCACCGAAGCCTGATAGGATAATTTCCGTTTGCATAATTTCATCTGTCCCTATTGATTTCAGATTTAGGATTTAATATTATTGACTTCATCAATGGTTTTGTAATCGCCAATAGGGAAAACTGGAAGCATATGGTATTTGATCCAATCCAAAGCCTCGGCTGGCGAGTAACCCCAATTGGTTGGGCAGGAAGACAACAGTTCGACTATTGCAAATCCAAGCTCGTGTTTCTGCACTTCGAATGCTGTTCGGATTGCTTTTTTGGATTTTCTAATATTATTTGGATCATGCAAGCTGCGCCTGACTGAATAACTTGCACCATCCATCCCAGAGATTAATTCCGCCATCCTGATTGGATATCCTGTTTGTTCCACGTCCCTGCCGCCAGGAGAAGAGGTGGTGCACTGACCTGGAAGGCTTGTTGGCGCCATTTGTCCTCCAGTCATCCCGTAGATCGCGTTGTTTATAAAAATCACTGTTAGATTTTCCCCTCTTGCTGCAGCATGCATGATTTCAGCCATACCAATCGAGGCCAGATCGCCATCTCCCTGATAGGTGAACACAATCCGATCGGGGAGAACTCGTTTTATACCGGTCGCCATAGCAGGCGCCCGACCGTGGGCGGCTTCGACAAAATCACAGTTGAAATAATTATATGCAAATACCGAGCAGCCCACAGGGGCGACACCAATTGTTTTTTCGCGAATATTCATCTCATCAATCACTTCGGCGATAATCCGGTGGGCAACGCCGTGGGTACAACCCGGGCAGTAATGGGTGGTTGCCCCAGTCAGGGATTCTGGTCGGCTGTAGACTTTTTGAGCAGTATTAGTCCTTTCCATTATGTTGCTTCTCCAGATCCATTGATCGTTTCTTTTAATCTTTCTATCCAGGTTATGCGTGGATCGCTAACCGGAGAGAAATTTCCGCTTGATATGCGCTTAATCTCAGCAAGTATCTCTTCGGGAAACGGCACCATTCCACCCAGTCGACCGTAAAACTCGACCGGAACCTTCCCGTTGACAAACATTTTTACATCATTGAGCATCTGACCGGTATTCATTTCAACCACCAGAAAAGCGCTCGAGCTGTCAGCGAGATCTTCTATTACCTCACTAGGAAATGGACTGAGGGATACAGGTCGGAAAAGACCAACCGGGATCCCTTCCGCGCGAGCAGCCCTTACAGCGGAATAGGCGATCCTTCCTGCGGTTCCATATCCCAGGACAATAATTTCAGCATTGTCCAGGAAGTACTCCTTGAACATTGTTTCATTTCTTTGAACGACTTGCCACCTCTCGAGAAGGCGCAGATTGGTGATCTCTTCGTCCTCGGGGTTCATGTATATTGAGGAAAGGATCCTTTTATCTCTTGATACTGCGCCGCGGACAGACCATTCTGGATAAACCTTTTTGATTGGACGCATCGGCGGCAATTCGGCTGGTTCCATCATCTGTCCAATGTTCCCATCAGCCATCACAATGACGATCGAACGGTATTTCTCGGCAAGATCAAATGCAAGGACCGTGAGGTCAATCGCTTCCTGAACGCTTGATGGTGCCAGAACAATATTAAAGTAATCACCATGTCCACCACCATGCACAATCTGATTGTAGTCCCCTTGGGATGGGGCGATATTCCCAAGACCTGGTCCGCCGCGGACGACATCCACCAGAACCACCGGAAGTTCAGTGCCGGCAATATACGATAACCCCTCCATCATCAAGCTAACTCCAGGACTTGAAGAAGAACTCATCACTCTGGCACCTGTGCAAGCAGCTCCATATACCATATTAATTGCAGCGACCTCGCTTTCGGCCTGTAGAAAAACTCTACCCAACTCGGGCATTCGGTGAGACATCCATTCCAACAGTTCGGTCTGAGGTGTAATTGGATACCCGAAGTAGGCTTCAAGACCAGCTCTGACAGCGGCTTCAGCGATTGCAATATTTCCCTTCAACAACTCGCGAGCCACAAATCACCTCCTAAACGGTAACTTCTATATTCTTTTTTATCGATTCTCTTGATGGAGTTTCTCTGAAGACTGTTATCGCGGATTCTGGACATACAATTGCGCAAATTGCGCAGCCTGTGCATCCTTCTCCAACCAGATAAGCTGGATGGTATCCCTTTGAAGTGAGGTTATCCAAATCTATTGCCAGAACATCCTGTGGGCAAGCTCCAACACATAATTCACACCCCTTGCAGTAAATTGGATCGATTTCAACCCAACCTTTTACGGGCATTCATACCTCCAATGATATTGGTTGCCGATTTACATATTAATTATCTGAATATTTCCTGTCTATCTCAAGTGCTGATTGTCATAATTTAATTATACTAAAGTCCAGACATTGAATTGGGTTCTTCTCGAAACTTGTGTAGCGATAATGCGCATAGCTTAATCTTGGTTTTTATTGTTTACCTTGATGATTACAGCTTTGCTATGGGATAGTCGTTGCCGTTGGAGTACTCTCAGGAGATTGAAGGGTGCTAGTAATTTCATCACTAGCTTTTTGGAGCGCTTCGTTTGGAGGAACGGTTCTCCCAAACACAGATCGGAGGGCAATATCCATCGGGGTCAGGTATGCATCCATTTCAGGGTTTACGGGAAAGCCTATTCCCTTCGATAGAGCATTCATTGATTTCATCATCAGGGTTCCAGTTATGGGATCGGTCAGGATGATGCTTGTATTCGAAGGGATTTTTCCCTGCTCTGCAAACCTTGTCTGAGTTTGGTTGGAAATTAAATGCTCTAAAAATGCCTTGGAAGCATTGAGCCTATCTCCAGTTGTGTCCCTAGTAAGAAAGACCATCTCGGGGAAAACGTATCCGGCCATTGCACCTTCATTGAATTCCGGCCAATTGTCAATAACAATGTTTTCTATGCCGATGGCTTCAGATAATTCAGGGATCCTCCAACTGCCTTCAATAATTAAACCAACCCTGCCAGCCTTAAAAAGGTCTACATCCTGATCGCTATTGTAGTCCGTAGGTCCGGCATCTTGATATGAAAGCAGCAGTTCCAGCCATTCGATCCCTTTTTGGTCATTGAATGCCGGGCTGCCAGAATCATCCATCAGAGTTCCACCAATGCCTTCAAGATTGCCGCCGGAATAGATAAAACTCCTATCCAGGTATGCGCCGATTTGCTCACCCTGGGTTGCATTTTTTGCATTGAATATCAACTGTTCAAAGGTGGCAGCGGAATCAGGGATTATGTTCCTGTTTCGTACCAGTATGATTCCTTCAAGGGAATAAGGCAGACTAATTAATTCGTCGTTGTAAGTGGATATTTCCAGTGCTGGTTGATTGATCTGGGTTAAGAGAGCCTGGCTTATCAATTCAGATAAGGAACGAATATAACCTTGATCGTACAGGTATGGACCCCAATCAGCAGGTCCTAAAATAATGGTGGGACCTCTGCCCTCGCCTACCTCATATTCAAATTTTGCCAGCAAATTTTCAACCGGTATATAGAGAACGTCAAAAAATACATTTGGGTGGATTTCAGAAAAATCAGCGATTATATTTTCTAATATAGGTAGTTCCTGTTCATTCCAGGAATGCCAGATTGAAATCGTGCCGGTTAAATATGCTGGAGTAGGAGTGTAGGAAGGGGTGGCGGTTTCTAAAGTGCTGGTCGGATTCCGAAATGCAACCCGGGTTTCAGGGATTTCTTCTGGGAAAAATTGGCTGCACCCGGTTAATAGCAAAATCGAAATCAGTAAGAAATTTAACCGGAGAGAGTGGATTCTCAAGTTTGTAATCATTCTGTCTGGCGGAGATTGGATGATTAAAATAGTTTATTTCTGATCCGTCAAATCCATTATAATCAGCCCCATGAAAAGTGCAAACAAGATAAAAGGTGTAATCGCAGCGGCAATAACTCCTTTATCTGAAGATTTCTCCCCTCAGCTTGAAAATGTACCTGAATATCTTGCTCATTTGTCAAGGCGCGGCTGTCATGGAGCTCTGCTGCTGGGAACCACAGGAGAAGGTCCATCTTTTTCGCCTTCAGAAAGAATGGCGATTCTGAAATCAGCTTTGGCAGTGCGAGAAACAATACCGGATTTTATCCTCCTGGCGGGTACTGGAACCCCCAGTCTGGAAGAAACCATCAATCTAACCCACGATGCTTTTGATCTTGGCTTTGATGGAGTAGTTGTACTGCCACCATATTACTATCGAAATGTCCCTGAAGAAGGTCTAATCAAGTGGTATGGGACTGTTATTGAACGAGCGGTTCCAAGAGGAGGTAAATTATACGGATATCATATTCCGCAGGTTTCAGGTGTCCCTCTAACAATCGATCTGCTAGCGAGGTTGTTAGACGCTTATCCAGAACAATTTGCCGGAATAAAAAACTCTTCTCCAGAACCTGAATTCACAAATGAACTGGGGGCACGATTTGGGGCTGATCTTAATATCTTCAGCGGAAACGACAGGTTATTCAGCAAGGCGCTGGAAAATAAAGCGGTTGGCTGCATTACAGCCCTCGCTAATCTTTGTTCGATTGACTCACGCCAATTATGGGAGCGATACTCCAAAGGAGAACCGATCAATTTTCTACAGGAAAAATTAATTAAATCTCGGGGGCTTATTGACAAATACCCACCAGCACCGCCGTTAATTAAATTCATCCTGTCACAATTTTATAAGTTTCCAAACTGGACAGTACGCCCACCATTGGTTCCGGTTGACCCAAACCTGTTAGAGAAGATTAGATCAGAAGCTGAATCTGTACTGGAGTTGTGAAGCAGGTTCAATTCTTTTAAGACAAACAGCTTTTACCTACTTTTTTTTATCATGCAAGGTGATCTCACCGATACAAAACGCAAGCAGTATCTGCTGGCGATATTAATCATACTGGTGGTTATCGTGATGGGGTTGGTTTTTGTAATTGGCTCTTATCCGTATTTCCTTGCTCCTGAACCAACCAAAACCGGGACAATTACGAACACCATTAGAGCAACGCAGACTGCAACAAATACTACTACAATCACACCAACCGCGACCGTAACTAAGACTTCCCGCCCTACATTCAGCCCAACTGTAACGCTAACTCCTTCGATTACTTCTACTCCAGCTCCTTCTGCTACACCGACTGGGCTGCCGACCCTCACACCGGCATTACCGCTTGGAAATAATCTGGTGTACACACTCAGTGGATGGAAACCGGAAAATGCGGATTATTTGATCAAATTGATGGAAGGATACCCCGACACGCTTCCAGAGAGTGAAAGGGGTGAAGATAATACCGATTATTACGGATCATTTGAATACACGGTAATTGCGCTATCTGATGCGTTATTTCATTTTCCGGGCTCAATATTTGTGGAAGATTGGAACTGGGATTATGCATTCAATCTGGCGAGGATTGGTGATCCAAAGGCAGGTGAGTCTTATGCCAAAATTATTCGAGATGAGTTAAATACAGGCAGCGTTACAGTACAGAATTTAAGAAGCTGGTTCAAGGCTAGCGAACCTAGGCTTGATATTTCTCTTGTGAAGATCGATCCAATCCCAGGAGTGTTAAACAGCTATATTGCTGAAATTCGAGGCGGGGGAGGTGCATATATCTGGCTATTGGAAACCGAAGAAGGTTTTAAGACGATTGTTTTGGAGACAATATTTGACTTTACCAAACAGCCGCAGGTGATTTGGATTCTCGAGGATTTGAATAATAACCTACAGGATGGCAAGGAAATTGTTATATATTCTTCGAAAAAACCCGGCGATTACGCAATCCAGCCTCCGGAAGTCTTAAATATAAGTCGGCCAGTTCCAGGCGAGCTTCAATTCATTCCAGAAAAGGACTTGTTCAACATTGGAATGGATTTTGTTAACCATTGGTCTGTTTCGAAAACTGCGGCTGACCAGAATCAATTATTATTTCAAACAAGAGTTTATCCGGTCTGTCCGGTTACAATCAAACGGTCTTACCTGTGGAATGGGACTTTTTTTGATAATACGACAGAAGATTATTGGGTGGAACCACTTCCAGGAGCTTTGTTCTTCTGTGAATATATCCTGGATCACGCCGAGAGGATCTGGGGCCCGCAGGCAGCTGTCAAGATTATGGAAACGATTTTACCGGCCTGGCCACCGCAGGTTGATGCGGACAAAAAACCGTACCCCCTTGATGCGCTCGATGGACTTCGCTACCGGCTTGCCCTAAACCATGCTCTTGCCGGAAACTCAAAGGAAGCAAAGGATTATTTATCACAGGTGATTAACGATCCGAGTATTCCGAACAGTAGGTGGGTGGAGCCGGCGAGACAATTTCTTAATTCGTATAAATTGCCGGATGACATCTACAATGCATGCATCAGTACTCCGGAGTGCATACCTTCCTATGCATTGGAGTACCTGGTGGAGAATATACCATCTGAAAAACTTGACAATCCAGTTCAAACCCTGCTGGACCTGGGGGTGAATATTACAAGTTCCGGATATTTCGATTTTGAAGGCGATAACCAGGAAGAACGCTGGATCACTGTAAAGCACAGACCTACCACGCAGCTTGAGTATTGGATTCTTGCAGATTCACAATCTGGCAAGAAGGCTATCCGGGTAGGTGCTGTCGATGCTAATCCGCCTATTACCGAACTTCTTGATGAAGGATTTGTCAGTGAGGACTATGACCATCTAAAAAATGTTGTTTTTGTGGATAAAAAATATGCGTTTATTATGAAACGCATTCCGGATCGATGGGAACCTTATATTGAATTCATACCGCTTCGGGCTGAATATCCCAGCCATTTTCAAAATGGGATGGATATAGCGGAAGAGTACCTTTTTGAGAAGAATGATCCATTGCAAGCCAGGATCGAACTGCTTAATTTAGAAGATTGGCCCGGCTTGCATTGCGAGGTAACTTGGAGCTGCGACCGATATTACTACATGCTTGGCCTAGCGAGCGAATTGTCTGGGTATGAGCGTGAATCAATTGATGTTTACCTTAAATTATGGCGCCTTTATCCGGAAAGCCCTTTTACAACAATGGCGCGGGTAAAATTGGCAGGTCCGGGTATGCAACCAAGTCCAATTCCCGCTGTTGCCTTGACAGCAACTCCGACTGCCAGCTCTTCCATAATTCCAACCGGAACAGCAAGCCCAACCGTTTCAAGTACACCAACAGTACTAATGACGCTAACAGAAACTCCGACAGTAACGAATACAGCCGGTGCAGAAGGATGAGGGTTTTCATGAGGCATTCTCTATTGAAAAGGATTTTATTTTGTAAATGGATTTTGAAAAATCTGATTGGCGTGTAATTTTCGATAAACCAATTGATGGTGCAATGAATATGGCGATCGATGAGGCGATTTTGGAATCGGTCACGAGCAGCAGCGCACCTGCAACCCTGCGTTTATATGCATGGGAACCTCCTTGCGTCTCGCTTGGATATGCCCAGCCTGTTAGTGATGTATCTATCGTTGAGATCACAAATAGAGGTTATGACCTTGTCAGGCGTCCAACTGGAGGCCGCGCGATACTGCACACAGATGAGCTCACATATTCAGTGAATGGCCCTCAGGATGAACCTCGTCTTGCGGGTGGCGTGTTGACCAGTTACAACGTCCTGGCAAAGGCGCTGTTGTATGCGCTGCAGTCCCTTGGAATCCCAGCGATTTCAGTGGAGAAATCTCCTGAAGAAACCAGGTTTAAAGGCGATAAAAAAAATCCAGTATGTTTCGAAGTACCTTCAAGCTATGAGATTACTGTGGATGGAAAGAAATTGATAGGAAGTGCTCAGGCAAGGCGAAAAGGCGGCGTGATGCAGCACGGCACGCTGCCTTTAGAAGGAGATCTGACCAGGTTGATCCGGGTGTTAAATTTTCCTGACCGGGAATCCCGGGACGCCGCAGCAGCCAGGCTGTTTGAGAAGGCGGCAACAGTTCGGGATGTTTCAAAAAAGCCGGTTAGCTGGGATAAGGCAGCCAGGGCGTTCGCGGATGCTTTTTCAGAGGTTTTAAATCTAAATCTTGTCGCTGATAATATAACCGCAAGTGAAATGGAACGTGCGGAGGAATTATATAGAGAAAAGTATTCAAACCAGATGTGGATAAATCGGGTTTAGTAATAATATAGTTTAACCAATTCTTCCAGCTGAAAGAACCTTTATTCCGAAGAACTGCTTCTTTCACTTTCAACAAAAATCACTTCAGGGTAACCTAACTGGCGGAACAAGCTGTATAAATAGTTTTCTGCATTCTTACCCGCCAGATCCAAAATTCCATCCTCCTCAGCGGCTTTTTTGATTTCAATTTCAGCAGCTTTTCTGGCCTCAGTCTCCAGATTAATATCTCCTTTGGTGAGCAACCCTTTATCGCGATCATACACATAAGAATTTTCGCTGTCCAATGCAGCGATGAATATTTCTGGCTCAGGAAGCCTTACATACAATACTTCATTTTCTATCCACAGATCATTGGGTCCAATTTTTTCGAGATCGATGCCAGCGATTACTTTTCCATGAGCGACAAGGAGTAACCGGTCCCCAAATAAAACGCCTAAAGGCTCCTGTTTTGTCTCTGCAGTGATTACCTTTTCGATTGAATATTGAACCGTTTCTAGCCGTGCTAGAGATCGTATTTCGCGCAGAATAGTGATTGGATCAGGTAATATTGTGGGTGTAGGGTTAAGTACCTGGGCGACTCTTGTTCCTAGGTCCCCGGTCATCGATTGAACTGGGGAAATTGAAGTATTCAGGGTGTCGCGCACAATCCAGACCATCCCCACGCCTATTGCAGCGATTATGATCAGAATTCCAATTACCAGTATCCATCCTCTTGTATTATCCATAGGTTTGATTATACTATTTTCAATAGTTGCTAGACACTTAATTAATAAAGATTTTACATATCAATTTTTTTCTGATGTCCCTGGGGTTGCTAACACTGGAAATATATATTCCTGGCTGCCAGTCGTTGAAAGAAAAACGAGGCAGATTGAAACCGTTGATCGCGAAACTGCACCGTGAATTTAATGTCTCGGTTGCCGAAATTGACTACCAGGATCGCTGGAATGAGACCATTCTGGCGTGTGCGCTGGTCAGCAATGACAACGGGTACACCCAAAGAGCCTTACAAAAAGTAGTCAGGTGGATCGAGATTAACTGGAGGGATGTTGACCTGATTGCTGATCAGCTCGAAATTTTATAAAATGTATTGGGGAATTATAAATTTTCACGAAATAATCGACTCATAGTTGAAAAAATAAAGAAAACGCTTTACAGGAGAAACTAATGGATCTTAAACTTGCAGGCAAAATAGCATTGGTGGCTGGTTCAAGTAGAGGTTTGGGTTACGCAATAGCGGAAGTGCTCGTCTCGGAAGGCGTAAAGGTTTTTATCAACAGCCGCAATCCGGAAGAACTTAAGATCGCTGCCTTAAAATTATCAAAAAAAACCGGAAATGAAGTCCTGACAGCTCCCGGAGACGTGACAGATCTCTCTGATGTCGAAAAAATTATCAACCAGGTTATCAGCAAAGCAGCAGGTCTTGATCTGCTTGTGACCAACTCTGGCGGTCCACCATCTGGGAAATTTGAAACAATTGACGAAGATACCTGGAAAAGGGGTTTGGATCTGGCATTACTCAGCCATGTGCGTCTGATCCGGACTGCCCTGCCTTATTTGCGCCAATCAGAAACCGCCAGCGTTCTGACAATAACTTCCTATTCTGTAAAACAGCCAATCCCGAATCTGGTTCTTTCAAACAGCATCCGGGCGGCGACAATTGGTCTCACCAAGACTCTGGCTCTGGAGTTGGGAGGCGATGGAATTCGGTTTAATTCTATACTTCCAGGCTGGACAACCACGGAGCGCGTTCAGGAGTTGATGAAGGATCGCGCTGAAATAAACAATACAAGCGTAGAAGAGGAGATGCATAAGCAAGCCGTAGAAAGCCCGTTTGGCCGTATGGCGAGCCCTGAAGAAGTCGCGAACCCGGCGGTTTTTCTGCTTTCGCCCGCAGCATCTTACCTGACGGGAGTAATGCTGGCAGTCGACGGGGGAATGTACAAAGGGACCATGTAAATGAAAATTGTTGTGATTGCCTCAAACAACCCGGTGAAAATTAATGCGGTGGGAAACGCATTTTCGCGCATGTTTCCTGATCAAGAATTCCGATTGGAGTCAACCTCTGGAATTTCAGGAGTAAGTGACCAGCCGCTGACAGATGATGAAACCTTGCAGGGAGCGATAAACCGAGCAGTTAATGCCCGCAAGATGAGGGTTTCTGCTGATTATTGGGTTGGGATTGAGGGTGGTATTGAATTCCGGGATGGGGAGGCGCTGGCTTTTGCATGGATTGTTACATTATCTGTTG
>Ga0316577_10000964_pt1 | contig 12838 bp, 9 predicted proteins | sample S5NA_FD_203073 | JGI IMG/M metagenome (GOLD analysis project Ga0316577, IMG submission 203073) | Rhizosphere microbial communities from salt marsh grasses in Alabama, United States - S5-7_050615r2r1 | ecosystem: Host-associated > Plants > Roots > Rhizosphere | place: USA: Alabama | collected... | reverse complement strand
ACCCTGGTCGCGCAGCTCCCTGGCGATGGCGTTCGCCTCGAGCCCCATCTGCACGAACCTCCGTCCCTCCACGGTGGTGGGCCGCCGCACGTCGATGGTGTAGGCGGTGCTCTCGGGCAGAAGCTGGCTCAGGTTCCACGAGCTCGAGCTCGAGCTCTCCGTGGCGGAGAGGAGGGTCTGTCTCGCGTAGCGCGCGTGCGAGCTCCCCTGGCCCACGCTCTGCAGCTCAACCTCCTGGCGCCACGGGAAAGCAAGAGGGGTGCCACGCTGTGAAGAGCACAACCCGACGAGCTCGTGGCCCGGGTCGAAGTCAGGTCTCCTCGATCCTGAATGGCCGCTTCGTGCGACGGGTGAACCGCATGATAACGAGGGCATTTACAAAAAGTAGAAAGTATCACTTGCAACCTATCGCTGGGCGCGATACAAGGCGGCTTCCAGGCTCACGAGCACGTGGGAGGTATCGGCTCTTGAGCAGACGAAGAATATGGATGGTGTTGGTGACGATCCTGACCGGTGCGGTCTCCCGCCCGGCCGCGGCGATCCCCGCGTTCGAGCTCCGCGATCAGAACGAGCGCCAGCACAGCTCCCGGACGCTGCTCCGGCACAGGAAACCGGTGCTGGTGATCTCCGGCGACCAGCGCAAGAGCGACAGAGACATCGCCACCTGGCACGAGGCCCTGCGCAAGGCCGGCGTGAAGGGCGTGGTCATCCGCGGCCTGGTCGACCTGGAGGGGGTGCCGTTCTTCATCCCCAACGCCCTCGTCCGCCGCGCGCTGCGCAAGTCCAACCCCCGACTGCCGGTGCTCTGCGACTACGAGGGGAAGGTCTTCAAGCGCCTTGAGCTCCCGCCGGGCGGCGTGGCCGTGACGGTGCTGGACCCCCGCGGCAAGAAGGTCGGGCGGGTGCGGGGGAAGGCGTCCAAGGACGGCCTGGCCCGCATCAAGCATCTGCTGGAGCGCAGCACGGAAAAGAGATGACAGCCCGGATCTGATCCGTGAAGGTCCAGGCGTGGAGGAGCTGGAGATGGGAACGAGAAAAATCGCCTGGGTCGCCGGAGCGCTGGCCGTGGCCCTGTGGCTGGGATGCTCGGACGACGACAGCGGCGCCGACAAGCAGCAGGACAGCGGCGGCGGCGCGCTCGACAGGGGGGCCACGCCGGAGCCGGACCAGGGAGGCACCCCGGACACCGGCGGAGGCGCGGCGGACACCGGCGGCGCGACGGACACCGGCGGCACCGCCGATGGAGCCGGCGCCACCAGCGTGGGCAAGGCGTGCACGAACCCCGACGGCAACACGCACACCGACTGCACCGGGGACACCAACTACTGCGTGCCCGACGTCGCCGGGGTCGAGATGGCCGGGCTGACCAAGCTGACCTGCACCAAGAAGGACTGCGACCCCAAGGACACCGCCTCCTGCCCGACGGGGTACAGCTGCATGGAGATCCCCGCCTTCGTCATCACCATGATGAAGGCTCAGGGCATCAACATGCCATCGATGATCTGCGGCAAGAAGAAGAGCTAGGCCGGGCGGGCGACGCAGGTCAGCGCACGTAGTAGCCCCAGCAGGCCACCGTGCCGTCGGTCCTCAGCCCGCAGGAGTGGCGGTCCCCCGCGGAGACCTGGGTGAAGGTGCCCGCCGGCGGCGTGGATTGCCCTTCGCTGTTCCATCCCCAGCAGGCCAGCGTGCCGTCGGTCTTCACCCCGCAGGTGTGGCCGTCCCCCGCGGAGACCTGGGTGAACGTGAGGCCCGTGGGCGGGGTGGACTGGCCGTAGTAGTCGTCTCCCCAGCACTCCACGTACCCACTGTCGACCGCGCAGGTGTGGCCGTTGCCGGAGGAGACCTGGTCGAAGAAGGAGCCTCCCGCGTTGGAGTATCCCCAGCAGACCAGGAGACCGTAGGATTCGAGCGCACAGGTATGCTGGCCGCCCGCGGAGATCTGGGTGAACGGGCCCGGGACCGAGGGCGGGGTGGACTGCCCGCTCGTGTCGTCGCCCCAGCAGGCCACGGTGCCATCGGTCTTCACGCCGCAGGTGTGGCGGTAGCCCGCGGAGACCTGGGTGAACGCGCCCGCCGGCGGAAAGGTTTGGTAGTAGGTGCCGCTTCCCCAGCAGGCAACGGTGTCGTCGACCTTCACACCGCAGGTGTGGATGTCACCCGCGGAGACCTGGGTGAAGGTGGTGTTCGCGGGCGGGGTGGACTCGTTGTAGGCGTTGTATCCCCAGCAGGTCACGGTCCCGCCGGTCTTCACACCGCATGCGTGCTTGCCGCCGACCGAGATCTGGGTATACGAGCCGTCGGGCGGGGTGGACTGGCTGAAGATGTCCTCGCCCCAGCAGGCCGGCGTGCCGTCGGTCTTCAGCCCGCAGGTGTGGTTGCCGCCCGCGAAGACCTGGGCGAACGCGCCCGCCGGCGGGCTGGTTTGCCCGCTGTCGCTCCTTCCCCAGCAGACCACGCTGCCGTCGGCCCGGACCCCGCAGCTGTGCTGGTTGCCGGCCGAGACCTGCGCGAACAGCACCGCGGGGGGGGTGGCCTGCCCGAAGCTATCGTCGCCCCAGCAGACGACGAAGCCGTCGGTCCTGAGCCCGCAGGCGTAGTTGGCGCCCGCGGAGACCTGGACGTAAAGCGCCCCGGGCGGGTTGGTCTGCCCGTGGTCGTTGAAGCCCCAGCAGGAGACGGTGTTGTCCGCACGGACCCCGCAGCTATAGCTTTGGCCCGCGGAGACCTGGGTGAACGTGCCTGGCGGCGGAGTGGATTGACCGTGGCCGTCGTAGCCCCAGCAGGCCACGGTCCCGTCGGGCCTCAGCCCGCAGGTGTGGCTGGAGCCCGCGGAGACCTGGGTGAACGTGCCCGCCGGCGGGGTGGACTGGCCGTGGCTATCGTATCCCCAGCAGGCCACGGTGCCGTCGGTCCGGACCCCGCAGTTGTGATAGGTGCCCGTGGAGACCTGGGCGAAGGTCCCGGCGGGTGGCATGGATTCCCCGTGCTCGTTGTATCCCCAGCAGGCCACGGTGCCGCCGGGACGGATCCAGCAGCTGTGCAGGCCGCCGGCGGCGATCAGCGCCGGCGGGGCCTGCGGGGGCGCGTTCCCCGACCCGCCGTTGCAGACGTACTTGGTCTGGGTCACCTCGCTGTCCTGCAGCAGCCCGTCGCCGTTCAGGTCGAGCCCGGTCTGGATCGCCACGCCGCCGTTCGCGCAGTTCGTCCCGGCCGGCTCGTTGTCCAGGCGGGTCAGGCTGGTGAGCCCGTCCTTGCCGTTCGCGCCGTTGGTCACCGTGACCTCCGTCCCGTCGGTGCAGGAGATGGTCTTGCTGCCGTCGCCGTTGTCTTTCACCGTGCACGACGTCCCGTCCTTGCCCGGCGCGCCCGGTGCGCCCTGCGCGCCGTGGCAGACATAGCTGGTCTGCGTCGCCTCGGCCTGGTCCAGCACGCCGTTGCCGTTGGCGTCGATGCCGCTCCTGACCACGATCCCGCCCGCCGCGCAGTTGGAGCCCGGAGGCTCGCTCTGGGTCTGCACCAGCGTCGTCTTGCCGTCGGCGCCCGCCGCGCCCTGGGGCCCCTGCGGCCCGTTGCAGACGTAGCTCGTCTGGGCCACCTCGGGCGCGTCGAGCACCCCGTTGTCGTTGGCGTCCACGCCGATCAGCACCGCCACGCCGCCCGCCGGGCAGTTGGCCCCGGCCGGCTCGGCCTGGGTCTGCACCAGCGCGCTCTTGCCGTCCGCGCCCGGCGCTCCGTCGCTCACCACGACCGAGGTGCCGTCGCTGCAGGCCAGGGTCTTGGTGCCGTTGCCGTTGTCGATCACCGTGCACGACTTGCCGTCCTGTCCGTCCTTTCCGTCGAGGATCACGGCCGAGGTTCCGTCGTCGCAGGAGAGCGTGTGCGTGCCGGGCGCGGTGTCGGCCACGGTGCACTGCGTTCCGTTCTTGAGCGTGATGGTGGTGCCGTTCTGGCAGGTGATGGTGGCCGAGCCGTCGCCGTTGTCGACGATGGCGCACATGCCGAGCGGGATCGGCGAGGGTCCCCCGACGGTGAAGCTCCGCTGCTGCACTCCGCTCTGGCCGCAGCCCGCGGTTAGCGCCAACAACACGACGAACATACGTTGCATGGTGACCTCCTGTGTCCGATGTCCAGCTGCCCCCGGCCCCCCCGAGGTGTGAGCTCCACTGCGCGGTACGTCGTCACGTCACCGACGACTTCCCGCGATGAGTAGGGGTTTATCGCACATCTTTCCCCTGCTTGGAACAGATATTTTGGTAATTTCGGATACGTTTTGGGGCTGGAGAGTAGATTACCCGGCCGCCATCGCCGTGGCCGCGCCCTCGAACCATTGGTCGGGCATGCTGGCCACCACCTCGTCGAAGGTGCCCTCGACCCAGATCCACGCGCCCTTGAACTGGCAGAACAGGCCGTAGCCCTGGCCCACGCCCAGCAGCCAGGCCTGCACCCGTCCCCGCTCGTCCACGCCGCGGTAGAGGATCCGCGGGGTGACGGCCTCGAGCCGCTTGACCAGCTCCTCGGCCGCCGGGGCCGGCTGGGCCCGCGCCGCGCGCGCCGCGAGCTCGATGCGCATCATGGTCTGGTCGAGCTCGAGCAGGAAGGCCCGCACCGCGGCGTCGGTCTCCCGCTCCATCACCAGCTCCACGGCGCGGCCGATGATGGCCTTGGTCATGTCCCGGCGGTAGCGGCTCTCCCGCGTCACCTGCTTCGCGGGGTCCTTCCTCGTCCGGCGGCGGGTCTCGTCGGTGATCCACCGCTCGAGGTCCTGGCGCTGCTCCAAGCTCAGGTTCGGCGGCGGGCCCCCGGCGTGGTACGGCGGCGGCGGCCGCACCTCCTTGGGCACCAGGTGGACCGCCTTGCGCAGCACGGGGTGGACCACGGCCTTCCGGCCCCTCCGCTCCGCCTCGCGCCGCTCCCGCTCGACGCGCAGCTCATCCGCCTTCGCCAGCGCCTGCGCGAGCCGCCCGCGGTCGTCCTCGGCGAGCTCCGCCCCGTCCTCGGCAGACAGGCGCCGCTCCGCCTCGCGCCTGCAGCTGTCCGCGATGGACCCCGAGAGGTCGGCCTTGATCCGGTAGGCCAGGTAGCCGCACGGCCACTGCTCCACCGGGATCATGTCGAGCAGCCTCCCCACCTCGGGGGACTGGTAGTTGAACCGCGCCACCCGCTGCACCAGCTCCGGGGCCAGCTCGTCCTGGAGGTCGGGGTTGAGGGAGCGCCAAAGGTCGAGCAGCCCGGGCGGGCTGTCGCCGATGTCCAGCTTGTCCTCGAGGGCCAGCAGCCGGCGGAGGTCGCGCGCCGCCTCCTGCTCCTGCTCGAGGTCGAGCTCGAGGCGGATGCGCCAGCCCAGCCGGTGCGGATCGTCCTCGACCACCTGCGCCCCCTCGCCCATCAGGGCCGCCAGCGCGGCCTTGGGCTTGTCCTCGCGGTAGCGGGCGACGACGCGGATCACCGGGGCCGGCTGCTCGATGTCGCTGATGGACTGCACCTGGATTGCGTCCGCGTCGATCTGTATGCAGCTGACCTTCACGAACGTCCCCAGCGGGAGCAGCGCCAGCTGGCGCCGCACCGAGCGAGGCAAGTGCACCACGAGCCCCTCGCGCTTGGGCAGCGCCAGCCCCCGGCCGCCCGCCGGTGTGCGGACAACCTTCATGCGGTAGTCTTTGTGGCTGGGAAAGTACACAGTGTGAGGACTCTAGCACGGCAAGAGGACGAACAAATGACCAACGAGGTCTACGTCAGCACCGATGTCGAGACCGACGGTCCGATCCCGGGCCCGCACTCCATGCTGAGCTTCGGCTCGGCGGCCTATCTCGCCGACAAGCGGCTCGTGGGGACCTTCTCGGCCAACCTCGAGCTCCTGGCCGGCGCATCTCCACACCCGGACACCAAGAGCTGGTGGGAATCCCAGCCCGAGGCCTGGGAGGCGTGCCGGCAGGACACGAGGCCGCCCGACGAGGTGATGCCGGAGTACGTGACCTGGCTCGACGGCCTCCCGGGGAGGCCGGTCTTCGTCGGCTACCCGGTGACCTTCGACTTCATGTTCGTCTACTGGTACCTGATCCGCTTCGCCGGCAGGAGCCCCTTCTCCCACTCGGGGCTCGATATCAAGACCCTCGCCATGGCGCTGCTCAAGAAGCCCTACCGCGCCTCGACCAAACGGAACATGCCGGGGCGCTGGTTCGACGATCTCCCTCACACCCACGTGGCGCTGGACGACGCCATCGGCCAGGGCGCCCTGTTCTGCAACATGCTCAAGGAGCTCGGGATGTAGCCTGGGGGGGGACCGAAACCCCAGGGTGGCGAGAGCCGTGGGCAGTATTTCCGTGTGCTGCCGCGGTGCGTTGATAGTCATTCCTTGAAGTTGAGCTTCTTCAGCGGCCGGTATGCCTGTTGCACTCCGCACACCCGATGGCGATGGCACTCTGGCGCGCGACACTGGTGCTGGCCCTGCTGCTCTCCAACAGGGTCGAGGCGCGACCTGCCCTGTCCACGAAGACGCGTCTGACCCACACGCAGCAGATCCGGGCCAGGGGAACGCGCCCAAGGGCCCGGGCCGAGCGCGCGGTGGCGAAGCACTACTGGAAGCTGGTCAAGATGCTGCGAAGCGCAAGGCAGCGCAAGGCCGCCGCGGAGGTCCTCGTCGGGCTGGTGGAGCAGGCCTCGACGCCGGGACGGAGCGGAGATTCGAGGCTCTACCCCCGCCTCGACAAGCGTAACCACGATCGATTCAACGCGGCGTGCACGAGGAACCTGCGCCGTCTGCTGGGCATCGCCGCGACGCTGGCCCGCGGCAGCCGTCGCCAGCGACAGGTGGCGCGGCGGATGGTCAAGGCCGCTCGCACGCTGGAGTACGGCGCGCTGGTGGCGCTGGTCCGCGCCTCGCTGCGGCTGGGCGATCGCGACAACGCGCGCTGGGCCGCCGCGCAGGCCATCCTCCACTTCCCACCCGCCGACAGACTGGTCCGCAAGCCCACCGGGCCGACACGCCTCGGCCGGCGCAACGCCGCCACGATCCTGTTCGTGCTCCGCTCCCTCCGCGCGCGCCGCACCCCGTGGCACGCGATGGTCGAGCTCCGGCGCGAGGACACCCGGTACGACAGCCGCAGCGTGGTGCCGCGGCTGCAGGCCATCGGCTACCTGGCGAGCCGCACCCGGGGCTGGGCCGCTTCCTGGCTGACCCGCGAGCTCGGGCGCTGGGAGTCTGTGGCCAACTTCCGGCTCGTGCCCCACAGGGGCGACCGCTGGGTCCCGGCGGCGCGCATCGCCCGGGTCAGCGCCATGGGGCTCGGTCACCTGCGCGAGGGACCGGTCAAGCTGGCCCGCAGGTTCTGACACCGAAATCCAGGCTGGGTGGGACGAATATGACCCGTTGCGCTCTGAAAACGGCGGAATCCGGGCCGAACGGGACCAATATGACCCGTTGCGCTCTGAAAACGGCGGAATCCGGGCCGAACGGGACCAATATGACCCGTTGCGCTCTCAAACGGCGCTCGAGGTGGTCGAACGCCACTACTACTAGGAGCTGTCCTCGGTTCCGGTGAGATGGCCCCTCTGACGGGCCGGATGGCTCCGGCTCGGCCTGCGCCGCCCTGGCCTGCGCCGGCGCGTCGAAGGTGCTAAGGTCTTTCCCCCAAGAAGGAGGGACCATGCGCGCTCGAGCTCCGCTTTGGCTGTCATCGCTGCTGCTTCTTCTCCTGCTTCCAGCGCCCGCGCCCGGCGAGGCGCTGAAGGTCGAGATCAAGGAGTGGAAGCTGAAGAACGGCATGCGGGTGCTCTACTCGCCCCACCGGCGCGTGCCGGCGGTGACGGTGCAGGTCTGGTACCACGCCGGCTCCAAGGACGAGCGCGTCGGCCTGCGCGGCATCGCCCACATGTTCGAGCACATGATGTTCAAGGGCAGCGAGCACGTTCCGCCGGAGGAGCACGCCCGCATGCTCTCGGCCATCGGCGGCTCCACCAACGCCTTCACCGCCGAGGATCTCACCGCGTACCACGACACCGTCCCCCGGCAGTACATGGGCTTCGCGATGAAACTCGAGGCCGAGCGCATGCGGCACCTGCACCTGACGCTTCACACGATCAAGAGCGAGCGCGAGGTGGTCAAGGAGGAGAAGCGCGTGCGCCTGGAGAACAACCCCATCGGCCGCGCGCTGGAGGCGATCTATGCCCTGGCCTACACCAAGCACCCGTACGCCTGGACCCCGGCCGGCGTCATCGCCGACCTGAACCAAATGAAGCGCGCGAACTACCAGCGGTTCTACGACACGTACTACGTGCCCGAGAACGCCACGCTGATCGTGGTGGGCGACGTCAGCGAGGCCGAGGTCCGACGGGCGGCGGAGGAGCACTTCAGTCCCATCCCCCGCGGGAAGGAGCCGCCGCGGGTCACGGTGCGCGAGCCGCCCCAGACCGAGATGCGGGTCAAGAACGCTGACTGGCCCTCCCAGCTCGTGGTGGTGCTCGGCGCCTACCACATCCCCGCGGCGAGCCACCCCGACATCGCGCCGCTGCAGGTGCTGAGCGCCATCCTCTCGGCGGGCAGGAGCTCGAGGCTGCACCAGGCGCTGGTGCGCAAGGGGAAGCTCGCCGTGGCGGCCGGGGGATTCGTCTCGCTCCAGGAGCACCCCGGGGTGCTGATGGCCTACGGCATCGGTCTCCCCGGCGCCGACGGCGGCCGGTTGACCAAGATCAAGGAGGCCCTGCTCCGCCAGCTCGAGCTCGTCGGGAGCAGGGGGGTCCGGCCCGCCGAGCTGGAGAAGGCCCGCAACCAGCTGGCGACGGCGCGGCTGAGCAGGATCCGCACCCTCACCGGGCTGGCCAACCAGATCGGCATGTCGGCCATCCTCAAGGGGGACCCGCGCGCCTTCCTCAAGGAGGTGGCGGCCCTCGACCGGGTCACCGCCGCCGATGTCCGGCGGGTGGCGAAGCGCTACCTGCAGCCCAAGAACCTCAGCCTGGTGCTCGTCGACGCCAAGCAGGCCCGGAGGTCCAGCACGAAGGGGGGTGATCGATGAGAGCCACGTCGCTTGGTGCCCTCGCGCTGGCGCTGCTCGCGGGCTGCCCGCCCCGCGTGGAGAAGAAGCCACTGGAGGAGTACGACAAGAAGGTCGGTCCACGCTCCGAGGCGGACTACTGGAAGGGCCGCAGCGATCTGATCAAGGCGCCGCCGGTCCAGCCGGCCCATGCGCTGAAGATCCCGGCCGTGTCGCGCCTCAAGCTCCAAAACGGGCTGTCGGTGCTGCTGCTCCCCGACCCGCAGCTGCCCCTGATCGACGTCCAGCTGCTGATCCCCACCGGCGCCATCGACGATCCGCGGGGCCACGCGGGCCTCGCCGAGTTCACCGCCGCCATGCTGCGCCAGGGCACACGGCGGATGAAGGCCGACCGCATCTCGGAGACGGTGGACATGGCCGGCGTCTCGCTGGGCGCGGACAGCGACTACGAGCTCTCCAGCGTCGGCTGCCGTGGCCGCAAGAAGAGCGTCGAGCTCTGCCTGCGCATGGTCTCGGACCTGATCACCCGGCCGACCTTCCCCAAGGGGGAGATGGACGAGATCCGCGACCAGCTGCTGAGCAGCGTCAAGAACATGCGCGACGACCCGGAGATCCTGGCCGCGGTGCACTTCGACGCCATGCTCTACGGCGACGACCACCCCGGCGGGTGGGTCAAGTCCGAGCGCTCCGTGCGGAGCATCTCGCGCGACGATCTCGTCCGGTTCCACGGGGCGAACTATCGCCCCGACAAGGCGATCCTCGCGGTGAGCGGCGACTTCGACCAGAAGGCGGTCCAGGCGCTCGTCCGCCGCGCCTTCGACGCCTGGAAGGGTGGACGGGCCCGGACCCGCAAGGCGCCGACGCCGGTCAAGGACCCGCCGCCCGGCATCAAGGTGCTGCTGGTGGACAAGCCCGACCTGAGCCAGTCGTTCTTCGCGCTGGGGCACGCCGGCATCCGCCGCACGCACCCGGACCGCGACGCGGTGTCGGTGATGAACTATATCCTCGGCGGCGGCGGCTTCAGCTCGCGGCTGATGGCCACGGTGCGGGGCAAGGGCGGCAAGACCTACGGCATCTCCAGCTACTACTACCGCGCGGCCGTCGACGGGTCATTCGTCGTGCAGAGCTTCACCAGGAACGACCAGCTGGTCGCCACCCTCGAGCTGACGCGCGGGGAGATGCAGCGCATCCACCGCGAGCCGCCGACGAAGGTCGAGCTCACCGCCGCCAAGGGCAAAATCGCCGGCGGCTACCCGATCCGCCTCAAGACATCTTCGGCCATCGCGCGGCGGCTGATGGAGGCCCAGATCTGGGGGCTCCCCGACAGCGAGGTCGTGGAGTTCGCGGTGCGCATCGACAGGCTGACCCTCGACCAGGTGGCCCGCGCCGCGCGCAGGTACGTGCGGCCTGGCCGCCTCTACGCGGCCGTGGTGGGCAAGGCCGTCGAGGTGGCGCCGCTGCTCCGGAAGGCGAGGATCCCCTTCGAGCAGATCAGCTACCTCGACCCGGTGAGCGCGCGCGAGCGCAAGGAGCTCAAGGAGCAGCCCAAGGTCGAGATCTCGCCCGGCGAGCAGAAGGCGGCCTCCAAGCTCCTGGACCTGGCGCTGCGGGTCGCCGGAGGCCCGCGCGTGCTGGCGCGCATCAAGCGCCTCCACCTCTCGGGCGAGGCCAAGGTGACCGCCAAGGGGCACACCCTCGGCGGGAGCTACGGCGTCAAGATCATCCTGCCCGACCACATGCGAATCACCCTCGACCTCAAGCCGGTGATGTCGATGGTCCAGGTGCTCGCCGGGGACAAGGCCTGGCTCGAGGTGGGCAAGCAGCGCAAGACGCTGCCCCCCCACGTGGTCCGGCGCTGGAAGGGCATGCTCTGGCGCGAGCCCACGCTGGTGCTGCTCAACGCCACCCGCAAGGACGTGCGGTCCCGCGTGCTGAAGACGCTCGACGGGCTCGGCCGCGGCCAGGTCGCGGTCGAGGTGTTCCCGCCCGGCCTGCCCGCGGCGACGCTGATCATCAACCGGCAGAGCGGGCAGCTGGTTCAGATCCGGTACCGTGACCGCACCGGCCAGTGGCGGGTGAGCGAGCTGGCCAAGCACCGCAGGTTCCAGGGGATCCTGATCCCGCTGCGCGTGTCCTCCGTCAACGATCGCCGCCAGCAGTCGGTCCACTACAAACGGGTCCAGCTCAACCCGAAGATCGACCTCGAGGAGATCACGGGTGGGGCCCCCTGACCTGCTCCGGGACGCCGGGTTCTGGTCGCGGCTCGCGCGCTCGGAGCGGCGCTTCCTGGGGCTCGACTACGACGGCACGCTGGCCCCCTTTCGCGTCGAGCGCCTCCAGGCGACGCCCGCGCCGGGCGCCGTCGCAGCCGTCGAGGCCCTGCTCGAGGACCGCGGAAACCACGTGGCCATCATCTCCGGCCGGCTGGTGCAGGAGGTCAGGCAGCTCCTGGGGCCGCTGCCCGTGTTGATGGTGGGGAGCCACGGCTTCGAGCGCCTTCACCCCGACGGTCGGCACGAGCGGAGGCCCCTCGAACCCGCGCAGCGCGAACGCCTTGACCTCGCCGCGCGCCAGGTGGACGGGCTCGGGCTCGGAGAGCGGCTGGAGCGCAAGGCCGCAAGCGTCGCCTTCCACACCCGCGGCCTGGAGCGGGAGCAGGCCCGGGCGCTCGAGGCTCGGGTCGAGGGCCTGTGGTCCGAGGGCTGCGCCGGGTCCGCGCTGAGCTGCCGGCCCTTCGACGGCGGGGTCGAGCTGCGCGCCGGGGGCGTGGACAAGGGCAAGGTGCTCGAGGGACTGCTCGAGGCGCACCCCGGAGCGTTCGCGGTCTACGTCGGCGACGACCGCACCGACGAGGACGCGTTTCAGCTTCTGCGGCAGCGCGGTGGCGTTGGTGTGAAGGTCGGGCAACACGAGCTGGATCGAACCGCGGCCAGCGGCTGGTTGTCAGACTGCGAGGCGGTGGTAGAGTTCCTGCGAAAATGGAAAACGACAACGACAGCGCGGTGAACGGGGAGCTGGGGGGCAACGGGTCGGGTGAGGATGGTCGGGTCAGGAGGCTGGTCGTCGTCTCCAACCGCCTGCCCATCGTGCTCAAGCACGACCCCGGCGGCGGGTGGAAGGCCGAGCCGGGTCAGGGCGGGCTGGTCACGGCCCTGGCGCCGGTGCTCCGCGATCGCGGCGGGCTGTGGGTCGGCTGGCCGGGCACCGTCGAGGACGCCGCCGACGAGGCGGTGCGAGACGCGGCGAAGCAAGGCGGCGTGGGCTACGACCTCGAGTGCGTCACCCTGACCGGCGAGGAGCTGGAGAACTACTACCACGGCTTCTCCAACGAGATCCTCTGGCCGCTGTTTCACGACCTGCCCGACCGCTGCAACTTCGAGCCGGCCTACTGGCCGGTCTACCGTCAGGTCAACCACAAGTTCGCCGAGACCATCGCCCGCACCACCCGGGAGGAGGACTACGTCTGGATCCAGGACTACCACCTGCTCCTCGCGGCCGAGCAGCTCCGGCTGTCCGGCGTCGAGCGACGCCTGGGGTTCTTCCTCCACATCCCCTTCCCGCCGCCCGACACCTTCATGAAGCTGCCCTGGCGCTTCCAGGTGCTGCGCGGGCTGCTGGCCTACGACCTGCTGGGCTTCCAGACCGTGCGCGACCGGCGCAACTTCATCCAGTGCGTGCGGACCCTGATCCCGGGCAGCAAGACCACCGGCTCGGGCGCGGTCTGCAGCATGAGCACGCCCCAGCGCGAGCTGAGGATCGGCGCCTTCCCCATCGGCATCGACGCCGAGCGCTTCGCCAAAGTGGCTCAGAGCAAGGAGGTCGCCGACCGGGCCTGGTACATCCACGAG
>Ga0316577_10000963_pt1 | contig 12844 bp, 1 predicted proteins | sample S5NA_FD_203073 | JGI IMG/M metagenome (GOLD analysis project Ga0316577, IMG submission 203073) | Rhizosphere microbial communities from salt marsh grasses in Alabama, United States - S5-7_050615r2r1 | ecosystem: Host-associated > Plants > Roots > Rhizosphere | place: USA: Alabama | collected... | reverse complement strand
CCGATTTGGGCGCCGAAACCCAGGGGGGAATGGGCATCGCCGCCGGTGGCAACATCAATCCTCAGGGTGTCAGTATGTTCGAGCCCATCGGCGGATCGGCCCCCAAGTACACCGGTCGGAATATCATCAACCCTTTGGCGGCCATCTGTGCCGGCGCCATGATGCTGGAAACCTTAGGGGAAGTCACCGCCGCGCAGGCTGTTGAAGCAGCGGTCAAGGAGGTGACCCGCAGCAAGATCAAGAGCCTTTCGGCCGGCAAGATGGGTTACAGCACCAGCCAGGTGGGGGACATGGTGGCCGCTGGTATCTGATCAAGACTTTAAGATAATGTTTTTGGGCTGCGTTATCGGTCGTCGCGGTATTACAATACAGCTTTCTCCCTCTATCCTTGCCAAAAACACTATCTTAAAGTCTATAGATGTCGGTGGTGTTCAATTCACGGCCGCCACCGGTGCAACCGGTGCTTTGGATTGATCCAGGACACTGCGGACCTGCATGGCCAATTCATCACGCCTCAGGGGTTTCAGGGCCAGATCCCTGATTCCCCTCCGAACGACATCCTCTCTGGAAATTCGCTCACCGTATCCCGTGCACAGAATCACCGGCAGCCGGGGGTTTAGCTCGATCATCTGCTGGGCCATTTGATCACCCGTCAAATGGGGCATGGTCAGGTCGGTGATGACCAAATCGAACTGATCGGGACACTGCCTGAAGATCTCCAGCGCATGCCGGCTGTCGCTTTCGGCAGTGACGCGATATCCAAAACGTTCAAGCATGCGGGCGGCCATCTGGGTGATGGTGGTTTCATCGTCCACAAACAAAATGTGTTCGGAACCATGAGTGTTGCGGGGCGGTTCATCCACCTGGAAGGTTTCGGCCGTCATGCATCGGGGAAGATAGATGTCGAAGGTGGTTCCCTGCTCCGGACTGCTGGTCACAGTGATGGCCCCCATGCAGCGCTGAACGATGCCCTGCACCGTTGCCAACCCCATGCCGGTGCCCTTGCCGGGGGGCTTGGTGGTGAAGTAGGGGTCGAAGATACGCTCGGCGACATGGGCGGGCATTCCGTGGCCGGTGTCGCGAATCGCCATGTGAATAAATTCACCGGGAGCCGCCGCTGGATACTTATCCGTGAATGATTTCTCCAGGATTACGTCTTTCAGTGCGATACCGAGAACGCCGCCGTGATCGTTCATGGCATGGGCTGCGTTGGTGCAGATGTTCATAATGATCTGTTGAATCTGGGTGGGATCGGCCAACACTTGCCCCGTGCTTTGCAGATCCTGATCGATCTGGATCGTCGAGGGCAGTGAAGAGCGCAGGAACTTGAGCGTCTCTTTAACAATGGCTGTTATGGTTACCGGCTGGCGTTTAATCTCGCCCTGCCGGGCAAAGAGCAGGATTTGCTGGACCAGATCCTTGGCCCGATGGCAGGCTTTAAGCGCTTCGGTCAAATCTTCGAAAGGTTGCGAATCTGCCGGTTCCGATTCCTTGGCGAGTTCGATAAAACCCATGATCGCAAAGAGAATGTTGTTGAAATCGTGGGCGATTCCACCTGCCAGAGTGCCGATTGCTTCCATTTTCTGGGCATGGCGAAGATCCTTTTCCATTTGGACTTCGCGGGTCACATCGCGGGTCAGGGCGACGAAACCGATGAGACTCTCGGCCTTGTCCCAGATGGGCGAGATGGTGACTTCCAGCTCACAGATGTCGCGGTCTTTGGGTTCCGTGGTGATGTGGCCGGACCAGACCCTGCCGGAAGAGATGCGCCGCCAGATTTTGCGGAAAAAGAGGTTGTCGTGATGCTGGTTGGCAAGCAGTTTCAGATTGAATCCGATGATTTCGGCCTGTCCATAGCCTGTGATGCGTTCAAAGGCCGGATTGACGTAGCGGACACTGCCATCGCGATGGCAGACGACCACCCCTTCAGCAGCTTGCTCGATGGCTGCCACCAGATGGTATAGTTTGTCCTGGGCCTGCTTGCGTTCGGCGATCTCCTGTTTGAGCTCCTGATAGAGCCGTGCATTTTCAAGCGAAATGGCCGCCTGGGAGAGCAGGATCTGGAGAACCTTGATGCGATCCCGGGTGAAGGCATAGGTGGTCAGGTTGTTTTCCAGATAGAGGACTCCGGAAGGCGTATCCTTGGATCGAATGGGCATACAGAGAATCGATTTGGGATGGTTCTGGATCAGGTAGAGGTCGCGTGCAAATTGGGTGTCCTCGGCCGCATCGTGGATGACGATATCTTCGCCGGATCGAAAAACAAAGCGCACCACATCCAAGGAAAGATCGTCGGAGTCCTCCAGTGGCAGGGATTGCATTACAGCCAGGCGGTGGGGCTCGGTCATCACCGAGGCTTCAATCAGCAACTGATCCGTGTGAGCGAGAATCAGGAAACCTTTCTGCGCTCCGGCCGCCTCGATGATATAGCGCATTAGTTGTTCCATCAGCTCGGCCATGATGATCTCTCCGGAGAGAGCCTGGGAGGCCTTCAACACGGTGGCCAGATCGAGGCTGTCGGTTGAATCGGGTGGCTTTTCAGGTTCGCCACCATCATGCGTGTCGCTAACCGAATCGGATCGGGGTTGGGCCATGAGTAGTTGGCTGTACTGCTCTTCCAGCGCTTCGACTTTGCTGATCGCGCCCCAGCTTTGGTAGCATCGATGGGCCGCTTGGAGGTAGGTCAGGGCGATATCGGGTTGGTCCTGCTGGAGGTAAAAGATTCCTGCCAGTTCGTTGGCCAGGGCCGCCTCCTGCAAAAAGCCATGATGCTGGGCCATCCCGATGGCACGTTCGTAAAGGCCGGCCGCCTTGGCCCGGCGACCCATGATCCGGCTTTTTTCAGCCGCCACCAGGTCGTATTTATGCTGGTGGTTCATGGGCGCATGGCGTGCCCAACGCTTTAATTTGCGTTGATTGGCCCGCACCTTTTTCAGGATCAGCCGTTGTTCGGTTTCTTCCGCCTTTTCAAATCGCCGAATTCGAGCCAGGGAATCGTAAGTATAAAACAGGGGAACCACCAGGGTGCCCATTACGCCGTCCAGATAGGATTCGGCCAGGTCGGCTTGGCTCAGGTCCTGGACGTCGTTTCCGAACAGGTAGCTGAGGTAGAGCTTGTTAAAGTGCAGGTTGCAGAGGGTTGTGCGGTCGTTGGCGCGCAGGTGAAGAGGCACCATCTTGGCTTCATTGTAATACTCTCCCGCCATGTGACAGGGGTTCTGGGTAGCCCCGCGCAGATTGGCCACCGTCTGGCGATAGATCTCCAACATGTGTAGGGGCGGGCTCTGTTTGAGGCGGCTGACCGCTTCATGATAGACGGGTATTTCCTTTTCGATCCGGTGAAGCTGTCGGCCAGCCGTGATGGAACTGAAGATATAGAAAAGTCCCGAAAAGCCCGCATATTCGAAGTCACCGGCCTCCTGGCCGGTGCGTAACGCCTCTGCAAATGCGGCCAGGGTCTCCTTGACATGGACCCTGCGGTGCTGAATGAAGGCTGAAACGATAAAGAGGGTTCGCGCCCGCAGTGCCTTGTCTTGAAATTGCGCGATGATCTTCAGAGCCACCTGGCCGAATTGGTACCCCGCTTTCACCGATTGCAGGGCGCCGCAAAGGATCAGCCCGAATACGGCGCTGAGAAAAGCCGATTCAGGGCTGTTGCCGTAGCGCATGGAGAAGCGAATCCCCTTACTTGCCAACAGGGGTAGCAGCAGCGGATTGGAGAAATAGGCCGCCGAGCTGGTACGCATGAGAATTTGCATACTGGCCAGCTTGTGGGGATCCTTGATAGGTTCAAGGTCGGCAAGGGATTCGATGGACTGTCCAATCAGGCGGAGTCTGGTTTTGATCAGCTCCTTGATGATGTTGTACGGGGTTGGCTTGCCAGGCAGGTGGACACCCAGCATCCTCAGGGTGTTCAGCGCCACCTGCATCGCTTCGGGTATACGATAACGCGCCTTGAAAGCATCGATCTGGATTTCATAGACCTTAACCCTATCGATGAGACTGGCGGCATATCGCAGCACCTGGCCGCTGTACTGGGTCATCTCCTGATACCTGGCACAAAGATAAGCCGCTTCGGTGGCCTCCACATGCAATGCCAGGGTCTCTTTATAGGACTGCTGCCAGCCCGTTTCGCCCAGTAACCCAATTCCAGTCTCAAAATAGAGCATCGCCGCATCATAGGCCGCCGCGGCTTTGGCCTTTTTGCCTGCTACAAAGTTGAGTTGCGCCAGATGAGCACGCTCCGCCGCGTCATTGATGCACTCATGGGCCAGGTTGAGATGGTTGACAATATCAAAAATGCTTTCCGGCAACTGATCGGCAGACGTTGTCTCAAGATAGAAGCGTCCCAATTGCAGGTGAATCGTCTTCTGCTGGGATGGCGCAAGCATGCTATAGGCGGCCTGTTGGATACGATTGTGGGCAAATGCGTATTCGTCATACTCTTGGGAGGTCACTCCCTTTAAACTCCGGCCGGTGGGCACCACCAGGCCTTCGCTGATGGCGCGTTGGATGCCCAGGGCGGTCTCTTCAGGGGAGCTGCGACTGATGTGGGCCAGGGGTTCGGCGGTAAACGTGTTGGCGATGCAGGCCGCCAATTGCAGGAGTCGCACTATTTTGGGGTCCAGCTGCTCAAAACTGGCCGTTACCAGGGAAACCACACCGTCGGTGAGGGGCAGCTGCTCGATCTTGGCCAGATCCAGAAGCCACTCGCCCTTGCGGGGGTCGAACTGTACCAATTTGCGGGCATGCAGCGACTTGAGAAACACTTCGGCAAAAAAGGGATTGCCGCCGGTTTTACGGCGAACCAGTTGTGCCAGGGGCATCACCCGTTGACGGTCGCTGTTGAGTAAATCGGCCAGCATCTGGGCCAGGGACGCCAAATCCAGCGCTTCCAAAGCGACCGTGCGGAAGTTGAACCCGCGTCGGGTAAGCTTGTTCAGGGCTCCGGTCAGGGGGTGATCCAGTCCCACCTGGCCGTCGCGATAGGCACCAATCAGGAGTAGATTGTTCAGTTGACGGTCCAAGGCCATCTGCTCGATGAGTTTCAAGGAGCCTCTGTCGGCCCATTGCAGATCATCAAGAAAGATCGCCAAGGGGTGATCGGACTGGCAAAGGGCGCGAATAAAATTTTGAAATACCAGCTCGAAGCGGTTTTGCGCTTCTGTGGGGCCAAGAGGCGGCAAGGCCGGTCGCGGACCGATGATCAACGCCATTTCAGGGATCACATCGATGATGATCCGGCCACTGGGGCCCAACGCCTCAGAGAGGTTCTGGCACCAGCGCTTCAGCCGCTCGTCGCTGCCGCAGAGAAGCTGGCGTACGAGCTCTTTGAGGGCGGAGACCACGGCGCTGTAAGGTCGGCCCTGTTGGAGCTGGTCAAACTTGCCCGTGATCAAGCGAATTTGGGCCGTGGGACCAGGTTGGGTAACGGCATGCTGGTAGGCCTCGCGCACCAGGACACTCTTGCCGATCCCCGCAGGGCCGGCGACCAACACCATCTGGTGTTCACCGCGGGCTAACTCCGCAAAGGCGTTTTTCAAGATTTCCAGTGATGCCTGTCGGCCGTACAGCTTTTGGGGCATGTGCAGCCGATCGGATCGGTCCTTGCTGCCCAGGTTAAACGGCGTCAGCTCACCATGGTTCCGGATCTGGCTCAGACACTGTTCCAGATCCCATTGCAGACCCACCGCGCTCTGGTAGCGCTCTTCGGAATTCTTGGCCAACAGCTTCATGACGATCTGTGAGACGGCTTCGGGAACGAGCGGTTCGAGCTGATGGGGCGCGGGCGGCATGATGGCGATGTGGGCATGCACCAGCTCCAGGGGATCTTCGGTCAAAAAGGGAAGCCGGTGGCAGATCATTTCATAGAGGATGACACCCAAAGAGTAGAAGTCGGTGCGATAATCCACCTTGCGGTCCATTCTGCCGGTCTGTTCCGGCGACAGATAGGCCAGGCGGCCCTCCAGGACATGGGGGGCATGAAGCAGTGGATTTTGGCTGGAAAGGGCCGTGGCGAAGGCCAGGTCGATCAATTTCAGCTGGCCCGTATCGAGGTTGACCAACACATTGGTGGGGTTGATATCCTTGTGAACGATACCAGCAGCGTGAATTTGACCTACGGCCGTCACCAATTTGACGGCCCATTCAAGTGCGGTATCTATACTAAAGCGCTGGTCCTGCAGGACCTTTTTCAAAGAAATCCCCTGAAAATCTTCAAATTCAATGATTAGCTGACCCATCTGGCGCAGCATTGTCCGCGCCCGCACCACGCAATCCAGGTTCAGTGAACGGACCATCATGAATTCGTGCTTCAACCGGGACCGAAATTTACCATTTTGAGCGGTCTCTTTCAGGATCTTAAGCACCACGGTCTCGCCGCTGGCTTTGCGACGACCGCGCAGGATCATAGTATGGGGACTTTCGTAGAGCCTGTAAAGCTCCCCATAGCCTGGAAGTTTCATGACGACATCCCTTTCAAATACCCGGATCCAGGAGCCAACATCGGTGAACACCCGCGGACTTGCGGTCAGATCGCTGATTACAAATCCCCGACCGGTAATGGCATTTGAATTGCACTGCTTGCCTCCAATTCCTCACCGATTTATAAAGCGTACAGAACCTTCGTACGCGTTGCCAAGAAGCTCTTTTGGGTTCGATGGTATTGACCCATTTATCGGACAGTTCTGAAGATAGTTGAGTTTCATCTGATGCCCGTTGCGGTTAGCTCAAGAGGAGGTGCAATTGGATACCAGGAATGCTATCGCCGTCATTGGTTTGGCATGTCGCTATCCCGGGGCCCGCGACCCCAGACAGTTGTGGGAGAATATCCTGGCCGGCCGCCGTCAATTCCGGCGCCTTCCCCGGCAACGATTCCCTCTCGAAGATTATCACCACCCCGATCCAAAAACGCCTGACCAGACCTATCTCCAGCAGGCAGCTCTGATCGATGGATTTGAATTCGATTGGGCCCGACGGCGAATCCCCCGGAGCACTTTTTTAGCCACCGACATCGCCCATTGGCTGGCCCTGGAGGTGGCCCTGGAAGCCCTGGCCGATGCAGGTTATGATCGTCAGCGTCTGCCCCGTCAGCGCACCGGCGTCATCATCGGCAACTCCCTGACCGGTGAACAGTCGCGCAGCCAGACCCTGCGCCTGCGCTGGCCCTTTGTACGCCGTGCTTTTTTGGCCGCGGCCAGGGCCCAGGGTCTGCCCCATGAGCGGGCCGCAGCAATCAGCGTCGAACTGGAACGTGTTTTTAAATCGGTTTTTGCACCGGTCAACGAGGACACCCTGGCCGGTGGACTCTCCAATACGATTGCCGGGCGGATCTGTAACTATTTGGACTTGTACGGCGGCGGCTACACGGTGGACGGCGCCTGTGCCTCCTCCCTGCTGGCAGTGGCCACAGCTGCCGAGCGGCTGCAAAACGGCGATCTGGATTTAGCTCTGGCGGGCGGGGTGGATGTTAGTCTCGATCCTTTCGAACTGGTGGGATTTGCTAAAACCGGCGCATTTGCCAGAAATGGGTTGCGGATCTACGACCGCAAGAGCAATGGTTTTTTGCCCGGAGAAGGTTGCGGGGTGGTGGTCCTGAAGCGTCTGGCAGATGCCCGCCAGGCCGGCGACACGGTCTACGCCGTGGTGCGTGGCTGGGGGATCTCATCGGACGGCGCCAAGAGCGGCATCACGGCCCCTAATGCGACGGGCCAGTCCCTGGCCATGCAGCGGGCCTACCAGGAGGCACCCTATGATATGGGGGACCTGCACTTCGTGGAAGGCCACGGCACCGGCACCGCTGTGGGAGACCGGGTGGAATTGGAGGCCATTGCCCTGGCCATGCCCCAGGGCTGCGCCGGTAACAACGGTAACCTCCGTACGTGCGGCATCACCTCTCTAAAATCCCTCATCGGCCATACCAAGGCCGCCTCAGGGATCGGCGGCTTTATCAAGACTGTCATGGCGGTCAACCGCCGCATTCTGCCACCCCTGAACGGCTGCCTCGAACCTCATCCCGCCTTTGATGCCGGGGAGCGCCGATTGTATCCCATCCGCCAGGGCAGGTGCGGTAATCCCAGCCAAAAGATGCGCGCCGGCGTGTCGGCCATGGGATTTGGCGGCATCAACTGCCATGTCACCCTCGAATCCGAGAACCCTCCCAGCCCCCGCTTTGCGCCGGAGGTGGCGGAGCGCGCCCTGCTGGTCTCCCGGCAGTCCGATGAGCTGTTCATCTTAACGGCCGACTCGTTGTCAGAACTTGAAACCCTGGCCGATGATTGGTGTCGCATTAGCCGTGAAATCAGCATGGCCGAGATGACGGACTTGGCGGTCCATTTGGCAAAACTCAGCAATTCAGAGGCAGCCCTGCGGGCGGCCTTGCTGGCCGAAACCCCCGGGCAGCTGAGTCGTCGCCTAAAAGCCCTTGGAGCTCTGATCAGAGAAAAGGGAACGCTGGCCGAGGGAGCGCTGATCCACGGCGCCGAACGGGGTATCTGGATGGCCCAGCGCGTCCGCCGGACCCGGGTGGGAATCCTCTTTCCCGGTCAGGGCTCGCAAATGCTCAACATGGCCGGTGACCTCATGGAGCGCTTCGCCTGGGCCAGGGATTTCGCCCAGCAGGCCGAGACCTGTTTTAAAGAGGGCGGCACGGGCCCGATCCAGGCGCATTTTCTGCGCCCAACGCAGCAGGTCCGTGACCCCCGGCAAATCGAGGTGTGGCAGAAGGCCCTTGCCAGAACAAATATCGCCCAGCCGGCGATCTGCCTCGCATCATTGCTCTGGTGGCGGTTTCTTGAAGATTTGGGGATTTCAGCAGATGCTGTGGGCGGCCACAGCCTGGGGGAACTGAGCGCCTTTCATGTGGCTGGTGCCTTTGGCTTTGCTGAACTGTGTCGCTTTGTGGGACACCGGGCAACGGCCATGGCCTTGGATCGACCGCGGGCCGGGGCCATGCTCAGCCTGCGCTGCCCCCGTGACCAGGCAGAGGCGATTCTCTCCCGTGTGAGCGGCGCGATCACCCTGGCCAATATCAACAGTCCCCGGCAGATGGTGCTCTCCGGCGAGGAGACGGCCATCGAAGCGGCCCGGAAACTGGCAACCCGTGAGGGCCTCGGTGCCGTCCGTCTGCCAGTGGGCGACGGATTTCACTCTCCGCTGATGACCCCCGTAGCCCAAGCGCTGAAAGACCTTGGTGTACTTCCCAAATCGCTCAAGTCACTTTCGCGACGCCTTTTCTCCAGCGTCACCGGTGGGGAAATCCTTCCTGGCCTGGCCTTGGAGGCGCATTTTGCCCGGCAGGTGGTAGGACAGGTCGACTTTGAGGGCATGCTGCGCAACATGGCGCCGGCTTGTGACATCCTGATCGAGGTCGGTCCCGGACGGGTTCTTTCGGGTCTGGCCGGCGACATCCTGGGGCCGGATGGCCCGGTTTGCCTGCCGGTGGAGACATCGTCCCAACCCGGACGGGACTTGAATCGCCTCCTGGCGCTTCTTTTCGTAATGGGGCATGATCTTCACTGGGAAGCCCTGTATGCCGGACGTCTGGTACGGCCCTTTGTCGAACCGGCCAAACTGGCCTTCATCGAAAATCCTTGTGAGCGGCCTTTTCCGGTCAGCTCGAAGTCTTGCAAGGATGCCCCCCAATGCAACGGCCCGGTGAGCGATGAGATCCTGGCCTGCCTGGCCGACTTACCGGAATTCCAGCAGGCCGCCTACCTTGACCGGCGCAGGGCTTTCCTGGCTGAGATGGTTCGCGCCGACCTCAAATATTTTAAAGCCGACGCCTCCTCCCAGCTGCCGGCCGGGGATCCCCGCCAGGATCAGAAGGAACCGGCGATGGCTCCCCCCCAGGGCGAGCCGTCCCAAACCTCACAACCTTCCGGTGCGGATCAGGATCTGCAAACCATCCTCTATGAACTGGTGGAGACGATCACCGGATACGCCCCGGAGAGTCTCGCGCTCTCCATGCGGCTGCTGGACGATCTTAACTTGGATTCCATCAAATCCGGTGACTTGGTGGCCAAGGCCGCCCGGGCCGCCGGTGTTCAGGGCCAACTGGATCCCCAGGCTTTGAGTAATGCCACCCTGGGTGATCTGCTCCAGCGTCTTCAGGCGCTGAGCCGCGGTGCTCTTGGCGGCCCTGCTAAATCCCGGACTCCAGATGTGCTGGAAACCGTTATCGAGCAGCTCAGTCGAGTGCTCAAAATTCCCGAGCGCAATTTGGATGCCGATGCCCTCCTGGAGGCCGGGCTGGGCCTTCGGCCCGAGCAACTGCTGGAGCTGTTGAAGGAGCTGTCCTTCAGCCTGGGGATGGTCATTAACGTGGATCCCGGGCCGCTTCTGGAACGCAGCCCGCGTCAGGTGGCCCGGATTTTAGAGCGGCTTTTACAGGAGCAGGCGCCGACCCAATCACCGTTGGCAGGGGCTGCGCTAACCTCCTGGGTGCGGGAATTCTGCGTCGAGCTGGTGCAAGCGCCACTGACGCCGCTCACTGACGGGCAAGCAAAGCGCAAGGAGGATGATTGGCAGAGCGCCAATGTACTGATTCTGTACGCGCCGGACACAGACGAATTGGCCGGTGCGCTGAGCGAGGAGCTGATTCGGCACGGCAGCCAGATCGAACAAGCCCGGTTTGATGATTCCCGGACCCAGGCGCTCACCGCCGATGTCGCCTTCACCCACTTGGTGGCCGTTTTACCGCGCAAGCCCGACAGCTTCCAGGCCAATCAGGTTAACCTGCGCTGCATGGTGGAGCAACTCGTCTGCCTGCTGCCGCTGCCACCCGCCGCCCAGGCGCCCCGGCGCCGCACCGCGGTCACTTATATTCAATTCGGCGACGGCTATTTCGGCATGCAGCCCCAGGTGGCGGATCTCAATCCCTGCTGTGCCACGGCCTTGGCCAAGAGTCTCCACTTGGAACGTAGCGACCTGAAGGTGCGCGTACTGGATTTTTGCGCCTTTTCAGATCCCGCCGAAATAGTCTCCAGAATTTTAACCGAAATGATGACGCCGGCCTCGTTTGCAGCAGTGGGATTCGATCGCCACCTGACGCGTCGCATGGCGCGTCAGCGCTTGCTGCAACCGGTGTTTTACCGTCCCCGCCCAGCCACCATCGGTGGCGAGGATGTCCTTCTGGTGACCGGTGGGGCCAAGGGGGTGACCGCTGCCTGCGCCCTGGGTCTGGCGCGTGCCACGGGTTGCCGGACGGCGCTGGTGGGCCGTTCAACGTTTAATGAAGATGAGGTGTCCGATAGCGATGCCGGCCAGACTGAGATCCAGGAGACCCTGCGAGCGTATCAAGCGTTGGGGCTCCAAGCGCGCTACTTCAGCTGTGACATCTGCGATCTGGAAGCCACCGCCCGGGTCCTGGAGACGGTGCGAAGTTCCATGGGACCCGTGGGCGGCGTGATTCACGGCGCCGGTCTGAACCATCCCCGTCCGGCTGGCCAGACCACGGTGACCGAAGCCCTGAACGAAGTGAGCCCCAAAATCATGGGCGCCCTCAACCTGCTCAACTTGCTGGTCGATGCGCCTCCCAAGCTTTTTGTAGGGCTCTCGTCGATCATCGGCGTGACGGGCATGCCGGGAAACGCCTGGTACGGCTTTTCCAATGAATCCCTGGACCTGATCCTGAACCGTTTCAAGGCCGAGCATCCACAGACCGAGACCCTCTCGGTGGCTTTCAGCATCTGGCGCGATATCGGTATGGGCGCCCGCATGGGCAGCGTCGAACACCTCTCCCGGATGGGTATCGACGCCATCGACAGCCAAGAGGGGATCCGCCGCTTCGTGCGTCTCTGCCTGAACGATCCCGGAACCGCCCAGGTGATTGTCACCGCGCGTTTGGCCGGTCTGGATACCTGGTCTTACGGCAACCTGGCCGAGGACTTGGGGTGGCGCTATCTGGAGCAGTGCCTGAGCAGCATTCCGGGAGTGGAATCGGTGTTTCTGGCGCGCCTGAGCCTGGCCCAGGATCCCTACCTGAAAGACCACTGTTTCAACGGCTCCTATCTCTTCCCAGCCGTTTGCGGACTGGAGGCCATGGCCCAGGCCGCGGCGCATGTCACCGGTAAGCACGATTTTGCGCACCTGTGCATTGAAAATATCCAGACCCTGCGGCCCATCAGCGTGGACCCCCAAGAGGGTGCCGAGATCGTGATCTGGGCCCAGGTCGACGAGGCCACCACGGGTACGGACTTGCAGGTCGTGCACTGCGGCATTCAAAAGCGTTTGGCCGCTGATGCCGGCGACTGCTTTTCGGCCACCTTCCTCTTCGGTCCGGCCGAACCTTTGGAGTCGGTTGACCTTGAAACGCCGGCCCGGCCCCTGGATATCGTCCCCCAGGAGGATCTGTACCGCGAAACACTGCTTTTTCAGGGACCCCTTTTTCAGCGCATCGAAGCGATTTGGCAGCTCGAAGCGAAGGGCGACGGGGCTGTCCGGGCGCTTTTCAGCTCCCGTTGGAATCCCCTTGAAGCAGGGACTCGGGATGCTGGTGGAACGCCCCCGTTGCTGGGGGATTACTTATGGCGGGATACGCTGCTCCAGGCCGCCCAGCTGCTGGTGCCCCGCCAGAGCTGCCTGCCGGTGGCTATCCGGCGGTTGCAGGTCCACCCCCAAGAGCAGCGGGAATCTGTCGCATATTGGGTTGAAGCCTGCCTGACGCGTCAGGACGACCGGGAAATCGAAGCCCAAATCATGGCCGTGGACGACCAAGGCCGGGTGGTGGAACGTTTGGAGGGCTACCGGTTGCACATCCTCGCGGCGCGTCCCGAAAATCCCAGCGCCGCCGATCTGATCGCGCCCGATGCACGCGACCAGCGGATGGTGGGGCGTCTGGTCGAAG
>Ga0316577_10000962_pt1 | contig 12844 bp, 9 predicted proteins | sample S5NA_FD_203073 | JGI IMG/M metagenome (GOLD analysis project Ga0316577, IMG submission 203073) | Rhizosphere microbial communities from salt marsh grasses in Alabama, United States - S5-7_050615r2r1 | ecosystem: Host-associated > Plants > Roots > Rhizosphere | place: USA: Alabama | collected... | reverse complement strand
TGATCGTCCAACATCTAGCTGATCGCTCTATTAGCGCTGCTCCAGCTCCAGGTACAGGGCTGAGGTAGCGTCGACGTTCCCGGCATCGATCAACACCGGGCCTGTTGGGGTCACCGGCAAGACTGGATTGAGGCCGTAGCGGATCTTGAGCATGAGGATGCTCACAGCGTTGTAGCCTTGCAGATACGGCTGCTGGTGGACCACGAATTGGGTGGTCCCGTCCTTGATGCGTTCCACATCGGATAGCGAGAAGTCGAACGTGCCGTGCTTGAAGGTCTCAGGACCCAGGCCTTCGCCACTCAGAAAGCCGTAGAAGGGCACTGCTCCGTGAGGTCCCAGCGTCATCACGATGTCCAGGTCGGGATGCGCTGCATAATACCCTTTGATGCTGCTCAGCGCTGAGGCGTGGTCGTTGGTGATCGCGAGAACCTCGGCGGGAATGCCATTCTCACTCAAGGCGTTGATGAATCCCTCGCATCGCGCATCCAGGCCCGAGTTCCCGACCTGGTGGTTGATGCACACGCCGCGCGTGCCTCCGTCCCGGGCGAGGGCATTGCCGCCCCCATACCCGCCCTGGTAGTTGTAGGCGCGATCCATGCCCACGAAGGTGAGATAGGGAACGCCATCGACCAGAGGCCCACCGCCGGTGTTGTAGGCAATCACCGGAATCCCCGCATCAAGGGCGCGCTGCACCGGCACACGAAGCTTTTCCGCGTCGGTCATGGTGACGGCGAGGCCGTCAGGCTGGGCAGCGATAGCTTCGTCGATGAGCACGGCGACTTGGTCCAGGTCGAACTGGTCCGGTCCCTGAATGGTCACGTCGACGTGCATGTCTGCGGCGGCCTGGTTGATGCCGGCCTCTACGGTGCACCAGAAGGTGTCCCACAGGCATTGCGCGTGCTGCACAAAGGCCAGGGTCACAGCTCGACTCGGATCGGTCTCGAAATTGATGTTGTTGGCGTCGATGAAGCTCGGCCCGGTTGGTGTCACGTCAAGCACCGGTGAGATACCATAGCGGGTACGAAGCATGAGGGTTTGTACGGCACCATAGCCTTGCAAGAACGGCTGCTGGTCGATGGCAAAGAGGGTCGTGCCGTCCCCTATGCGGGCAGCGATTTCTTCATTCAAATCGAAGGTGCCATGCTTCACCGTGCCGGGTGCGAGGCCCTGCGCTTTCATGAAGGCGTAGAACGGCTCAGCCCCGCTGGGACCGAGCGTGAGGAGAAAGTCGGTGTCGGGATTGGCGGCATAATATTCGGTGATGATCTGCTGCGCTTCGACAGGGTCAGCGCCGACGTCTAGGGTTTCAGCAGGCAGGTCGTACACGTCGACTGCACTGAGAAAGCCCTCGCACCGTGCATCCAACCCGGCATGGCCCACCTGGTGATTGATGCAGACGCCTTTGGTGCCGCCCGCATCCGCCAGGCGAATGGCGCCGAGATAGCCGCCCTGATACTCATCGGAGCCGAGATAGGTCATATAGTCCAGTTCGTCGGCGGTTGGGCCGGCGCCGCTGTTGTACACAACGACAGGGATTCCGGCATCGAGGGCGCGCTGAATCGGCGCGCGAAGTAGTTCCAGATCGGGAATCGTGACGGCGAGTCCGTCCGGCTGCGAGGCAACGGCCTGATCGATTAGCGCGGCGACCTGATTCAGGTCGAACTGATCGGGACCCAGAACGGTGACGTTCACATACATGTCGTCCGCCGCCTGATGAATGCCGTTCTCGACATCGCACCAGTAAGAGTCCCAGGCGCAGAGGGCGTGCTGCACAAAGACAAAGTTCAACTCGCCGCCAGACACGGCGACAGACTCGGCGGTTGGTTCGGCTTGCTCTGGTGCGGGCTGCACCTCGGTGGCTGAGGCGGATTCCACTTGCTGTGCCGACTCTGCCTGCTGCGCGGTTGGCTCTGGCGCCGCTGTCGCCGGCGCAGGAAGGGATGTTGGCTCCGGAGTGGTCCCGCAGGCGGCGAGCATCAGCGCTGCAATGGATAGTAAGATGAACAGTCGTGTTATCTTGATCAAAGTTGTATCCTCCGTGTGACAATCTGCAGTTCTGTTGTGCTCGCGGCTGGATGCTGGTCGCTATGCAGCGGCGTCGCGCAGGATGTGCGGCAGAACACAAGATGCAAGGATACCTTGCTCTGCATGCTTTGTCAACTTTTCGGACGTCAAGGAGCATGATGCAGAAGCATGGGGAACCTTTGGTCGCTGGTGCAAGGCCTGCGGCTAGAGCCAGTTGGGCTCTCCGCTCTGGCCCGTGCGGGCTTGGCGGAAGGCTGACGTTCGGGTATACTATTGTTGGTAGGCAGGCGACACTGGGAGGCGGCAGATGGTGAAGACATTCGATTTCGAACGAGCGTGGTTGGGAAAGCTCTCGGCATGCCTGGCTGAGTCGGCCGGTGAAGAGATCCGGCACCTGGTCATGGCGGGCAGCGAGGAGCTGTCGGCGCAGTCAGGCAGCACCATGGTGATCGAGTGGACGCAGCGCGCCATGCAGCGGCTGGAATCGCTGGCGGACGCAGAGACCGCCAACTCGGTGCTGGCCGGCTGTGCCTGCCAGCATTCAAGGGAAGGCCTACGGGCAGCCAGACAGGCCTACGAAACTACCGGAGAGCTGGCTGCCGCACATCGCATCCTGCAAGAGCAGTTTGAGTCGTTCCTGCGTGACTCGCTCCACCTGAGAGAGGAGCACGTTGAGGCGGTCGTGAGCCGGGGCTGGGGGCTGGCGGGCATCTTGGAGGGGAACAGAATCCTGGCGACCAAGATCCCAAAGAGCGGAACCCTGGCGACGTACCTGGCAGAGACCGATACTGAGAAGCGCCGGCAGCTCTACTGCCACTGCCCGCGAGTGCGCGATATCTTGAAGACACGGGAGAGCCTGCCCGTGATCTATTGCTATTGCGGCGCCGGTTTCTACAAAGGCATCTGGGAAGAGATTCTGCAGGCGCCGGTGCGGGTGGAGGTCCTGCAGAGCGTGCTGGGCGGCGATGAGGTGTGCTCTATCGCGGTCTATCTGCCGACGGGGGCGCGCTAAAGCCTCAGCCACAGGGCGCGCACGGGGCACCTAGCTGCCCACCCAGCGATTGTACTCTTCTCGGAGCTCCGCTTCTGAGATTAGCGGCTGGCTGAATGCTTCGAGCGTTTCCTCGCGCATGGCCCCTGCCTGGACGAGATCGTAGCCCGCCGTGCGCGCCGCGTCCAGGACGGACTGCCCGGACTCGGTCAGTTTCCCGTTTTGTTTCATCAGGAATGCGTGGGGCCTGAGCAGCGCGCCAGCGAACTCTACGCTTGCATCTTTGGCGAGTTCTACGGCGATGCGCACCACCGTGTCCATGTTCGCCTTCTCCCACCATCCGCCGGTTGACACGAGGACAATTCTCTGGATCTTGACGTCGTCTCGAAACCGTGCCCGCGTGCGTCCTTGGCGCAGCTCGAGCAACGGTTCGATCAAGGGACACAGCCGGTTGATGATGTTCTGCATCGCGCCGGGCAGGGGAATGTAGACTGGCGTGGCAAGGATCAAGGTGTCGGCCTGCTTGAGGCTGGCGTAGAGTGACTGCATGTCATCCTTGAAGCAGCACTCGCCCGGCACGCGATACCAGCAGTACATCTCGCCGCAGGCACAAGGCTCGACGTTCAGGCGGTTGGCGTGGAACATCTCGACGTCTGAACCTGCCTCTCTCATTCCCTGGATGAACGGGGCAAGAATCAGATCGGTATATCCCTTTTCCATCCGTGGACTGCCACTGATAGCGATGCCCTTGCTCATTGTTTCCTCCTTTGCTTCCCGCCTGGGGCGGGGAGGCGGCGAGTCACTCACTTGTCTGGCATCCGATCCGGTTTCACGACTCGGGTTGTCAGTCTGCCTCGAACTTGCTGACGAGAAACGCCTCCATTGTTTCGACCGTCTCATGCTCTTTGGCAAGGAACAGGTGATGATGAGGCGTGTCAAGCTCGATGATGCGCGCTGACGGCACGGCCTTGTGAAACGTCTCGGTTCTGAGCCGGATCCAGGGCAAGAGCACCGCTCTCCAGTATTCGTCTGCCGCTTGCTGCAGCTCAGCCGAGGCATCCAGTGGAACGCTCGGATAATAGTCCCCGTCGGGCACAATCGCCAGCTGGGGGGCTGTGACGCGGCCGTACTCTGGGTTTCGAGAGGGCCAGACGCTGCGATAGATCCGGTGCATGACCTCGTCATCATGATGAAAGCTGAGGCTGCCGTCGGCCTGGACGGTGACTTTGTCCATGATGTCGGCCTTGATGGCTTTGCACCAGATCCTTGCCCAGGCGGGCCGAGCTCGCTTGTAGTATGCCATGTATGCTCCGCGGGAAGCCAGGTCGCCTGGCGCTGGGCCTTCAGTTGGAAGCGCGGGCAATACCGGGTCGCCAGAAAGATCGGGCTCCGGCTCGAGCCTGGGAAAGAGGGCGTCGAGGTACACGATCGCCTCAACGCGGTGCGGATAGCGTGTGGCAAAGTGGGGCATCTCGAGCCCGGCGAAGGAGTGGCCGACCAGGATTGCCTGCTCGATCTCTAGCGCGTCCAGGAAGCGCCGGATGTCCTCGACCAGGGTGTCCAGGTCGTAGCCAAAGTCGGGATGGTCCGAGCGCCCGTGCCCCCGCCGGGTGAGCCCTAGCGCCCTGTAGCGGCTGGCAAGCCTTGCTGCCAGGCCGCGATAGATCTGGGCGTTGTCGCCCAGCCCGGCAAGCAGCACCATGGCTCTACCGGAACTACCCCAGTCGATGTAATGAAGCTTGACACCATCCGAGTCAAAGAACTGCTCCTGCGTCATGGTGCGCCTCCCTGGCACTCTGCTCCAGTAGTGCCTTGATGCCCTCCAGCCTTCGTCCGGTGACGGTGGAAAACATTTCGCCGATGGCCGCAACGAGTGCCCAATCCCACAGTGCCCGTCGTGAGCTTGTCATAAATAGGCACTGGGGTGCCCTTCCTGCCTGCGTGTTGGTCGACATCGCGGAAGAAGGCAAATACGTCACCGGGTGGCAGTGCTATGACCGCAGTGAATCGAAAATCCATCTCAGGATGCCAACCCCTAGCATTCCGATTCCCATAGATTCTCCCACATTGCTCCGCGCAGGGCAGAAAATGCCGGTTCGCTTGCGACTCTTTCCTTGTCTTTCCAGCCAGTATCAATGGCTTTCTGTAGGTACTCCAGAGCCCGGTCTCGATCTCCCGCCAGAGACCAGCCCACAGCAGCGCGGTAATAGTCCTGCGCCTCTCCTTGTTGAACGCTGAACGCTCTGTCGTATGCTTCTGCGGCTTGTCTGCACGCGCCTTGGGGCAGGAAGAAATGCTCGGCAAGACCGCAGTAGAAGCTGTACGGCTCAAAGGGCACGTCCACCAGAAAGATGTCGCCTGTGCACTGAAATCCGAGCCTTTCGGCCAGTCTTCTGGATGCCACATTCGCCTTGTCGCATATCCAGAAGGGTGCATACCCATCGGAAAGAGACTTGAAGATCACAGCCGCTGCGACCAGGGTGCCCAGGCCCTGGCGCCTGTGGCTAGGAGCTGTCCAGATATCGATTGTCTGAGAGCCTAGCCCATAGGCTTGCACGTAGCACCAGCTCACCAGATTCTCGCCTTCCAGCGCACAGAAGCCGGTGCCTTCCTCAAGGAAGCTGTCGATTGTCCCCCAATAGGCTGCAATCTCCCCAGCCAGATACGAGTTCTCTGGCTTCGCCAACTCCTCTTTGCCGATTCTCTTTAACGCTGTAGCTCCTGCCATCTGCCTTCGGGGGGCGCAATGCCGTGAGAGGAATATGCCCTCGTCGAAGGAAAATGTGCATAGGGGCGTCCTCAAGGGTATCTGATCATGGAAGAGACTTTCCAGCTTTGTCGCATAGGACCTGGGAAAGGAGAACAGGGATAGGTAGTCCCGCCCGTCAGATTTAGCGGCAGGTATGATCTCCTCCACTGCTAACTCGTGCAGCGCCTGTAGGAACTCCAGGTTGTCCTGCCCGCCCACAACGTAGGCACATTCTGTGCCCGTCCAAACGAACGCGGCTGTAGGATCCGCCGGGTCATCCACATACACCCTCCCGTTCGAGCGGCCCTCGATCAACGCATGCATCATAGGGTCCTGCAGATATCCTTGGAAGAGTGGCAACACTTGCCGAAACTGGTGTTTCTGAAGCTCATGTAGCATTTGTGTCTCCTACCTGCGGCTCTGGCGGTAGGCCCATTCGATCATGGATGCTTCTTTGGCAGCGTTGGTGCATAGGCGACGTGGGTCCGGCCTGATGCCAATGCGTCCCAGATCGAGCCGGTCGGCGTCCCAACAGGTCTGGACCGTGATATCTGCTTCGGTCAGGCCATTGGTGTGGAACTCGCAGGCGAAGCGCAATAGTTCAAACTCATGATCGGCCAGGGTCAGCAGCGAACCACGCAGGCCCCCTGCGAATTGCGCTGCCCGCTGACCATGTTTAGGGTCCCGCCCGTCGTTTTGACGCTTCGAATCGTGCAGGATCGCGAATAGCTCGATCACTTCCGGGTTCGCGCCGGTCTGTTCAGCGAGCCGCAGTCCGTTGGCGCGCACCCGTGCCCAATGCACCGGGCCGTGGATGCCATCCAGGGGTAGGGCGTAGCCTGTCTGAACCATGTCTACCAATTCCTGAGGAACCATAGGCGCATCTCCACTAGAGCTGTTGCTCTCACCTCACGTCCGTACCTGTGGGGAGCTTGTTTGGTCGATCAACTCGCGTATCGCGTTGCCGCTTCTGAGCTCTTCCAGGTATTCGCTCATGAACCGTGCCGCGGGCGCGCCATCGACGATATCGTGATCGAAAGATACGGTCAGGCACAGGTGCTCTCTCGATTCGAACTGCCCGTCCACCTCGACTACCCTGTTGATGATGCTGCCCACAGATACCAGCACCGTAGTGCTGCCATGGGGAATTACCCAGACCGGCTCTTTGCTGAACATGCCAACGGCAGTCACAGCTACCTTGCCATACCGGACGCCCATGTTGATGTTCCTATCTGCCAGCCGAATGAAAGTCTTTAGCAGAAACGATGGGATGAAGCGAATCCACGTGATTCCTGACAGGCCACCAAGCTGCTGGCCGGTGCTCCGCTGAGCGTTGCGAATGTCGCGGTGGATATCTAGGTAGCCCTTCGATTCGCAGTGTTCAATGCCCAGCGGCTCAGGTATGGGGGCACCGTCGATCTGCCGTTCGATGAGAACGCTGATCGTGAGACTTGGTAGAAGAATGATGTTCCTGCCACTGATGAAGGAGTTGAGATGCGGGTGATTCTCAATCGCGCGAGCCAGGCAGGTGACGATGTAGGCTGTGAAGGAGAGTCGCTCGCCAGTCAGGCGCTTGTACTCCTGAATCAGCCGCCTGGGCTGGGAGATATCCACTTCGGCGAAGCTATGGATCGTGCTTTTCTTTGCCGTGACTGCCGCGGAAGCGATCAGGATCTTTCTAGAAGGGCTCAGCGGTTGCTTGGTGCAGTTGCTGCCAGATTTCAAAGCACTGCTCCTTGCGTACTCCAGCCAGAACGGTCAGGAGTCTGGCTACATGGTAGAGGACGGTCCTCTATTTCGTCTTCTTCTCGGCTTCTGCTTTTGTCAGGTTTTCCTGTACTCTGTACTCCACAATTTCGCCTATCAGGTCGAGTGGCATGGGCGCATCCAACGGGAACTGCACCGAGCCTTTGCCACCCTTGTAGGCTGCGAGTTTGTCCTGGAACCTTTCGATTCCCGTCGGCGCAGGGTAGAAACCGATGTGGTTCTTGAAAGCAGCAAAGTGCACCAGATTGCCGTGTAGAAAGAAGGTTGGCATTTGATAGCTGATCTTTTCCTCGGCGTCTGGTGCCGCCGCTCGAATCGTCGCCCGTATCTGCTGCAGAATCTCCTGTATGTCAGGAGGAAAGCGTGCGATGTATTCGTCAATGTCCTTCGGGGATGTCTGTCCAGTTTGCATGTTGCCTCCCGAATTCCTCTAGCCGGGAGATCAGGTCTTCAAGATGCGCCCGACTCCCGTCCTGCGCCCAGCTCTTCGGTCCACTTCATAGATGCTATTCTAGCACAGTCGCGCGCGCCGAGCAAGCGGGACTCGCTATGCCAGTAGGGCAGGACCGGAGGGCAGTGGAGGTCCTGCGGAAGAGAGGGATGTCGGCAGTGGCGATGTAGAAGTGCCTCACGTCGCTTTGCTCCGTTTGGCATGATTCTGTGGTTGCGATGAGGCGCTGCTCATGGCGAGCAGCGCCTCGAACGCGTCAGTGAGGGACCTGCATCCCTGCTATGGGCTGGAGCGCAAGACTACAGGCAAGTAGCTACTGTAAACGGGGACGTAGGGGGCCTCGTAAGGGCCCATGTCTATGACGGTGTTAATGACACGGAGACCGCCTGCCAGGTCTGTAAGCGTGGCGTTGGCCGCATTGTCGCCAGCATCTTTGGCGGGCGAGAATATGCCCAAGGTCAGATCGCCCGCCGTGGTGGGCGCTGTAGACGGATCGACCGGCGTGGTGAACCAGGGATTCTCGTCCAGGTTGTTGCTGCCGGTGTGGTAGATGCTGCTCAGCGCCTGCACCAGGCTGTAATCGATGGTGGGCTTGCTGTCAAGGTCGTCGTTGAGAATGGTTGCCGATGCGGTCCCCGCGCCAGAAGCGTCCTGGTTGTTCCACAAGATGCTGTTTTGCATGGAGGGATCGCTGTTGGCGGCGTTGAACATGCCGCCGCCGGTACCGCCGGCCCGATTTCCCGACACCGTGACGTTGACCAAGCTGGGACTGCTGGCAGTGTTGTAGAACGCCGCGCCGTTTGTGGAGGCATAGTTGCCGGACAAGAGGGCATTGACCAGCGACGGGTTGCTGGTGTCGTTGTAGATGGCTGCACCGTTGGGGGCACTGTTGCCCGACAGGATGGCATCGGTAAGCATGGGGCTGCTGGCCTGATTGCAGATGCCGCCGCCCGAGGAACCCGCCGTATTGCTTGTGAACTGGACGTCTGTCAGCGTGGGGCTGCTGGCCTGATTGTAGATGCCGCCGCCCGACGTCCCTGCCCTATTGCTTGTGAACTGGACGCCCGTGAGCTGGGGATTGCTGCCGCTGAGGTTTGCCAGCCCGCTGCCGGTTCCGGCATAGTTGCCCGTGAAGACCAAGTCAGATAGTGTCGGGCTGCTGGCCTCGTTGAAGATGCCGCCGCCCGACGAAACGGCCATGTTGTTCTTAAAAAAGGCATTGGTCAACGGGGCGTCGCCATTCAGGTTTGCCAGGCCGCCGCCATTGCCAGCAATGTTGCCGATGAAGGTTAGATTGGACAGCGTCGGACTGCCGGCGTCGTTGTAGATGCCGCCGCCGCGGCCTTCTGGGTTGGCCGCGCTGCCGTTGGCCTGCCCGGCCGTTATAGTAAAACCGTCGAGAACGGCGGTGTTGCCAACCCCGTTGGCGACGACCACGTGATAGCTGTTGGCGCCGCTTATATCCCCGGGCGTATTGACAATGCCGCCGGTAGCGTCGTCGTTGCTGTCCACGTCGCCGCTGAGCACAGTGACGTTGTTGTCCCAGTTTCGCTCTTGGAGAAGGGTCTCGGTGCCTTCAAAGCCGCCGTAGACTGTCACTCCATCGATCAGTTGGTAGGTCTCGGTGCGGCTGTCGGGGACAAGACCCGTGCCCACATCGGGACGGTGCACCCCCTCGGCTACCCAGATCTCACCGATGCCGGCGCAGTTGTCAGCCAAGGTGAAGGCATCGCGCAGGGCCTTGAGGGCGTTGAGCCAGCTTGTGCCGGTGTTGGTGCCGTTCGCCGTGTGGTCCACATAGAGGCGCGTGGTCTCGGGTGGCGGGCAGGCGAGCGGGAACTCGTAGGCGCCCAAGTCGACGATAGAGTTGTAGATGCGCGGTTTTCCTGCCAGGTCGAGTGTGACGCCGGTGGGCACCGCCGTGTTGTCGCCCACGTCGATGATGGGCGAGCCATACTTGACGCTCAAGATGCCCCCAGTCGCCGGTGCGGTGCTCGGATCCACGGGGACCACGAACAAGGCATCGTTGGCTGGGTTGGTGCCATCCAGGTTGCCGAGGCCGGGCGGTATCTGTCCCTGAATCAGGCTGTGATCGATCACGGCATCTGGATCGTCCCAGATGGAGGAATCGGCGGTACCGATGCCACTGGCGTCCTGGTTATTCCAGATGACAGTGTTGTGAATGGTCATGTTGGGGCTCGTCGTATGCAGGCCGCCGCCGCTGCCCCCTGCGGAGTTTCCGGAGAAGGTAAGGTTGGTGAGTACCACGTTGCTGCCGGCGCCGCCGCTGCGCATGCCGCCACCGATCTGCGTGGCTGCGTTGCCGCTAAACAGAACGTCGACCAGTGCAGGGCTCCCCTCGTCGTTCCAGAGCCCGCCACCGGATCCTGTGGTGCCGTCGCCCGCCTGATTGCTAACAAAGGCAACATTGGTGAGCGTCGGGTTGCTGTCGTCGATATACATGCCTCCGCCGTTGGCTGCTTTGTTCTCGCGAAACGTGGCGCGCGATAGCGTGGCATCGCTACTGCTAACGAGATAGAGACCCCCTCCGCCAATTGAGTTGTCGGCGGAGGCAAGTTCGGCGTGATTCGCGGCAAAGGTCACTTGGGTCAGCGTCAGATCAGAAGAGTCGACATACATGCCGCCGCCGGACGTGGCCTGGTTGCCGCTGAATTCGCAGTTGGAAAGCGAATAGGTCTCCGAATTCGTGAGAACCATGCCGCCGCCATTGCCGGTGGTGGCCTCGTTGTATAGAAAGGAAACGCTGCTCAACGTCCCCTGGGGCGAGTCGACCACGTACAGACCGCCGCCATCTTCTGTGGCAACGTTGTTCACGAACACGCCGCTGGTCATGGTCAGGCTGGCGTAGCTCAGCTCTTGATCGTCGACGTACATGCCCGCGCCCAGGACAGAGGTATTGCCTGTGAACGTGGTGCCGGTCAGCGAGCCTTCGTTTCTGTCGGCATAGAGGCCGCCACCCGCGGTATCGGCTTCGTTGCTGGTGAAAGTTACAGTCGTCAGCCAATACTGGCCTAGCTGTGCGAACATGCCGCCGCCAAATTCAGATGCCTCGTTGACAATCAGGTCCACAGAGTTCAGCCTCAGCACCGACGAGCTGACATATAGGCCGCCGCCTTGTACAGCGGTGTTGGCAGTCAGCGTGCTGTTGCTGATCGTGGATTGCACTCCGGATTCGACGTAGAGGCCACCGCCATACTCGCCGGCAGAGTTGCCAGTTATGGTCAGGTTTGACAGGGTGTGCCCGAGGGTGGTGGTAACGCACATGCCGCCGCCGGTGACCCCGGCCTGGTTTTCCTGGAGGGTGAGGTTGGCAAAGCCGCCGCCAGAATCGGTAGTATAGAACCCGCCGCCTGCGATGCGGGCATAGTTGTTGCGAAGCGTGATGTTGGTGAACTGGGGACCGCCGCTTTCGTTGTACAGGCCGCCTCCGTCTCCGGCAGGGGAACCCAGCAGCTCGCCGTCTGCCTTGTTGCCCCGGATTATCAAATTGGCCAGCGTCGGCGCTGCGTTCCGAATGTACAAGCCGGCCCCCTTGTGATGCGCGGCCTCGGTGGTCGAGTCGGCGAGCCCGCCGGTGATGACAAAGCCGTTCAACTCGGCAGAGAGCATCACATCTTCAGCGACGACGACGTGATAGCTGTTGTCGGCGCCTACAATGTCACCGGGATTCGCAACCACATCCTTGGCATCGGTGACGTCATTCTTGTCGAGGTCACCGCTGAGGACCGTGACGTTGTTGACCCAGTCACGCTGCTCGCGAAGATTCTCTGTTCCGTTGAATCCGCCATAGATGGCTATGCCCTGCTTGAGCCGGAATGTGGCGGTACGATCGCCGTTGACCTGTCCAGTGCCCTCGTCGGGGTAGTAGACCCCCTCCGCGACCCAGATCTCTGCGCCGACCGCGACCTCAAGAGCGTCGTGGAGCGTGGTAAACGCGTCCTCCCAGCTCTCGCCAGTCTCCGCGCCGGTGGCGTCCTTGTCAACGCAAATGACTGTTACTCCTTCCACCGAGGAGGGACCGGTCTGGGCCAAGCTGGGGATTGCCAGGGCAAGGATAATGATTAGAGCTGTTGCCAGGCTCAGCACTTCCGTGCCTGCCGTGAGGCGTACGCGGCGGATGGGACGTGCCTGGCTGAAGGGTGCGAGTCTGCGAAGTGAGTTCATGGGATCTCTCCTTTGAGTTTCTATATGCTGCTGTAGAAGGTACCGAGCGTATCGACTCCGAGCTCCGAGTGGGCAAGGACGACGCACCGGGGGGTTCTGAACGCAGATTTCCCTCGCACCGGCAGGTTCGGGTGCCGATGTGGACGTGTTCGAAACGGGTTCAGGTGGACTGCGACCTGTCATTGCATGCTCTGGCGCGCCCAGGACCTGGGGAGGGCGTTCGCACAGTGGCCCGGGATGCGGAGGCGAAACTGTGCGGGCTAACCATACATGCTCTGTTCCTCCTGAAACCGGGCAACTATAGTATACTACAAAATGGTCTTTGTGGCAAGCTTTGGCCTGAAGGGTGTTGCTGCTCCTTCAGCGGGAGGCGATCGCAATTCCCTCTGCCGACCAGGCGATCACGAGACGGCTCCGGATTTGGCGGGAGCCGTATTCTGGGGCAAAATGAGCAGGCTGCCTATCTGGTGGGGCGAACCGGCAGCGGCGGGTGCGAGCAGCGGGCAAGGAGGGCACGTCCAACAGCCTGATCCAGCTCTTTGGGCGAGCGTTCGTTGTCTGTGTCTACATCATGGAGGCCATGCACTCTGCTGATGGTTCGTTTACACCCTCGCTGTTATTGGCCATCGCGTTGCTGGCGCTCGGCCTGCTGATTGTGATGCAGTTGAAAGACCCG
>Ga0316577_10000961_pt1 | contig 12845 bp, 10 predicted proteins | sample S5NA_FD_203073 | JGI IMG/M metagenome (GOLD analysis project Ga0316577, IMG submission 203073) | Rhizosphere microbial communities from salt marsh grasses in Alabama, United States - S5-7_050615r2r1 | ecosystem: Host-associated > Plants > Roots > Rhizosphere | place: USA: Alabama | collected... | reverse complement strand
GGTCCGGCCACCGGTTCGCCCCGGGCCTGACGCAGCTCGGTCCATTTCTGAAGCACCCCGCGGGCATACCCCTGAATCAGACGCGCCCGGTTTGCATCGATGCCGTTGACAATCACCTGAACCGGCGCCGGATTCCCCTTGTATAAGCTGGATGAAAAATCGGCCTGCAGATGAACAATGCCATCAACACGCCGTTGATTCAGCCACTCCATTGCTTCGACCATGGATGTCAAATGAAGGGTTTTGAAATAGGACGACAGATCGAATCTGGCTGACACCTCCCGAGCCACCGGGCCGTTGTCGTCGAGCACGACGGCGATGGGCACGTTATCGGCATCCAGCGTGACCCCGTATCCGAAAATAAAGAGAAGCACCAAAGGTAAAACAATGGCCAGCGCAATGCTGCTGGGATCGCGCAGGATCTGGAGCACTTCCTTGCGGAGAATTCCCCGCATGCGCATAAAGAAAAGGGTACGCGGCGTCATTTTCTCCCTCTGCTGTTTTCAATTCGATTCGGTCCGCCGGAAGGTAAAATGGTTCCCTCTGCAAGGGCGATAAACGCATCTTCAATGGTCGGTTCCGGGGTCTCTTTTGAACGGGCCAGCGACCGGATTTCAGAAGGCGTGCCCATGGCGAGGCTTTCTCCCAGGGACATGATCAACATCCGGTCGCAGTATTCGGATTCTTCCATAAAATGTGTTGTCACCACAACGGTCACCCCCTGTTCGGCAAAGCCGTTTATCCTGAGCCAGAACTCGCGGCGAGCCAATGGATCCACGCCTGACGTCGGTTCGTCCAGGAAAAGAATTTCCGGCTCGTGCAAAAGCGACGCGGCCATGGCCAGGCGCTGTTTGTAACCGCCCGGAAGCTGGCCGGCGGCCTTTTCGCGCCATTTGCCGAGTCCGAATTCCGTAAACGCCCAATCCATCCGCCGCCGCAGGCGATCCCCGCCAAGACCATAGGCCTTCCCGAAAAAGCGCAGATTTTCCTGTACGCTGAGCTGGCCGTAAAGGGAAAACTGCTGGGCCATGTATCCCAAATGGGAGCGGGCCCTGGACGGAGAGTGCCGTAAATTATGACCCGCCACGCTAATCTGGCCGCCGCTGACCTCCAACAATCCGCACAACATCCGGAAGGTGGTGCTTTTCCCGGCGCCGTTGGGACCGAGCAAGCCGAAAATCTCGCCGCGCCGTACCTCGAAAGTGAGTCCTTTGACCGCCTCGAACTCACCGAAAAACTTCTGAAGATCCTTGGTCTGAACCACCACTTCTTCATTCCGAATTGTCTTGCCCGAAGTTTCGTCGACAGAGTTGATTTGAAAGCGGCTCTCTTTGTGGGGAATCAGGGTCATAAAGGCATCTTCAAAGGTCGGGGGGGTGCTCTTGATAGTTACCGGCCATTTTTCCGGCAAAGCCTCGGCCACAGCTTGAGTGCCGTAAACATCGGTCACCACGCGCACCCTCCCGGATCGAATGGTGGCATCGATGATATGCGCTTTGCCCACAAGATGCGTGTGTATCTGACGAGGCTTGATGTCCGGCGAAGGATCTACGAGCGCCACTTTTTGTCCCACTCGCTCTTTGAACTCTCGGGGCGTTCCTTGGGCAAGTTTCTCGCCCTCATGCAGCACCACCACATGATCGCATCGCTCCGCCTCGTCCAGATAGGCTGTTGAAAGCAGCACCCCGATGCCGTCTCTTTCCACCAGTTCATAAACGATTTTCCACAGCTCCCGACGCGAGATGGGATCCACACCTACGGTGGGCTCGTCCAGCAACAACATCTGCGGCGACTTGATAAGTGAACAAGCCAGCCCCAGCTTCTGTTTCATTCCACCGGAAAGCGCACCGGCCTTACGCCGGGTATAGGGTTCCAGACCGGTCATCTGAAGCAGTCGGTGATACCGATCTTTTCGCACGGAAGACGGCACCCCCTGAAGATCGGCATAGAGATTCATGTTTTCCGTCACGGTCAGATCCTGATATAGGCCGAATTTCTGAGGCATATATCCGACGCGACTCTGAATCTCTATGGTATCGACCATGCTGTCGAGGCCCAGAACGGTAACACTGCCGGACGTGGGGACGATCAGGCCCGCTGCCGTACGAATCAGGGTGGTTTTGCCAGCGCCATCCGCCCCGACAAGTCCGGTTACCTGTGCGCAGCGGGCTTCCAGTGAAACGTCGCGCAGGGCCTGAACCGCAGGCCCTTTTTTGGAGGAAAACTCCTTTGTTAAGTTCCGGACTGCCAGAACCACATCCGTGGCGGCCGGGGTCTGCGCATGTGACTGAGCAGTCATATGGCCGGCTATCCTTGGTCCGGTTTGTCGGGATCTTGGGCCGGAGCGCCGTTGCCCCCGGATGCATTGGACCGAACGCTACTGTCCACAATTACTGTAACCGGCATTCCCAGCCGAAGCAGGTCTTCGGAATCATGAACAAAAACCCTCACCTCGTACACCAGCTTTGTTCGCAGATCCTCTGTTTCCACGGCTTTCGGAGTAAATTCGGCCACAGGAGAAATAAAGCCGATCCAGCCTTCAAAACTTTGATCCGGGAACGAATCGCTTAAGATCTTGGCCGTCATGCCGAGTTTGATACGGCCCAGATCCGGCTCCGGGACATAGGCCCGCACCCACTTGGGATCGATCAACGCCAGGGTGACAACCGGTCGGTCCGGGCTCGCCATTTCTCCGGGTTCCAGATTCCGGTTTTGAATCACACCCGATGCGGGTGATATCAGGGTCATATCCGCAAGCCTTATCTTTAATAGTGAAAGAGACGCCTTGAGTGCCTCCAGCGCGTTTTTGGCCGCGGCAATGTCTTCTTTTCGAGGGCCTTCCAGTGCAAGATTCAGCGCCTTTTCTTTGACTTTGAGCTGTGCCTGATCCACATCCAACTGGGCCCGGGCATTGTCCAGGGCCTGCTGGCTTGTCGCCCCGGCCCCTGACGTTTTACTGATGCGCTCGAAATTCAGCATCGAATTCCGGACTGTGGCTTTTGCCGCCGCCATTCCGGCACGCGCCTGCTCGATCTCCTGCGGTCGGGTCCCGGCTTCGAGTCGTTTGACCACCTCCTGTTGGGCGGCAATCTGGGCCTCGGCCTCTTGGATCTGGGCTTCCAGTCGATTGGTCTGTAGTATTGCCAGAACCTGCCCCTTATTAACGCGATCCCCTTCTTCTACAAAAACCTGAGCAATGCGCTCTTGTTCATTAAACGCGAGGTTCGCGTCGCGAATATCGATATTTCCATAGATCTTAAGCTCGGTATCGGACGGATTGTTTTTCATCTTTATAAACCACCGGCCACCTATAACCCCTACCGATATAAAAATAACCGCTAATATGACAATTTTTAGAAATCGCTTCATTGTATTGATGTTCCACTCTACAGGTATGGATCTCCCGCGTGTAAATCACGGCTGTTGGCAATATGAAAATCCATGTTCGTCTGCGCTACGTATTTAGCTTTGGGAAAAAGGTGTCAGGTTTCAGGGGACATGTTGGTTTCAGGTGTCAGTGTTCAGGTTTCAGGTTTGGCGATTCCTGACACCTGACACCTGAAACCTGACACCCGAGACCCGATGGCGAGGTTTTCGCTCAAAAATAAATAAATTAATGCGTGAGAACCATTTTAACAAATCGGTAATACTCCCGAAACCTGAACACTTACACCTTACGATTGTACTCAATAACCAACAATCTTGATTTACACCCGGATCTCCTTGGACTAATTCCCTTTTGTTCCTTTGTGCTTTACTGGTTTATCGGGTCATCTATCCAAAAATTTCAAAATCCAGCAAAATAGTCAATCGTTTATTTTTTTATTCTGACTCACCTTGCAGAGGAAACGCATTTAATTTCGGTACAGCGTAGCGACGGCGTGTTTCTCTTGGAAACCCACTGACTGTTTGAAGGGCTTTAGCTCTGCCCACAGCGCCTTTTCACTTGACTCAAAAACTTGAATCTCTTAAGGTTTCAATTAATCCGGATGTTGCTTCCAAAAAAAGAACGTTACACTTTGAGGCCTTTGAAAAATGTTCAATTTTGTTCAAGGCCAAGGCAATTCTGCAGGATAGCAGAATTGGACAGCCGCCAGGCTGCCCGCAGGGGCGAGGGGCATGGACGCCCCGAGTCAACGCGAAAATTTTAACCATAGGAATACATTGAGTATTTTGAGGATTAAAATTTGAGCCTGACGCAGGAATTGAGCAAAAGGGGGCATTTTTCAAAGGTCTCACCTTGAGACAGTACTATGACTATACGACGCTTCCTCATTTTTGCACCCATACTTCTCATTATCGTCTTGCTCCAGTCATATTTCTGGGTGCCCACCTATGAGGAACAAACCAAAGGAAATCCCGAACGTCTCAATGAATATATCACCGGATCCATTGGTGATGCCAGCCTGCTGAATCCCATTCTCACGGCAGATTCGGCAAGCAGCAGCATCGAAAACATGGTGTTCGAGGGTCTCATCGACAGGGATGAACAATTACGCTTCAGAGGGCGTCTGGCAAGGTCATGGGAGGTCTTGGAAGAAGCTTTTTTTTACGTAAACAAAAGCGCCGTTATACCCGGACTGGGCAAGGCCGACCCACAAGATGTGGCCAATTTTCTGAAAAACGCAAAGAAAAAAAAGGATGCCATACCCCCCGGGCTCAAAATTTCTTTGGATTACATTACTTCAATTTCTGTTATCCCGCCTCGGAATTATTCGATAACGAAGGAATTAAAAGACCCGCAAACCGGCGAACAGAAAAAATATATTACCATTAATATCGCAGCGCCTGCCAGGATAAAACTTGTTCTCAATCGGGTAGACCCGGATTTTTTCCAAAACCTTTTACAGCTGTTGGGTAAGAATTACTTTGAATCCTTTAATGGCAAAGCATGTTTGATGTCTGATTCTCAGCTCGAAAAGGAAAAAATAGCCGAATATGCCGGTGAGCTTTTACCGGCTGTTGAGCACAATCCGGTTCTTTTATTTCATTTAAGGCCCGGGGTAAGGTTTCATGACGGCCATCTGTTTGATGCCCATGATGTCAAATTTACCTATGAATCAATTATGAATCCGAAAAATCTTTCCCCCCGTATTGCCGATTATGAGCCGGTTAAATCTGTTACGGCTATGGACCCGTTAACCGTAAAAATCGTATACAAGCGACTCTATTCTCCAGCCATGGGAACCTGGGGTATGGGAATTCTCCCCGAACATTTGCTTAATCAAAACTCGCTTGAAAAGGAAGCTCAACGTCTCGGGAAAAACCCAAATACGTTTTCCATGCGCCAGAGTAGCTTTAACCGGAATCCCATCGGATGCGGACCGTTTCGGTTTCAGGAATGGAAATCGGATCAGTACATTATCCTGGATCGTTTTGACGGGTACTGGGAGGGACCGCCCAACTATAAAAAATATGTCTTTCGAGTCATCCCGGATCGGCTGACCCAGGAAATGGAATTTTATGCAGGCACCATCGACGGCTACGATGTTCAGCCCCATCAGGTAAAGCGACTGGAAAAAGACCCAAGGTTTCAGAGTTTTTCCGGCACGGCTTTTGGTTATACCTATATCGGCTACAACATCCGGCGCAAGCCTTTTGATGACCCCAGAGTACGAATGGCGCTGGGCATGGCAATTGATATGGACAAAATTATCAATTATGTGCTCTATGCACAGGGAGAGCGGATCACCGGTCCTTTTGTCAAACAGACCGATTATTATAACCACACTATCAAACCGGTTCCTTATGATCCCAAGGAAGCCTTGACCCTGTTAGCCGCGGCCGGCTGGAAACCCGATAAACAGGGATGGCTGACAAAAGACGGCAATAAATTCCAATTCACCCTCATTACCAACAACGGCAACGATCTCCGTAAAGCCGTACTTGCAATTGCCCAGGACGCATGGAAGCAGATCGGAATTGATGTGCATACGGATCTTTTAGAGTGGTCTGTATTTATCCAGGAACGTGTGAATAAGGCAGATTTTGATGCCCTGGTTCTGGGCTGGCAAATGGGAATAGACCCGGATCTGTATCAGATATGGCATTCAAGTCAGACAAATCCGTATCAGCTCAATTTTGTAGGGTTCAAAAACAAAGAAGCCGACGATCTCATCATAAAAATCCGCCAGGAATATGATCACGACCGGCAAGTCCGGTACTGCCGAATGCTTCATGAAATTATTGCAAGAGAACAGCCGTACACCTTTCTTTATGTAGGAAAATGGACGGCTGTTTTAGACAAACGAATCGTGATAAAGACTCTCGATGATGCCGGTCACATAGGCTATAAAAAGATAACCCCCACGAAAACCGGAAGTTATAGTTTTTATTTTAACAAATGGATAAAGCTTCCGGAGGCCCCCGATTATATGGATGAGGGATAGACCATGATATCATTTATCGGACGCAGTGCTATCCAGAAAATTATTACCCTGTTTTTCGTCTCCATCGTATCTTTTTTGATCATTCATATTGCCCCCGGCAAGCCGAGCCAGGTGGATCCCATGAATCCCAAGTTCACTCCTGAAGTGGTGGAACGATTTCAAAAAGAATTTCATCTGGACAAGCCCCTTCATGTTCAATATTTTTATTTTTACAAGGATCTGTTTACCGGAGAAACCATCTCCTGGAAGGACAATCAATCGGTCCTTACAAAAATATGGGAACGCTTCTTAAACAGTCTGCCCCTGTTTATTGTGGGTACAATTATAACCTGGACCCTTTCTTTTCCCATCGGCATCCGATCGGCCATTTTCAGGGGCAAATTGTATGATCGGAGTGCCACATTTTTATCGTATCTTCTGATTTCCATTCCCGGTTTCTTTTTTGCTTATGTCCTGATTATTTTCGTGGTGAACCAATTCCATGTTCCGGTAATCGGCATGGACACTTTCGGAATCCGAGACGGTGCGTCTCTGCTATCCATATTTATGGACAGGATCTGGCATTTACTCCTCCCTTCCGTTCTGGGCGCCACCGGAGGAATAGCCGTCCTTTCCCGGTATGTCCGAAGTCAAATGCTCGAAGTGGAAGGCCAGGATTATATTCGTACGGCCCGGGCCAAAGGGCTTCCTCCCGAGCAGGTCCACTATAAGCATGCGCTGCGAAATGCCCTGCTTCCTTTTGTGACCATGTTCGGACTTATTCTACCGGGTCTGATCGGAGGCTCGGTGATCATCGAATCGATATTTTCCTGGCCGGGCATGGGACGCATGGCCTATGAGGCGATTCTGGCCAGAGATTACCCGGTTATTTTAACGGTTAACTTTGTTTCAGCCGTCCTGGTACTGGCCGGCACGTTTATTTCAGATCTTCTTTACTTGGTTGTGGATCCGAGGATACGTCTGTGATGAATATAGAAGAAAAAAAGGTTACTAAAGATTATGAATTCGAAACGCCGCTGGCTCCGAAACAGGCCCGGATCCAGGAATTCTGGCGGCTTTTCAGGCAAAATCGACTGGCTATCCTGGGCCTCTTTATCTTCATCCTTTTTTTCTGCTGCGCAATTTCGGGGCTGATGATGACGTCCGGACCGGACCCGTTATTGGATCCCGCCATGATCCGTCTTCAAGAAAAGCTGCGCCCTCCTTTTGCAAAACCCAACCTCGATTCGCTGAGGCGTGAAGAGATCCCCCCCTTGGGATTCTACCTCATGGGAACCGATGATCTGGGACGGGATGTTTTTGCAAGAATGCTTCAAGGCGCCTGGGTTTCCCTGACTGTTGGGTTTGTGGCCGTGGGAATATCTGTATTCATCGGTATATTCATGGGCGGAATCGCGGGATATTTTGGGCAGCACCCTATCAGGGTCGATCATATTCTAATGACGCTGGTGTTAATTTTCGGAGCAGGCCTGTTATTGGCTGATTTTACTCGTTCCGGTTCGGTGCTTTTATGTCTCACTCTGGCATATATTTTCTATTCTTTCCGGACCCGAAACAGACCCGGGAAAAAAAGGTTGCCCTTATGGCAGAAATTTTTCCGGAAAAATGCTGTCTCCGTGGATACATTGATCATGCGACTTGTGGACATTATGCTCTGTTTTCCGAGTTTTTTTCTGATTCTAACCGTGGTGGCGCTTCTCCCTGCAAGCATATATAATATTATGATCGTTATCGGGCTGACCAGCTGGATGGGGACCACGCGTTTTGTCAGGGCTGAATTTCTCTCTTTAAGAGAGCAGGATTTTGTGGCGGCGGTAAAGACCCTTGGCGCCGGCAACTTCAGGATCATTTTTCGTCACATGATGCCCAATGCGGTTGCACCGGTGCTGGTCTCCGCCACCATCGGCATTGCAACGGCCATTTTAACGGAAGCCGGCTTGAGTTTTTTGGGGTTCGGGGTTCCGCCCCCCCACGCCACCTGGGGGAACATTCTTTCAGACGGCAAGAATTTCATTTTTGATGCCCCCTGGCTGACCTTTATACCAGGGGTTGCAATTCTTATTGTGGTACTGTCTTTTAACCTTTTCGGAGAAGGTCTCAGGGATGTATTGAACCCGAGACTCAGGGAGAGGCATTGATAAAAAGTACTAATTCACGAAGGAGTTGAGTTGGTGGAAATTCTAAATAACAAATTACAAATTACAAACAATTTCCAATGACCGAAATTCGAAAATCCAAACAATATCTCGCCCTGGAAGGTTTGGGTCATTAGTATTTAGAATTTGAGATTTGTTTGGATTTTGATGCTTGGAATTTGGGATTTTATAGATTCCATGAACGGTGAAATAAAAAACAATAATGAACGATAATAAAACCTTGATTTCTGTAGAGGACTTAAAAGTGTATTTTCGAACCGGCGGCGAGTGCGCCCGTGCCGTGGATGGTGTCAGTTTCGAGGTTCGGAAAGAAGAAACCGTTTGTCTTGTGGGCGAATCCGGATGTGGGAAGACGGTTTCCGCACTCAGCATACTCGGTCTCATCCCGATTCCTCCCGGTGAACTCGCAGGGGGCCGAATTCTGTTCCAAGGCAAAAATCTGCTGGAACTGGACGAAGAAGATATGCAGAAAATTCGCGGAAATCATATTGCCATGGTATTTCAGGAACCCCTGACATCCTTGAATCCTGTTTTTACCATAGAAGATCAGATCGGCGAGGCGATCCGCATCCATAAAAACATAGAAGACAAAGAATTGCGGGACCGCTGTATTCAGCTGTTAAAAGACGTGGGTATGCCCTCCCCTGTTCAGCGACTGAAAGATTATCCCCACCAACTCAGCGGCGGGCAGAGACAGCGGGTCATGATTGCCATGGCCCTGGCATGTGATCCAGATCTGATTATCGCCGACGAACCCACCACCGCCCTGGATGTGACCGTGCAGGCTCAAATTTTACAACTGCTCAAATCCATACAGAAAACCCGATCCATGTCCGTACTATATATTACCCATGATCTCGGCGTGGTGGCGAATATTGCCGACCGGGTTTATGTGATGTATTCCGGTATCATTACGGAACAGGGGAATACGGCTCAGATTTTTCATGATGCCCGGCACCCGTATACTCAGGGACTCCTTGCATCACTTCCCAGCCGGTCTAAACGAGGGAAAAGGCTTTACAGCATCCCCGGAACGGTGCCCAACCCGGCGTATAAGCCCGAAGGCTGTCCCTTTCATCCCAGATGTCCTCATGCCATCCCGACCTGTAGCAGAGAACACCCTGAAATGTGTGACTATAGCCACGCACACTTGGCCCGTTGCCCCGTGCTGTTTAACCCTGCAAACGGATACAACTAAATGGAATCCAAGAGTAAAAATAAACAGATGATCCTGTGTGTGCAAAACCTGAAAAAATACTATCCCATACGCAGGGGCTTTTTTCAGAAAATCGCCGGATGGGTTAAAGCGGTTGATGACGTGAGCTTTGAAATCGAACAGGGAGAAACCCTGGGTCTGGTGGGAGAAAGCGGCTGCGGGAAAACAACCGTTGCCCGACTCATTCTGAAACTTTTGGAGCCGGATCACGGAAAAATCATTTTTCGAGGGACGAATATCGACAAATTGACCGAAAAAGATATGAAGCCTTTTCGAAAAGAGATTCAAATCGTTTTTCAAGACCCCTTCGGATCATTGAATCCCCGGATGACCGCGGGATTGTCCATCGAGGAAGGGCTACGAATTCTGGGTATTAAAAAGGGCAAAACGCGTAAAGAACGCCTTGAAAAACTTCTTAAAATGGTGGGCATGTCTCCGGACTCCGCAAATCGATATCCCCATGAATTCAGCGGCGGGCAGAGACAGCGCATCTGTATCGCACGTGCTCTGAGCGTAAACCCCTCACTGGTTGTATGTGATGAACCCATCTCGGCTCTGGATGTATCCATACAGGCTCAAATTATTAATCTTTTAAAAGACTTGCAGGATGGACTGGGGTTAAGCTATCTTTTCATATCTCACGATCTCAATGTGGTGAGTTATCTGTGCAGCACGATTTCTGTCATGTACAAAGGCCAGATCATGGAGTCCGCACCCGCCGAGGAACTTTTTGAAACCCCACGCCACCCCTATACTTTGTCACTGCTTTCGGCCATTCCCGATCCTGTGCCGGGTAGAAGACGTAAAATAGAACTCGTAGAACCGGATCTTTCTGATTCTCTGACAACCTCCAAAGGATGCCGTTTTCAGGAAAGGTGTCCCAAAAAGGAACCCCGGTGTCTGGAAGAGAACATCGATTTTGAAAAACTCGGAGAAAAACACTTTGTAAGATGCTGGAAGGCTGCAACAAAATAAAAGATGAACGTCGAACATCGAACATCGAACGTTGAACATCGAATAATGTATTCTACCATTAATAATAAAGACAAAGCCAAGCGCCTTCCATATTCGACGTTCGACGTTGAACGTTCGATGTTCGATGTTCAAATTGTTGCAAGGAGGTGTTAACATGGAGCCTGTATTGCTGGATAAAGACGGCCCCGTAGCGTGGCTTACCTTAAATCGGCCTAAAAAACGGAATGCACTCTCTTTGGCATTGATGACAGCTATGCTGGATAAGCTAAAAATTATACAACAAGATCAGGATATCCGTGTGGTTGTCATCAGGGGAAACGGCCCGGCGTTTTGTGCGGGGCATGATCTTAAGGAAATGGTGGGAATAGACTTGGGTATCCCTCATTTTCACAAGATTTTTTCCGTATGCGCAGAAATGATGCAAATGCTTTTCAAACTTCCGCAGCCGATCATTGCCCAGGTTCACGGCATCGCAACGGCAGCAGGATGCCAGCTGGTTGCCGCCTGCGACCTTGCCATTGCGGAAACCGGGGCTCAGTTTTCCACGCCGGGGGTAAAAATAGGTCTTTTCTGTTCCACCCCTTCGGTACCCCTGGTCCGGGCGGTAGGCCGGAGAAGGGCTTTGGAAATGCTCTTGACAGGTCGTTTTATTTCAGCCGAGGAAGCGGAACGGTTCGGACTCATAAACAAAATCGTTGCTCCGGACAAACTTGCGGAACACACCGCAAGCTGGGCCAAGGAAATTGCTCAATACAGCCGGTATACGCTTGCGTTTGGAAAGCAAACTTTTTATAACCAGGCGGACCTGGATACCCCGTCAGCTTACAATTATGCCACCCATGCAATTGTCATGAACTGCCTGGCTGAAGATGCTCAGGAAGGTATGTCGGCTTTTCTGGAAAAAAGGAAGCCCGAGTGGAAGAATCGTTAGAAAATACTTCCTAGGGTTCCACGGTTGGTTCGGAATTTTAGATGCGGCCCAAAATACCCTTGAAAATCAGTATAGATCCAGAGTAAAAATAAATAAAGGGAACAGCTTACGCCCTGTTCCCTTTTGAAAATGAGATAAATAATAAATGTTAGCGTTTTGAAAACTGAAACCGTGCCCGTGCACCCTTCTGTCCGTATTTCTTTCTTTCCTTGACCCTGGAATCACGCCTAACGTACCCGGCTCTTTTCAATGTTTTCCTAAGCTCAGGGTTCGCCAATATCAGTGCCCTGGTAATACCATGCCGAATGGCATCGGCTTGTCCTGAAAAACCTCCACCGGTAACACGGGCTTTTACATCAAATGATCCAAGAGTATTTGTCAAAACCAGCGGCTGTTTTACAATTGTTTTTACCATCTCAACCTTGAAATAATCATCCATGGGGCTGTCATTAATGGTGATTTCTCCGTTCCCCGGCGTTATCCAGGTTCTCGCAATGGCGGTCTTTCGTTTCCCTGTAGCATAATACACGTTTTCTTTTTCCATACAATTCCCCGATAATTAATGAAAATTAACTTGCACTTCTAAAAATCAAGCGTCTCAGGTTGCTGAGCCTCATGAGGATGCTGATTCCCTGAATAAACCTTCAACTTTTTAAAAAGCTTTCTTCCCAACCTGTTCTTTGGCAGCATACCCTTGACCGCAAAACGGATAAGATCTTCAGGCCGTTTTTCCAAAAGTTTCTGAGCGGTAATCGTCTTGAGACCCCCAATGTAACCACTGTGCCGATAATATTGTTTCTGTTGCCATTTTCTTCCGGTCATGACAACCTTATCCGCATTAACCACCACCACCCAGTCACCGGTGTCCACATGAGGGGTGTAGAGAGGGTTGTGTTTTCCCCGCAGGCGGGCAGCTACGGTACTGGCAAGTCTCCCCAGAACCTTATCTTGAGCATCAACAACACACCATTTGCCTTTGTTGTCAGTATTTTTAGCACTATATGTATATTTTTTCACTATGATTTTCTCCTTTGGGCATAGAAACTATTATGTGTAAATAAAAATTATACCTATGTCAAGAAAAAATTATATTGGTAAATTGACACAATAAATTATTTCTAATATAAATTGAGTATCAGTCAATATGTAATGGAGATGTTTCTATGGAGCATTTGGAA
>Ga0316577_10000960_pt1 | contig 12853 bp, 9 predicted proteins | sample S5NA_FD_203073 | JGI IMG/M metagenome (GOLD analysis project Ga0316577, IMG submission 203073) | Rhizosphere microbial communities from salt marsh grasses in Alabama, United States - S5-7_050615r2r1 | ecosystem: Host-associated > Plants > Roots > Rhizosphere | place: USA: Alabama | collected... | reverse complement strand
CGGTCCCCTCCTTCACCAGACCCATGTCCGGCCGGAGATACAGGTAGGCGATATAGAGGAAGACGCCGAAGAGAAGGGCCGCCCCGACAACGTTACGGGCAATGAGAAAGGGGACATTCAGGTAGGCGGCCTTCCTCTGGAGGACGGGATCGGTCGCCATGGCCTCGATCCAGGGGAAATACTCCTCCCTGAGACCCAGCATCGGAAGGAGGAGCACGAAGGCGATGGGGAGGAAAGCCGAAAAGGCCAGGCTCATCCGTCGTACCGACCAGTTCCAGCGAGCCTTGGTGATGGTGGTGGCAGCCGTGAGGGCCATGGCTCCCGCCGCAACGCTGGTGAAGAAGAGCCAGTTCACCACGTAGGCTCGCCACGCCCGGGACGCGTCCCAGCCCAGTGTATTCAGGAAGGAGACCAGGCCGATGAGAGTCAGAAGCCCGAAAAGGACGCTCGCGCCCCTCGAACGAGGGAGGAACCGGATCGGAATCTCTCGGGGAATATGGATCTGCGCCATGCTCGAAGCCTCAGTTGGAGGTGCCCGGGTCCCCCTGGGACGAGGCCCCTTCCGTCTCTTCCGCCGGACTGCCGGTCTGCTGTGTGGAGTTCTGAGGCTGGTTCCCGGTCGCGGCAGGGACCACCCCCTGGAGCACTCTCAGGTAGTTGACCACGTTCCACCGATCGAAGTGGCTGATACGATGCCCGTAGGAGGGCATCAGGCCCCTTCCTATCCGAATCATTCCGTAGATGTACCCGTCAGTGAAGCCCCGCACCCGGTCCGAGACCAGCGGGAAAGGCGGGAATCCCGCCGGAATGATGTATCCCGTCACTCCCATGCCGTTCGGCCCGTGGCACGGTGCACAGAAGCGGAGAAACAGCTCCTCCCCGCGGGTTATGGACTCCTCCGTCACAGGAACCGGGTTCACCAGGTTCACCACCACCGGGGCAGAGTTGATGACGTCCAGCTGTGTAAATGGGGGAGGCACGTCTGCCAGCCCCTCGGGCTGACCTATGTTCACCTCCCCCGCTCGGGCCACCAGGTTTCCCGCCGCAAACGGCACGGATCCCTCCGGTGCTTCCACGGGGTTCTCATACGGATCGAACGAGGCCTGGTCCCGCATGCTCCGCCCGAAGATGGCCACCATGGTGTCGTCCAACGGGGTGCACCCCGACCACACGAGAGTGAACGCGAGAACCACCAGACGGATGCCGCCCCGGGAGACCACTCCGGCTATACTAGGCATGAGCCACCCCCTCCGGGTCTTCCCGCAGCTCCGTGGGTCCCATGGACGAGAGGATCCTCCGAGCCTCTCCGATCCTCTCCGGTGCTGCCGCCACATACACACCGAAACGCCCGGCACTGAACTCGGGGTCATAAATGACCAGAGGTCTCAAGTGCGGAAGCCTCATGTTGATGAAGAGCCCGATCACGGTGGAGAGAGCCCCGAAGAGAATTGTCAACTCGAAGGCGATGACGACGAAGGCCGGGATGGAGACGATGGGCTTTCCCCCGGTCACCAGCGGCCAATCCATGGAGGTGAAGATGGCCAGCGCGAAGCCCGTGGCGGTTCCCGTAAGAGCCCCCACCAGGGCGAAGACCCTGACCGGACTCTGATGGTACCCCATGGCGTGCTCCAGATCGTGCTCCGGCACAGGTGCATACGCCGTGATGGACCGTTTCCCGAAACCGGCCTTTCTCAACGCTTCGATGGCACCTGCGGCGGAGTCCAGGTAGTCGAAAGAGGCCAGGATCCCCTGGTTCGTGCCGCTCATGAGACTCCCTCCCCCCTCCCACTACCCCGGAAGGGTGCCGGCAAGACCTCCTTGAGCTCGGCAATGGCCACCGGCGGGAGGATCCTGGTGAAGATGAGGAACCAGAAGAAGAACCACCCGAAGCTCCCGGCCAGAATCCCCATTTCCGTGAGGGAAGGCCGGTACATTCCCCAGGCAAAGGGTTCATACTCATGCGAGAGGGACGTCACGATGATGACATACCGCTCGAACCACATCCCGATGTTGATGAATAGCGTGATGACAAACAGGGCCGGGATGGAATGCCTCACTCGCCGGAACCAGAGCATGAGGGGTATGAGGCCGTTACAGGTGAGCATCGTCCAGCTGGCCCACCAGTAATCCCCGAACAGACGGTTCCAGAACATCGACCGCTCTATCTCCTCTCCGCTATACCAGGACATGAAGAACTCGGTGAGGTAGGCGTAGAGGACGATGAGGGAAGTGAGGAGGATGAGCTTCGCCATGGCATCGAAATGCCGGATGGTCAGGTAAGCCTCCAGCTTGAAGATCTTCCGCAGGGGAACGATGAGGGTGACCACCATGGCCACCCCGGAGAAGATGGCCCCCGCCACGAAGTAGGGCGCGAAGATGGTGGCATGCCACCCCGGGACGATGGACATGGCAAAGTCCCAGGACACCACCGAGTGAACCGAGAGGACCAGGGGAGTGGCGAAGGCCGCCAGAAAGATGTACGCCTTCCCGAAGTGATGCCATTCCCGGTCGGTGCCCCGCCACCCCATGCTCACCACCTGGTACAACCTCCTGCGCCACCCCGTGGCCTGGTCCCTGGCCGCCGCCACATCCGGAATCGTTCCCAGGTAGAAGAAGACCGCCGAGACAGTGAAGTACGTCGTGACGGCGAAGACGTCCCAGAGAAGCGGAGAGCGGAAATTGGGCCACAGGAAACGGGAGTTGGGATAGGGGATCAGCCAATACCCGTGCCACACGCGTCCCAGGTGGATGAGGGGGAAAAGTCCTGCCGTCATGACGGCGAAGACCGTCATGGCCTCGGCGGCCCGGTAGATGGACTGTCTCCACGGTGCCCGGAAGAGGAAGAGAATGGCCGATATGAGTGTGCCCGAGTGAGCGATTCCCACCCAGAAGACGAAAGTCGTGATGTAAACACCCCACCCCACCGGGCTCATGAGGCCGCTGACCCCTACCCCATTCATGATCTGGTAGAACCATGACCCGAAGAAGAGGCCTACGCCGGCCAGGGCCACGGCGAACAACGCCCACCACCCCCGCCCGGGTCGGGAGAGTATCTTGAGGATGTCCCGGTTGACCTGACCGAAGGACGTCACGTCCGGATGGGTCAGGGCCCCCCTCTTTTTTTCTTCTGTCGCTGTCGCCATTCGCGTCCCTCTCGGGCCGAACCTGGCCGAGGATCAATGCTCCTCGGATTGGACCTCATGAAAGGTGACCTTCTTCAGGTAGGTCACCGCCGGCTGCGTGTTGATCAAAGCGTCGAGGACCCGATAACTCCGCTGGTTCTGGGAGACCTGGGCTACACGGGACCGGGAATCGCGGATGTTCCCGAATACGATGGCTTCGGCAGGGCAGCTTTGCTGGCAAGCCGGGACCACTTCGCCGTCGCGAACGGGCCGCTGCCCCTCCAACCGAGCCCGATTTTGCGCTTCCCTGATCCGGTGCACGCAGAAGGAGCATTTCTCCATGACACCGTTGCTCCGTACCGTGACGTCTGGGTTGTAGCCCCAGTTCATGGGCTCCGGTACGTCGCTGAATCCGAACCAGTTGAACACCCTAACCTTGTAGGGGCAGTTGTTGGCACAATATCGGGTTCCAACGCACCGGTTATAGACCTGGGCGTTGAGGCCCTCCGGCGTGTGATAGGCCGCGTAGACCGGACAGACCGGCTCACAGGGCGCATTGCCACAGTGCTGGCAAAGCATGGGAAGGAAACGGACGTCCAGCGGGCCCGCCTGGGTGGCGTCCACCGTCTCGTAGTACCGCTCCATGCGGATCCAGTGCATGTCCCGCCCCATGACCACCTGATCCTCGCCGACCCAGGGTACATTGTTCTCCGACTGGCAAGCCGTCACGCAGGCGCTGCACCCGGTGCACTTGTCCAGATCGATGGCCATGGCCCAACGGGGGTTGGCCTCCGGATCGTATTGACCGTACCGGCTCCCCTCCAGAGGGAAATCCTCCGGCTTTCCTTCCGTGGGGACCGGAGCGAAGCCCCCCATGGCCTGGAGCTCCTGAAGCTCCCCATGACTCCCTTCTGTGTGCGTACCCGCCCCTTCTTCCTGAGGACCACCACTCCCCCCGTGGGCCAGGGCGGCGATCGCCACCGCCGGTGCGATGGGTCGATCGTGCTGCTCCGAGGAGCCTTCGATGGTAGCGAGGGGCCTCCGGCTCCCCGTGGACTCCAGGATTACGGTAGTACCCAGGTGAACCAGTGCCCCCGAAGGTTGTTCAGCTTCGGCGGCTAAAAGGGTCATGGCGTTCACCCCGTTCCCGTTCGCGAAGCGTCCGTAGTCGGAGTGCCCCGCTCCCATGGCCAGGGCCACCGTGTCCTCACGGATCCCGGGGTATCCCCACACCGGTACCTCCACCTCACCATGGGGCGACCGGACCCGGACCACGTCACCTGTCCGAAGGCCCAACCTTGCCGCGGTCCGGGGGTTCACCTCGAGCCACGAGTGCCAGGCCATCTTGCTCACTGGATCCGGAAGCTCCTGGAGCCAGGGTCGGTCCGCTTGCTTCCCATCACCGAACCGCGGGGAGGGGTAGATCAGAAGCGCGAGCTCGCCATCTCCATCCAGGGTCGGAACGTCGAAGCTCAACGCCGTATCAGGGGAACGCAGGGCGACATGGGTCTCGGCCCCTCCCGGGGTGGCGCCTTCCACCACTCCCGCCCGGAGCGCCTCCCTCCAGAAGCCGTCGAAATCCTCCCGGGGTGCCAGCAGGGAATGGACGTCCCGCCGCCACCGGTTCCGAAGGAAGTCAAAGAACGTCGCTGGTCCCATGTCCCGCCCCATCCGCCCCGCAACTGATAGAAGCACGTCTCCCACCTGCTTCGAATCGAAGTGGGGGACCGGCTTCATAGCCGGCTGCTGCAGGGCGTAGATCCCGGGCCGCGGATTCGAGTCCCCCCACGCCTCCAGGGGGTGCCGATCCGGCAGGATCAGATCACACAGGGCCGCCGTCTCGTCCATCACCGACGAGAAAGAGACCCGGAAGCCGGCCGAGCCGAAAGCCTCCCGGAACCCGGCGGAATCCGGCAGGGAGTAAGCCGGGTTTGTGCCGGAAACCATGACTACACCGGCTCCATCCATCCCACCCATGGCCGAGCGGAGCTCTGCGAAGGGCCTGGAGGCCGCGCTCTGGTCAACGCGATCCAGGCTTAGCGTACGCCCCACATTTCCTGCTACCGCATTGAGGATCAATACTGCCAGGTTCGCGGCGGTGGCATTTCGGTGATGCCCCGCCAGGCCCGGTCCCAGGGCGAGGCTCGGCCCCTCCGATACGAAGCGGCGGGCCAGAGCCTCGATAACGTCCGCCCCCACCCCGGTGTCCTCCTGGACCGTCCTGGGATCGTACGCAGCGAGGACACCCTGATAAGGTCCGGCGTCTCCGCCACCCTCCGCGATGACATGGGCCATGGCGAGAGCCACCGGGGCTTCGGAGCCTGGTCGCAGCGGGATCCATTCATCCGCGTTCTGGCCCGTCAGCGACAGCCTGGGCGAGAGGAATACGAAACGACCTTTCGTGCCATGGTCGTCCACTCCGGACATGCGGGCGAATCCTCTGTGATACTCCACGGGGGATAGCCAGGTCTCCAGAAAGTCGGCGCCGAAGGAGAGGACGAGTCGAGCCCCGGCGAGGTCGTACGTCGGGAGGACGTTTCGGCCGAATGCGATCCGGACGGCCTCCCTGAGTGGGGCCTCCGAGAGACCTTCGTACTCCACCCGAGTCCCTCCCACATCCGCCAGGAACTGATCCAGGAGTTCCCGCAGGGACCATCCCACCCGGCCGGACAGGAAGAGGTGATTTCCACCCTCTTGAAGCCTTTCGGCGAGCTGAGCTTCGGCCTCGTCCCACCCGACGGCCCTGAAGCCATCCCCGTCCCGAATCCTGGGAGCCGTCAACCGATCGGGGTTGTACAGCCCCTGGATGGAGGAGTAACCCCGTGAACAGAGGGCGCCCCCGGATATGGGATGAGCCGGGTTCCCCTCCACCTTGACCACGCGACCCTCTCGGGTCCGAGCCCAGAGCCCACACCCCGCCGGGCATTCCCGACAGACCGAGGCGTACCAGGTGGACACACCGGGGGTGATCTCCTCATCGGGGACGACGTAGGGCAGGAGCTTTTCCACACGCTCCGTGGAGCAGCCGAACATGGTAGCACCTGCTCCACCGGCCCCCAGGACCCTCAGGAAATCCCGCCGCTTGATTCCGTCACTCATGAAGTCAACTCTCTCTTGGGCAGGGTCCGAACCGCCCTCACCGTGGACCCCCGACCAGGAGCGGTCGAAGGAACCTGAGATCGATCAATAATGGCAGACCGTGCAGTCGGTGGAGGCTTCGTTCTGCCGGTGGCAATCCACACACCACCCCATCCGCAGCGGCTGCTCCACCTCCTCGATAACCCCAATCTCCTCGACGGCACCGTGGCATTCCTGGCATTCGAGATTTCCGGCATCTGCGGCCACGTGACGCATGTGGGGGAACTTCACGTGATCGGCCACCTTGTAGATCCGGACCCACGGAATGGGCTCGCCCCGCTGCCAGAAATCCCGGAGCTTTTGCACTTCCTCAGGGTTGTTCCGTCCCTGGATCACCGTGTGGCAACCCATGCACGCTGCCACAGGCGGGATCCCCGCGTCCATGGATCGCTCCGCCGAGAAGTGACAATACTGGCAATCGATCTGAAAATCCCCAGCATGGGTATTGTGGGGAAAGGCGATGGGCTGAACCGACGTGGTAGCCTGGGGAGGCGGAGGTGTGTCGCCTTCCTGGGACTGCACGAAGGCCAGGGCTGACAAGGCCGCGATGCCTGTGGCGGCCGCGAGGACCCACGGCTTCTTCATAGGCTCCAGCTGCCCGAAAGGGACCCGATAATGGACGGTTTTTGTAGCGGTTGTCCCGCCGCAGAGAAACGGTGAGAGAAGCTAGAGAAGCCCTTCTGGAGTGTCAACGTCACGCGATCTTGTCAGAAACCTTTGTGTCGCTGCAGGGGTTATATTCGTTCTGGCCTCACGGAGATCGATCCAAACCCACACCCGAGAGCCTGATGCCAGAAACCGTCGTGGCCCAGAGGAGTCCTCCCCAACTCGAGCTCTTGGAACGCCTCGTGGACGAGGTCGAGGTGGTCTTCCACGGCAAGAGGGACGTAGTTCGCCTCGCCCTGGCGGCCCTCCTGGCCCGAGGGCATGTCCTCTTCGAGGACGTCCCCGGCGTGGGGAAGACCACGCTGGCCCACGCTCTGGCCCGAAGCCTGGGTCTCACCTTTCGTCGGATCCAATTCACCAGTGACCTCCTTCCATCCGACGTGCTCGGGGTGTCACTGTTCAATCCCCAGACCTCAGAGTTCGAGACGCGCCCAGGCCCGATCTTCACGAACATCCTTCTCGCTGATGAGATCAATCGAGCTCCCCCCAGAACTCAGAGCGGTCTCCTGCAGGCGATGCAGGAAGGTCGTATCACCATTGACGACAAGACCTTCCAGCTTCCAGCGCCCTTTCTCGTGCTAGCTACGCAGAATCCGCTGGAGCATCACGGAACCTACCCTCTGCCGGAGAGCCAGCTGGACCGTTTCCTCATGCGCCTGACCATCGGGTACCCCGGGGAAGAGGCAGAGCGGAAGATCCTCATCCAGTCCTCCCAACTCGAGGAGATGCTCGACAGAATCCAGGCGGTCATCCCTCCGCAGGGTGTTCTGGAGCTGCAGGACCTCGTGGACGGCGTCCGAACCGAGGCCGCGCTGGTGGACTTCCTCATGGAGATCGTCGGACGCACCCGCGTCGAACCTCGCCTTCAGATCGGTGTGAGCCCGAGAGGGGCCGTTGCCCTGTATCGTGCGGCCAGGGCCTACGCTCTTGTTGAAGGCAGGACCTACCTGGTTCCAGACGATATCCTGACCCTTGCCGTTCCCTGTCTGGCCCACCGCCTGCTCCCGGTAGGAACCGTGGCTTCCACCGCCGAAGCACACCAGGAAGCAGCCATCCTCCTGGAGGAGATCATCCGGGAGGTACCGGTACCTCATTGATGAGTCCGGCAGACGGTCTCGAGTCCCGGGCCCTTGAGGGAATCCGTCGCATCCCTGGGCGCCTCAGGCGCTTGAGAGCCGGGTGGAGGGAGTTCTGGTCCTGGCGCCGTATCGAGTTCTCCCGAGGTGGATACCTCTTCACCGCGGGGGCGTTCGCCATCGGCTTCGCCGCCATCAACACCGGGAACAACCTCCTGTATCTGCTCCTGGGGGCCATGCTGGGCTTCATCGCCGTCAGTAGCTGGCTTTCGGAGCAGGCCATCGGCGGTATTGACGTGACCCGGAGAACCCCCAGAGGCGTGACGGTGGGGAACCCCCTGAGGATCCATTACGAAGTGCGGAACGAGAGGAGGCGGGCGCCGGCCTTCGCCCTCGAGATCGGGGAGGAAGGGCTGCCCGGACGTGGTTTCGTTCCCCTGCTGCGAGCCGGTGGGCAAACGGCCGCCCGTTCCGAGAACCGCTTCATTCGCAGGGGCGTGTTTCCACTGGAAGCCATCACCGTCTCCACCTCATTCCCCTTCGGGCTCTTCCGGAAGACTCGTAGAATCAAGGCCCCGGGGGAGTTGACCGTGTGGCCGCGGACTGACCGACCCGTAGCTGCCCCCAACCCGGGCGGCGGCCGGAACGCGGCGGGAGCCGCGTCGGCTCTGGGGCCAGCGGGAGCGCGGGGTGAATACAGGGGCCTCCGGGGCTTCCGGCCGGGAGACGACCCCCGGGACATCCACTGGCGGACCACGGCCCGCCTCGGCATGCCGGTGGTGAGAGAGTACGAGCAGAATGTCGCCGACACGCTCTGGATCTGCCTCGACCTCCGGGGAGAGCCGGGAGACCTGGCTGAGGACGCCGTGGAGACCGCCGCTTCTCTCTCCGCCCGGGCCTTTCAGGCAGGGAAGTTTTTCGGCTTCTCCTGCCCGGCGGCCACCATCGAGCCGGGACAGGGCCCCGGACATCTGGAGCGCGTCCTCCACACCCTGGCAAGGGTGGATTTCGAGCCCTCCAACCCCCGACCCGTGCCTCCCGTGAACCCCAGCCAATGCGTCCTCGTGACCATCCATCCAGGCTCGAGCGCCTACTTCGGTGACGTCATTTCGCTCCGGGACGGGTCCCGGTGGCCGGAAGGGCCCCGTCCCGTGGAGCCCACCTCGAGGGCGCACACCAAACGACAGGCGGGGAGGTAGCTCTTTGAGGTTGGCCCTGACTCACCGGCGTCTCACTGTCCTGATGGGCATGGCGTCTCTTCTGGCGTTCGCCGGAGGAGCGGGATTTGAACCTCTGTCCGCAAGCATGGCAGCAGCAGGCCTGGTCCTCGCTCTGTTCTGGCAACCCTCTACCGCCACCGCAGCGAGGATGGAGCGGGTATGGCTGCCCCTCGCCATCCTGATGGTCATACGGGCACTGGTCCACGTCGTCATAGTCAAGGACGACCTGGTCATCCCCGTGGTGGACCTCCTCTTCCTCCTGCTGGTTGCCGAATCACTGCGTCCCCTGGATGCCGCGAACGACCCTCGGCTCTACTCCCTCTCTTTCGCCCTCCTTCTGGCCAGCACGGCATACCGCCCGGGACTCCTCTTCGCCCTGGCCTTCATCGCATATGTGGGCCTGGCCACGGTGGCCCTCCTGGTGGGGAACCTGCGACGCCTCGGAGAGAAACACCGTGCCGGGGAGATCCCCGTCCCGAAGGGGTTTCTCCTGACCACTGCCGTCCTCTCCGGCTTCACGCTTCTCTTCAGCTCTCTGGTCTTTCTCACCTTTCCGCGGGTGTCCCGGGGATGGACGGGAAGAGGAGAGCCCCTGGCCACTTCCATTGCGGGCTTCGCTGACGAGGTGAGCCTCGGGAGCCACGGATCCCGCATCTTCGGTAACCCCCAGATTGTCCTCAGAGTGGAGTTTCCCCAGGGAGTCCCCCCCGACTTCCAGAGCCTCTACTGGCGGGGGAGGTCCTACGATCATTTCGACGGCGCTCGATGGCGCCGGTCGCCCAGGATTCCACCGTCCCTGGCCCCCACGGCATGGTATGCCGGGTGGGGTCACGAGGTGGTGGAGCAACGAATCTACGCCGCTCCCCTCGATGCCCGGATTCTCTTCGCCCTGCACCCCACCCTGGACATCGAGGCCCACTCCGAGATCCAGCCCATCTTCGACAACGTGGGAGACCTCCTCTACTGGGGTTCCGCCGCGCCCTCGTACTCGGTGTATTCGATCCGAGGACGCCCTTCCCCGGACGAGCTTCGGGCTGCTGAAGAAGGCTTCATCCCGGCTCGTCAGTTCTACCTCCAGCTCCCCCCGCTTTCTCCAGAGGTTCGGTCTCTGGCTGATTCCCTCCTGGGAGACCTTCCCACCCAATACGACAAGGCCCGCGCCCTGGTGGATTGGTTCCAGGAGGAGTTCACCTATACGCTGGAGCTTCCTTCGACTCCTCGGGAGGCTACTCTGGATTCCTTTCTGCTGGAGAGGCGGGCGGGGCACTGCGAGTACTTCTCGACGGCCATGGCTGTGCTCCTCCGCTCCCAGGGAATCCTTGCCCGGGAGGTGAACGGCTTCCTCGGGGGAGAGTGGAGCCAGTTCGGCGACTACCTCGCAGTAACCCAGAACCAGGCCCATGCCTGGATCGAGATCTGGTTCCCCGGATACGGATGGGTCCCCTTCGATCCTACACCGGCTGGAACGGGGGAGGGACTGGCGGAGACCGCCTGGTTCTGGCCAGGGCGCTTTCTCGTCGATGCCCTCCAACATCGCTGGAACAAGTGGATCCTCGACTACTCCATCCAGTCGCAATTCGACATCCTTCGGCGAGCAGGGCAGTTCTTCTCCCGTAGCGCCCGCCCCGACCCTTCCCGACCCGCGGAGACCGGCAGGCATTTTCCATGGGATGCGCTCTGGGTGCTCGTGGGGGGCGCTGTCTTCGCCGGGGCCGCCCTCAGGGCTTCCCGCAAGAGGGCTCCGGTTCCGAGATCCACGCGGCTCTTCTTCCGGCTCCGGGAGGCGGGCCGGAGGTCTGGGGTCCCCACTGAAGCCCTCCATTCCCCACTCGCCTTCACGCGACACCTGGATTTGGCCCGGCATCCCGGTGCAGCGTCATCCAGGAAGGTTGTGGAATGGTACCTCCGGGATCGATACTCCGGCGAACGACTTGAAGAGCAGGAGTTCCGGGCCCTGAGAGGAGCCCTGAAGGCAGCGACGCGGGCTCTTCGCCGCAAACCGTTCCGGTGATGGCACCTCTCCGGAGGACCATTGCACACGGGGAAGCGAAACGGCAGCTTCCCACCATCGTTCGTTCCGTTTTCCACCAGGCTGAACGGCCATGAATCCGTTGGACACGTCCGCTTCAGGCCTCTTTTCCTGGGGACGGTATCGTCTTCCTCAAGACGAGGTCTTCCGGTTGCGGCTCGGTTCACTCAGCGTCTTCGCCCGGAAGCAGGGGGACGAGATCTGGATCTCGCATGGGAGCCACCGGGAGGGGGATCCTCCGGCGGTGGAGCCTGCCCGGCAGGAGGACTGGTCCCGATGGGGGGCATCCGAGAGCCCGGACGAGATCGAGATCCTTCCGGCCTTCCCCGACCGGCCTCTCGTCCTTTGCCCCGAGAATCCCTTCAACCTCCTTCCGGGCGCTCGTGCCAGGGTATTCGTTCGAGTACCCCTCTGGATCAGGGTAGCGGTACCGGGGGCGAAAGGGGGGCTTCTCCGGGAGATCCCGACGGTCACCCTGTCCGACACCTGGTGGGGGACTCCCCAGGAGGGACAGCTCTCTTACTGGCTCCCTATCCTCGCCAGGAGGGAGGCCCCCCCGGACGTGTTCCGATCCGATCGGATTCTCTGCCCACTGGATCTGACCAACCGGGCAAAGGAGGAGCTGCCCGTGGAGAAGATTCTGCTCCAGGTCGGCCACCTGACGATCTTCAGGGGGGAAGGAAGCCTCTGGTCCGACGAGATCCGAGTCCGATACAAAGGAGAAGCGGAGGGAAGCGAGCTCGAGGTCACTGGGAGGACCCCACCCGAGGCTCCCGGCGCCGTCCGGCTCATGCCGCCTCGGACCCCGGCTCCACGAGGGTTCACCGCCCGCACCTTTTCACGGATCAAGGCCCTGCCGGGTCTCGGGATCTCATTCTAGGTGGGCATCATGGCGCTCCCGACGTCAGTCCTGGCTCAAACGGTGTCCGCTGAGGGAGCGGGTCTCCTGGAGCCCCTCAGGAATCTGTTCACGCCTGCGGGGCTGCCCTCCCTTCTCCGTTCAGGGCTGGTGATCATCACAGGGATCCCCCTGATCCTGATCATCTCCCGCTGGACCAGGAGATTGGTGGGAACCCGGTATTCCTCCCAACAGGGGATGGTGGCTGGAAAGGCAGTCCTCTACACCGGGACCCTCATCCTTCTGGTGAGCGTGCTCATGGAGTTGGGGTTCTCCCTCGCCCCCCTCCTGGGTGCAGCCGGGATCCTTGGAATCGCTATCGGTTTCGCCGCCCAGACCTCGGTATCGAACGTGATCAGTGGGTTCTTTCTCATGGGAGAGCAACCCTTCGTGGTGGACGACCTGGTGCAGGTCGGGGACCTGACCGGTCGAGTCCTCTCCATCGACATGCTCTCGGTAAAGCTCCGCACCTACGACAACCGCTTCGTGAGGATCCCCAACGAGAACCTCATCAAGACCGAGTTCGTAAACCTGACCCGGTTCCCGATTCGTCGGGTAGACATCAAGGTGGGGGTCGCCTACAAAGAAGACGTGGGGAGGGTGAAGGAGGTCCTCTTCCAGATAGCCCGGGAACACCCCGGTGCCCTCATGGAGCCGGAGCCCCAGCTCTTCTTCCAGGACTATGGGGCATCGTCCCTGGATTT
>Ga0316577_10000959_pt1 | contig 12854 bp, 8 predicted proteins | sample S5NA_FD_203073 | JGI IMG/M metagenome (GOLD analysis project Ga0316577, IMG submission 203073) | Rhizosphere microbial communities from salt marsh grasses in Alabama, United States - S5-7_050615r2r1 | ecosystem: Host-associated > Plants > Roots > Rhizosphere | place: USA: Alabama | collected... | reverse complement strand
AGCACCTTCTACGCGTCCCTGCCGGTGGCCGGCCTTTGATCGCTGCTTCTCGCCGCCACGGCCTGTCGTCTGTCGCGCCGGTCGCGCGCCTCCACAGGCCTTTCTGCTTTTGGTTTGGTTTGCCTTTTGCAGCAAAAGGCGTTATAATGGGCTGGGCACGGATGTGGGATCGCGGCCATTAGCTAATTCCGTGTCTACGGCCCAAAAAATGATACAGGGGGAGATGCCGTCTTCATGGAGGAGAGACAGATCGAGGATCTACAGGTCACGGAGGAAGGAGGAATGGAACAGCAGGCCGACGAACACCCGATGAGCGCCCTGATGGAAGAGGCGCTCAGCTTCCGACAGCTAAAATCGGGTGACATCATCGAGGGTGAGATCGTGAGCGTGTCTCCGACCGAGGTCCTCGTGGATGTCGGCGCAAAATCGGAAGGACTGATCCCCAGCAAAGAGCTCGAGCGCCTAGGCCGGGAGGGTTTGGAGGACCTTCAGGAGGGCGACACCGTATTGGTGTATGTCGTCCGGACCGAGGACCGGGACGGGAATCTGATCCTCTCGATCCGGCGAGCCGAGGAGGAAGGAGATTGGCGTGTCGCCCAGAAACGATTCGAGGCTGCCGACAACTTTGAGACCCAAGTGGCCGGGTTCAACAAAGGTGGTCTCATCGTGCGGCTGGGTAGATTGCGAGGCTTTGTCCCGGCTTCGCAGCTCGCCTCTAGGCATCGCGGCAGCGACAAGCAGGAGCCTGAAGAACGCTGGGCGCGCTTGGTCGGCGAGACGATCAATGTCAAGATCATCGAGCTCAATCGCCGGCGAAAGCGTCTGATCCTATCAGAGCGAGCAGCGCTGCGGCAGCACCGCGAGGAACGCAGAGCGGAACTGCTCGAGGACCTGCGTCCTGGTGAGGTGCGCAGTGGCATCGTCAGCAGCCTGGCCGATTTTGGCGCTTTCGTCGATTTGGGCGGCGCAGACGGCCTGGTCCACCTGTCCGAACTCTCCTGGAACCGCTCGGCCAAACCAGATGACGTCGTCCAGGTAGGCCAGAAGGTAGAGGTCTATGTCCTGAACGTAGATCAGGAGAGGAAGCGTATTGCGCTCAGCCTGAAGCGCCTGGAGCCGGAACCGTGGGCCACCGTCGAGAGCCGCTATTACGTCGGCCAGTTGACGGAGGGCACCATTACGCGCCTGACCAACTTTGGGGCGTTCGCACTCATCAACGATGAGATTGAGGGCCTGATCCATATCTCTGAGCTAAGCAGTGGGCGGATCAACCATCCCCAGGACGTGGTGAAGGAAGGCGAAAAGCACGTAATGCGCATCATCCGGATCGACGCCAAGCGGCGCCGTATGGGACTCAGCCTCAAGCGCGTAGCCGATCCTGAATATGCCGATTTGGACTGGCAGGCAGAGCTCGCCGAGGCAGAGACCTCTACTGAATTCGAGGAGTCGGAAGAAGAACTACCCTACGACGAAGAGATCTAGCGCCGGTTGAGCGGTCTGCCCGCGGGCTGCCAGCGCCCGAGGCAGACAAGGAGATCGACTGGCGCCGATCGCCCTAGGCTCCTCGAGACCGCAGGCCGTGATCATTGCGCGTTTGATGTACTGCCGTTGGGTCCCGACACCCCAACGACTCGGTGATCGGCAGTGAGGGGACGGAGCCAGGGCTACTTCTATTCTGCAGGAAAAGGCCTCGCCCCACAAGGCGGGGCCTTGTCTGTGTGACTCGGATTACCCAATTCTGGTTTGCGTTGGTGTATAATCTTCGGTGGGGAGAAGGATAGTACTGTTGAAAGGATGAGAATGTGGCTGACAATCTTGATCGCTTCACAAAGAGAGCCCGGCGAGTACTGACCACGGCCGGCGAAGAGGCCCGTCGCCTCAACCACCGCTTTATCGGAACCGAGCACATCCTATTGGGTTTGGTGGCCGAAGAAGGTGGTGTCGCCATGCGCGTGCTGGAGGAGCTGGATATCTCAGCTGAGCAAGTGCGCAAGACCGTCGAGCGGACCGTCGGCCGGGGGACTCGGCCCACCTTCACCACACCGACCCTAACACCCCGCACCAAGCGGGTGATCGAGCTCGCAGTAGACGAAGCCCGCCGGCTTGGACACCACTATATCGGTACCGAACACCTGCTGCTGGGCCTGATCCGGGAGGGCGAGGGCGTGGCAGTTGACGTCCTGCGTCGTCTGGGCGCGCCGCCCGAGGCCATTCGCGAGCAGACTACACGCCTACTCAAAGAAACCTCCGCGGCTGCCGGACAGACGCGGCGATCCTCTGAGACACCGACCGTGGATCAGCTAGGAACAGATCTGACGGAATTGGCAACGGACGGAAAACTAGATCCGGTCATTGGCCGCCAGACAGAGATCGAGCGGGTGATCCAGATCCTGGCTCGCCGCACAAAGAACAACCCGGCCCTGATCGGAGATCCGGGCGTTGGCAAGACGGCCATTGTCGAAGGCCTTGCCCAGCGGATTGTCCTTGGCGATGTCCCCGAGCCCTTGCTGGACAAGCGCGTTCTGCAATTGGACATTGGCAGCCTGGTGGCAGGTACAATCTATCGGGGCCAGTTTGAGGAGCGCTTAAAAAAGGTTATCGAAGAACTCAAGGACTCCGAGGCCATCCTGTTCATCGACGAGCTGCATATGCTGGTCGGTGCCGGTTCGGCAGGCAGTTCCGTGGATGCGGCCAATATCCTCAAGCCTGCCCTGTCACGGGGCCAGCTGCAATGCATCGGCGCCACCACGCTGGACGAATACCGCCGCCACATCGAAGGGGATGCCGCTTTGGAGCGGCGCTTCCAGCCGGTTTTTGTAGACGAGCCATCGGTGGGAGAGACCATCGAAATCCTGCGAGGGGTGAAGGGGTTGTACGAGCAGCACCACAAGCTGCCCATCACCGACGAAGCCCTCGAGGCAGCGGCCAACCTCTCGGCCCGCTACATCACTGACCGCTACCTGCCCGACAAGGCCATCGACGTGGTCGATGAAGCGGCCTCGCGGGTACGCATGTACAAGATGCCCGAGTCTTCGACACTGAAAAAGACGTTCACCGAAATCAAGTCGGTCCAGCGCGAAAAGGACGAGGCCATCGATGCCCAGCAATGGGCCGAGGCCACCGCTCTTCGCGACCGCGAGCGAGAGCTCAAGTCGCAGTTGGAGCAGTTGCGCGTCGGCTGGGACCCGAGTTCGTCGGACGTGGCGGTAACCGCCAACGACATTGCCGAGATCGTATCGATGTGGACCGGTGTGCCACTGATGCAATTGGAGACGGAAGAGTCAGAGCGGCTCTTGCAGATGGAAGATGGGCTGCACAAGCGAATCGTAGGCCAGGACGAGGCCATCAGTGCACTGGCCCGCGCTGTGCGCCGCGCCCGGGCAGGGCTCAAAGACCCCCACCGGCCCATCAGCTCCTTGCTCTTCCTTGGCCCGACAGGCGTGGGCAAGACCGAGCTGGCCAAGGCCCTGGCCGAGTTCATGTTCGGTAGCGAGGATGCCCTGCTCCAGCTTGACATGTCCGAGTTTATGGAGCGCCACACGGTTTCGCGGCTTGTCGGTGCACCTCCCGGTTATGTCGGATACGAGGATGCTGGCCAGTTGACAGAGACCGTGCGCCGCCGGCCCTTCACGGTGGTCTGTTTCGACGAAGTGGAAAAGGCCCACCCAGAAGCGGCCAACATGCTGCTCCAGATCATGGAGGACGGCCAGTTGTCCGATGCCAAGGGCCGCAAGGTGGACTTTCGCAATACGATTATCCTGATGACGTCAAACGTGGGTGCAGAGGTCATTGGCCGCTCGACCAAGCTTGGTTTTTCGGCGGCGCGCGATGCAGAGGCATCCGAGGACGACGAATATAACGATATGAAAGACAAGGTGCTTTCCGAGCTCAAGCGCCGCTTCCGGCCCGAGTTCATCAACCGCCTGGACGGCATCATGGTCTTTCACGCGCTTAGCCAGGAGCAGATCGAGCGAATTGTAGATCTGGAACTGGATAAGGTCCGAGTCCGGCTCAAAGATCATGGCCTCAGCCTGCGCCTGACCGATGAGGCGCGCAAGTATCTCGCCGAAAAGGGCTACGACCGAAATCTGGGTGCTCGCCCCCTGCGGCGCATCATCCAAAGCGAAGTCGAGGACGCACTATCCGAGCACTTGCTGGGCGGAGAGTTTGACGAACACGATGTCGTCACAGTCTATCTGGATGACGGACAGATCGCCTTTCGCGCAGAACCCGGGGGAGATGGGGAACCCGTCACAGAGATGGGCAATGGCGAAGCACCGCCGATGCTTGAAAGTGTAGCCAACTAGGCCCTCAAGCAGGTGCTGCAGCAAAGCAGTATCTCACGAACCGTAGTCAGGGAGCTCGGTTTCTGCCCAGGGTAGAAGCCGAGCTTTTCCGTACTAGCGATTGGATCGGAAGCTATGGCCAAGAAAAAGACCCGGTATCTCTGCCAGTCTTGTGGAGCCACGACGCTGAAATGGTCTGGCCAGTGCAAAGAATGCGGAGAGTGGAACACGCTGGTCGAGACCATCATGGAAGAGCGCAAGCGCGCCGCCCCGGGTCACCCCTGGACGCCGCTCAGCGAGCCCCAGCCGCTGCCCGACATAAAGGCCGACCAATTCCAGCGTCTCTCGGTGACCAGCACCGAGCTTTCCCGCGTCTTGGGCGGAGGCATCGTGCCCGGCTCGGTGATCCTCGTCGGAGGCGACCCAGGCATCGGCAAGTCAACGCTGCTGCTTCAGGCCTCGGCGCGGCTCGCCGAGGCCACAGCCCCGGTGCTGTACGTTTCGGGCGAAGAGTCTGTGAACCAGATCAAGATGCGCGCCGACCGTCTGGGCCTGCAGCAGCCAGGACTCTACGTCGTCTCCGAGGTCGTCCTGGACCAAATCCTGGCCCACATCGAACAGCTCCGGCCCAGTCTCGTGGTGGTAGACTCCATCCAGGCCGTCGCCTCCGATGAGCTCGAGTCGGCCGCCGGGACAGTCAGCCAAGTCAAGGCCTGCGCCACCGCCCTCCTCCGGATGGCCAAGACAGAAGGGGTGCCGATCTTTCTCGTGGGTCACGTCACCAAGGCGGGCGCCATTGCCGGCCCCAGGGTCCTGGAGCACATTGTGGACGCCGTGCTGTACATGGAGGGCGATCGCTTCCACGCCTACCGGCTCCTGCGCAGTGTGAAGAACCGCTTCGGCTCGACCCACGAAGTGGGTGTCTTTGAGATGACCGAGCTGGGCATGATTGAGGTGGCCAACCCGTCCGAGGCCTTTCTGGCGGAGCGTCTGCCCGACTCGGCTGGATCCGCCATCGCCGTCACGATGGAGGGCACCCGCCCTATCCTGGTCGAGATTCAGGCCCTGGCCAGCACAACCAGCTTTGGACTGCCGCGGCGAACGGCCAATGGCATCGATTTCAACCGGCTACTGTTGCTTGTCGCCGTACTGACCAAGCGAGTGGGCTTGCGGCTCTTTGACCAGGACGTCTTTATCAACGTCGTTGGCGGTCTGCGCGTCAACGAGCCCGCTGCGGATCTTGCGGTGGCATTGGCCATCGCCTCGAGCTTTCAGAATGTGCCCCTCCCGGCCGACCTGGCGGCCATCGGCGAGGTGGGCCTGTCCGGCGAAGTACGGGCAGTGAGCCACCTCTCGCGGCGACTGAACGAAGCCGCCAAGCTGGGCTTCAGCCGCTGCATTGTGCCAGCTACGCGCCGCCAGGCGGGCGATCCGCCGCCGGGCATGGAAGTGATTCCGGCCCGATCCCTTGGTGATGCCCTGTCCACCGCGCTCGGACGGCCCGCCCGCGCCGAATCCCGTTGACATTTACCAGGGAATGTGCTAAGATGTGATCGTTCTTGTGGATCGTTGATCCTTTTCTGGTGTATTTCTCACGCTTGGGCTGCCTCTGGCAGCGCGCCTTGGTTCATAGCCATATGAAGGAGGACATATGTAGCTCTCACAGCCCAGCCCGGAAAAGAATAATCTCTTAGGAGGTCTGACGAAATGATCTGGGACCTATTATCACGTTTATTGGGCATGTTCCTCCTAGGATGGGCAGGTTGGCAATTGGGCAGTTACCTGGCGGGCAGCGCATCTCCTGAACATTATCTGCGTTACGTTGTCGTGCTTATGCTGGCCGGGATTGCCCTCGGGGGGCTCCTAGCGCCCTATCTGACCATCCGGCCGATCCGGTTTGTGAGTCGTCGCATTCGGCAGCTTCCAGCGCAGGAACTGTTTGCCATTATTATTGGCCTCATCGTCGGTTTGCTGGTCGCCGCCCTGCTGTCGCCGGTTCTGTCCAATCTGCCGCCTCCCCTGGGTGAGTACTTGCCCTTCGTTGCCGCCGTACTGTTCGCCTCTCTAGGTGTGGCGGTCATGACCATGAGGCAGAGCGACGTTTTCGCCGCGCTCAGCGGCCGGCTGGGAAGTGAGCGAAGCGGCTCCCCTGATGAGAGGCCTGTCCTGCTGGATACGAGCGTCATCATCGACGGGCGCATTGCGGATATCAGCCAAACCGGCTTTATCGCGGGGACCATGCTGGTTCCGCGTTTCGTGCTAAACGAACTACAGTACATTGCCGATTCCCCCGACAGCCTGCGGCGCAATCGGGGGCGTCGCGGGTTGGACATGCTTAACCGCCTCAAGGAAGAATCGGTGACACCGGTGCGCATCACCGACATGGATGTACCCGAGGCGCATGAAGTTGATGACAAGCTTATTATGCTGGCCAAGAACCTGCGCTCCCCGATCCTCACCAACGACTATAATATGAACCGCGTCGCCCAGCTCCAGGGGGTAATGGTCCTGAACATAAACGAACTGGCCAATGCGGTGAAATCGGTGCTGTTGCCAGGTGAAACCATCTCGGTCAAGGTCATACAGGAAGGCAAGGAGCTCGGCCAGGGCGTCGGCTACCTGGACGATGGCACCATGATCGTCGTCGAGGAGGGCCGTCCCTACATAGGCCAGACCATCCCGGTGCTGGTCAAGAAGGTCCTGCAAAAAACCGAAGGCCGGCTCGTCTTTGCCCATCCCGAATTCGGCAGGTGAGAGTCGCATGACGGTTATTACCATCTCACGTCAATTGGGCAGCCACGGGGAGGACATTGCCACTCGCGTCGCTCAGGAGCTAGATCTGCGCCTGATCGACGCCGAGATCATCAACAGGGCCGCGCAACAGGCAGGTGTGCCCCAGGTAGCGCTGGCCGAGATGGAGCACGAACGGCGACAGAGCCTGACTAATCGGGTTTTGAACGCCCTACGAGCCATGCCCAGCCTGTCGCCGCTGAGCGAAACCGGTACCAGCCAGGCAGAGTTGCCCGGACTGACGATTCCCTTCGCCGGGCTGTTCTCCACAACGGTCCCACCGTTGAGCGCCTGGCTGGATGGCTACGTGCGCATGGTCGGCCTGGTCGTTCAGGGCCTTGCCCGCGAGGGCAACGTGCTCCTGGTCGGCCGGGGTGCACAAGTGCTCCTGAAGGACCATCCGACCGCACTACACGTTCAGATCGTGGCGCCCTTGAGCGATCGCATAGCTGTCATTCGGGAGCGGCTGGATCTGAACCAGCGTGCGGCCCATAACCGGATCCGGGCCAGCGATCGGGCGAGATTTGACTACGTGCGGCGCTATCATGACGCCGATTGGCTCGATGCGACCCTCTATCATTTGACCCTGAATACGGGCCGGTTGTCGATCCCCATGGCCGTTGACCTGATCATCGCAACGCAGAAAGGCCTGGCCGGATCAACCACCTCAGAACCCGACAAGTGAGGCAGACGTTCTATGAATCGTACAGCGCCCCCATGCTGGAAAAGGGTCTGCACCTGTCTGTGGGGATGCTGCCGGCGTTTTGGCAGTATCCCTTCTACCGCTGCATGAACTCAATTCCGCCAGGAGGCAAAATCGCAATGACCTTACAAGTATACAACTTTATGACACGCCGGAAGGAGGAGTTCCGACCGGTCAACGAGGGCTTTGTGGGCATCTATGTCTGCGGCCCGACGGTGTATGGCCACTCGCATATCGGGCACGCCAAGGTCTATGTCTCGTTTGATGTCATGGTGCGCTACTTCCGTTATCTCGGCTATCAGGTCCGCTACGTGCAAAACATCACCGACGTCGGCCACCTGACCGACGATGCCGACGAGGGCGAGGACAAGATCCTGCGCAAAGCGCGACAGGAGCGGGTCGAGCCCATGGAAGTTGTACAGACCTATATGCGCAGCTTCTTCGAAGATATGGACGCCCTGAACGTACTCCGGCCCGACATCTCGCCGCGCGCAACCTGCCACATCCCGGAGCAGATCGAGCTGGTCAGGGCCCTGCTCGACACCGACCATGCCTACGAGGCCGATGGCTCGGTCTACTTTGACGTGGCCAGCTGGCCCGAGTATGGCAAGCTGTCCGGGCGCAAGGTCGAAGACCAGGAGGAAGGTGCCCGGATCACCATCAACCCCGACAAAAAGAGCCCAGCCGACTTTGCCGTGTGGAAGAAGGCAGAAAGAGGCCACATCCTGCGCTGGCCCAGTCCCTGGGGCTCGGGCTACCCAGGCTGGCACCTAGAATGCTCCGTAATGGCTACAAAGTACTTGGGCCAGCCGTTTGACATCCACGGCGGCGGCCTGGAGAATATGTTTCCCCATAACGAGAGCGAGATTGCCCAGATCGAGGCAGCTACCGGAAAACAATTCTGCAACTACTGGCTGCTGAACAACATGGTCACCGTCGACGGGGTCAAGATGGGCAAGAGCCTGGGCAACTTTATAACCATCAAAGAGGCCATGAGTCGGCACGACCCGTTGACCATCCGCTTCTTTGTTCTGAGCAGCCACTACCGCTCGCCGACCGACTTTAGTGAGGAGGCCCTCGACGCCGCGGGCCGAGGCCTGGAGCGGCTCTATGGCGCCGTCCGCCTGGTCCGCCAGCGGCTGCGGACTGCAGAGGGTGAAGTCCTGGATCCGGTCTGGGCCGGGAAACTTGACGACTACAGACAGCGTTTTGAGGAAGTCATGAACGACGACTTTGGAACGCCCCAGGCCATCGCCCAGCTCTTTGATCTCGGCCGTGAGGTGAACTCGCTGCTGAACTCTGATCAGGCTGTGAGCCAGGCCACGCTGCAGGCCATTGACCACCTGTATCGAGAGATCGGGGGCGAGGTGCTGGGCATCATTCCGGACGAACTCGTGCAGCAGGCAGATAGCGACCTGGTCGGTGGACTTGTGCGGATGCTCATCGATCAACGGCGGCAGGCTCGCGAAGCGCGCGACTGGGAGAAGGCCGACAGGATCCGCGACCAGCTCGCCGAGATGGGTGTCATGCTTGAAGACGGGGCTCAGGGGACGCGCTGGCGGCTCAGCCGCTGACACGATGCGCGAGATCCTCTACGGCCGTCAGCCGGTGCGCGAGACCCTGCGGGCGGGACGGCGGCAGATCTTAAGGCTGCTCCTTGCTCGCGGGATCTCGACGACGGGCATCGTAGCCGAGATCCTGAGTCTGGCCAGGGCGGACCGCGTCCTGGTCCAGGAGCTGGACCGGGGGGAATTGGACAAGCTGAGCGGCGATGCCAACCATCAGGGCATCGCCGCTGAGGTTTCCGCTTACCCCTACACCGAGATCGCCGAGATCCTCGAGGGCGGGCGCCGGGCCGGCGATGCGCCGTTTGTACTGCTCCTGGATCACTTGCTGGACCCTCAGAACCTCGGCTCCCTCTTGCGTAGCGCCGACGCCGCCGGTGTCGATGGCATTGTGCTGCCCGGACGGCGCGCGGCGGGTGTCACCCCAGCAGCGGTCCGCGCCTCCGCCGGCGCCGCAGAGCACGTGCTCGTGGCGGAAGTCACCAACCTGGTCCGGGCCATGGAACAGCTCAAGGGCGAAGGCCTGTGGCTGGCCGGCCTGGAGGCCACGCCAGAGGCGCAGGACTATAGCCAGGCCGATCTGACTGGGCCACTTGGCTTGCTAGTCGGCAGTGAGGGGACGGGGCTCGCCCGGCTGGTCAAGGAGCGATGCGACTTTCTCATCAAGCTACCTATGCTCGGCCACGTCGAGTCGCTGAATGCAGCAGTCGCCGGCGCCATCACCCTCTACGAGGTCCGCCGGCAGAGAAGCATAGCCGCACAGAGTTGAAAAACAGAACGCGCGAGATCCCAGATCCTAGGGCTCGCGCGTCTCTTATATGGTGGGCAGGGAAGGATTTGAACCTCCGTAGGCTGAGCCAGCGGATTTACAGTCCGCCCCCGTTGGCCACTTGGGTACCTGCCCCTGTGCGGCTCCTATTATACCTATCGCCCCTGATTTGTCAACCCGAACTGCTACTCATGCGCAGTGTCACAACTAGGCATTATGTCCGAGAAAGAACCGGCCAAAGTTGCGGGCGTAATCGGGCAGGCGCCGCCACGTGTCAGGACTCACCGCTTTGCGCCAGATTCGACCCGGCCGCAGATAGAAGCGCCGGTACGCTTCGTGCCATTTGCGCTCGACCAGCTCCGGAGGCAATGTGGGCAGCTCATAGCGGGCCTTCTCGTCATGGATGGCATAGTCACGCCAGTCCGTGCTGAACAACTTGCCATTCTTCTGGGCGATCTCCCACAGCTCTGTGCCTGGATAGGGCGCGGCGATCATGAAATTGCCCAGATCCGGGTCCAGCTCCAACGCAAAGCGGATGGTGTCCTCCATCGTCTCCTCGGTATCCGCGGGGAGGCCAAAGATGAAGAATCCCATGGTCTGCAACCCCGCCGCCTTCGCTTGGCGGAATGCGCGGCGCACGTCGTCCAACGTCTGCCGCTTCTTGATGGAATCGAGCACGGCCTGGTTCCCGCTCTCCACGCCAAAGCCCACGCGCTTGCAGCCAGCCTCCTTCATCAGATGGAATAACTCGTCATCCGTCGCATCGGCGCGCATGCCGTGGACCGTCACCCACGGCACATGTGTCAGCCCCTGCTCGATGAGGAGCCGGCAGATTTGCTTGGCCCGATCCAATTTCAGATTCCAGACATCGTCGGTGATGCCAATCTCGGTGGCTCCCATCTCCTCCACCAGGTATCGCCACTCAGCCACCACGTCTTCCGGAGAGCGAGCCCGCCATGTGTTGCCCGTGATCGGCTTGGAGCAGTAAATGCATTGATAAGGGCACCCCCGGCTCGTCAGCAGGGTGAAGGATCTGGCATTCGGATCGAGCCCGTCCGTCAGCGGCTGGAGGTTTGTGTAGCGATCGATCTTGAACAGGTGATATGCCGGCCAAGGGATCTTTTCGACGTCCTGTCGTAGGCGTCGCGGTGGATTGTGGACGATTTTGCCCTCTGGATCGCGGTAGCTTAGGCCAGGGATGGTACCCCACGGTTCGTCTGGGAATCCAGCTCCCTGACTGCCATGACTCTCCAGCGCACGGACTATCTCCACCAGGGTATCCTCGGCCTCGCCACGAACGACCATGTCCACCTCGGGTCGTTGCATCGATTCGTCCGGCATAAGGGTCGGGTGCGGGCCGCCCAAGATGGTGACGGCCCCCTGCGACTTGGCCAGCGCTGCCGCTTCCCACGTCTCATAGATCAAGGGTGTCGGGCTGGAGATACCCACAATGTCATAGCGCTCCCGCCCCAGGTGGGATGCCAGCGTCTCGTCCTCCACCTCGGCATCGAACAGGACTAGATCCTCATATCCTGCAGCCAAGAGCGCTCCGGCCAGATAGCCGAGGCCCATATGTATGTGTTTACGCGAGTTCCACACACTCGACTTTGGGCTTACCAAAAGGATCCTCATTCACACTCCTGACTAGCCTATCTCCGTCCCCATTCTACCATACAACCAGGCCATCGCAAACCCCTGTCCCAGAATCGACCCGGCTGGCACCAGCCGTAAGAGATCGAACCGTCACGCCATCAGCAGAGCCAGATCACAGACAGGTACGGCATGCAGCCTACGGCCGCCTGCCGGTCGCAAAGAGTGGCCGTGATTGTCCCCTGGCGAGGGAGCCAATCGCCCTGGAACAGAAAAACGCCCCGGTCATTTGATCCAGCCGGGGCCGATCTGCCCGTTGCGCTACCGCTCTTGGGCGGGATCCAAAGATCTCACCACCCAGCCCCCGGCCCGGACTCGGCCTCGAGCTCAACCCGAAGGCGCGCCCGGTCCACCAGCTTGGCGGCAACAAAGATAGCCAGCGACAGCAGGCTCACGGCGATGCCTGACTCAAAGAGTGGCACCGTCCAGGCCCTCTCCTGGCCCGGCTGCCGGAACATATAGGCGTTGACAAAGACAAAGGACAGCGTAGAGCCCAGCAGCAGCCCCCAGCCCGTCACCCGGCGCACCCAGCCCTTCGTGTCCAGCCGGTCGGCGATGAGGAGGAGCAAGATGACGGCAGAGAGGGTAGCGAGAACGTGCCAGTGCCCGACCAAAATGGTGCGCTCGACGGCCAGGTATGCCGGCAAACGGTACCGCTCCAGGTTAAAAGCGACGTAAACGCCCGGGCCGGTGACGACGACGTTGACAAATACGAGCTCAAAGAAGATGCCAAATCGGACCGGATCCCGCAGCAGGACCCGCAGCTTGCCCATCGCTCCGGCTGGCCGGTTTGCCGATCCTCGGCCCATCAGCTTGGCAAAGCCCCAGATGGCGACCAGGATCGCACCAGGTAGGAGGAAGGCAGATCCCACGTTGATCAGCCGGTGCGCACCCTCCCAGCCAATGACCGACCAGGTTGCAAATGTGACAATCACCGTGCCAATCAGAGTCAAAGGCACAGCGATCTTTTGCACCCTGCCCTCAACGCGAAAGTAGCGGATCACCAACAACAGGATCGCCACGTCGAGGAGGGTCAGCATGATGTGCAGGTGGGCGATGATCATCAGTTGGAACGTTGTGTGGGGATCCTG
>Ga0316577_10000958_pt1 | contig 12865 bp, 10 predicted proteins | sample S5NA_FD_203073 | JGI IMG/M metagenome (GOLD analysis project Ga0316577, IMG submission 203073) | Rhizosphere microbial communities from salt marsh grasses in Alabama, United States - S5-7_050615r2r1 | ecosystem: Host-associated > Plants > Roots > Rhizosphere | place: USA: Alabama | collected... | reverse complement strand
CTGTGCTAACGCTGGTCGTCGGTCTTGAGACAGCAGCGCCGACGGTGGCCCTGACGGCTCTGACGCTGTACGTCATTAACGTGTTCCGCTACCGCCGGTCCATCGATCTCGGAGAGGTCTTTCGCCTGGGCCTGACCTCTGCACTTGGCGTACCAATTGGCATCTGGGTCCTCTCGACTGTCAACGAGCATCTCGTTAAGCAGGTCATGGGAATCTGCCTGGTCCTTTACGCGGTCTATTCCCTCGCCCGGCCAGTGGTGTCTTGGCGACCCGGACCAATCTGGGTGTATCCCGCGGGTTTTTTCGCCGGTTGCCTGGCGGGAGCCTATAATATTCCTGGTCCGCCGGTAGTCGTATACGGTTCGCTGCGACGTTGGCCAAGAGATGAGTTCCGTGCGATTCTGCAATCCCTTTTTCTGGTCAACGGTTCGCTTGTGGTCACTTCGCACTTGCTTGCGGGCAACGTAACCAGCCAGGTTCTCATCAACTGGCTCTATACCTTTCCGGTCCTGCTCCTAGGCATCCTTGTGGGTTCGCTGGTGGACCGACGAGCAGATCGGGATGCATTCCGTGCATTGGTTCAGGCCATGATTCTGGTCATGGGGGTAGCGCTGGTGGTTGGGGTGTGATGAGGATCACAGAGCGGTGGATATGCAAGGAACGACCCGGTTCGCTTGTGCGGGGTAGTGCGTCTGCGCCGAGGCAGGCCTGACACATGAGAGCAATGGTTCTGGAGGTAACCGCTCCCAGGTTCGTACTCACTCAGATCCTGGCACGCTTTTGGAAAGGAGCCCATTTTTCACCATTGGCTCCTCTCCGCATGATCGAGCTACCGGATCCGCCTCTGCCTGCGCCTAATTGGGTCCGCGTACAGAACCTGATGTGCGGCATCTGTGGCAGTGACCTGCACCAGATCTTTCTAGATGCCGGGCTGGATGTGGCCCCTGTGGCTTTGCCGTCGCACCACCGCGCCTATCTCGGGCACGAGATGGTGGGTAGGATTGTACAGGTCAGTGAGTCGGCGGCGGAGTTTCGTGTCGGGGAACGGGTGGTGCGCTGGGGACGAGGCGAGGATTGCCGGGCACGAGGGAAGATAGATCTATGCCCGGCTTGCACTAGAGGACATCGTGTGCTGTGCCAGTTCGCCTCTGAGCCCAGAGAATACGAACCCCTAGGTGGAGGTTTCGGTGACACGTTCATCACCCCGGCCAGCACACTCGTGCGGGTCCCCGATGGCCTTTTGGATGAGGAGGCCATCTTTACCGAGCCCGCTGCAGTGGCCCTTCACGCTGCTTGGCGGCGTCCACCTCGAGAGGGAGAACGGGTTCTCGTGCTGGGGAGCGGGACTATTGGCTACTTGCTGCTCCAGGTGTTGCGCATTTTGCAGCCGCGGTGTGAGCTCACGGTCACGGCTCAATTTCCCTGGCAGGCCGAGCTTGCGTTAACCTATGGTGCTGACCACGTCTTTCTGTCGAGTATGGACGGCGATGCCGAAGTGGCTCGCCTGACCGGTGCCAAGTTCTATCAGGGTCGCGCCCGGAACCGAATGCTCCTGGGGGGCTTTGACCTCATCTTTGATGTAGTGGGGAGTGAAACGACCTTGAATCAGGCGCTGCGCTGGACGCGCGCGAATGGTGCTGTTGTTCTTGTGGGCGTGAACCTGCATCGGATGAGGCTGGACCTGACTCCCGTATGGTACCAGGAGGTAGACCTGATTGGGGCTGTGGGCCATGATTTCGTTACCTGGCAGGGAGAGTCAGTCTCGACTTTTGAACTGGCTATGCAGTGGATGCAGTCAGGGATGCTCCGCTGTGGCGGCTTGCTTTCTCACCGCTTTCCCCTGGATCTGTATCGCCAGGCGTTTGCTGTGGCGGCAGACAAACAGGCCTATCGCTCGATCAAGGTTGCCTTTACCATGACCGAGGATGGTGCGTCGCGCGTCGAAGGATCGGTACATCACAATACCGTCAGGAGGGAGAAATGACAGTGGCATCTGTTGCGCAAGCCTCTAGCCGCCGTGAACGATGGGCATGGTACCTGTACGACTTTGGCAACTCTGCCTACGCGTCGGCCGTGTTTCTGGCTGTCTACTCGGTCTATTTCAAGGAAAGGGTGGTCGGAGGGGCGGAGGGCACGCGGCTCTGGTCGCTGGCGCTAACCTTGGCCATGGCCGTCGTAGCGCTCAGTGCCCCCATCCTGGGCACGCTTGCCGATTTTTCAGGCTCGAAGAAGCGGTTTCTCTTGCTCTTTACTGCGGTATGTTGTCTCTTCACGGCGTGTCTTTTTTTCGTCGAGCCTGGCATGGTTTTCGCCGGCGTGCTCTTCTTCGTCCTGGCCGAGATCGGCTACCGCAGTGCTCAGGTCTTCTATGACGGCCTGCTTCCGGAGATCGCCGCTCCTGCTGAGATGGGGCGTATCTCAGGCTACGGCTGGGCCGTAGGCACAGTCGGGGGCATTGTAATCTTGCTGCTGATCATGCCACTGGAGAGCTTGCTGGAAGGCACGCTGGTGCCGCGTCTGGCCATGGTTGTCACTGCGATCTTTTTTGTCGTCTTCGCACTGCCCCTGTTTCTCGGCTTGCGCGAGCGGGCACAGAGACAACAACTACCTCCGGGTGAGAACTACCTTGCCCTGGCCTTCAAGCGGCTGGGCAACACCTTTCGAGAGACCCGAGTCTTTGGCGAGTACCTCAAGTTCATCATCGCCTTCCTCGTGTTCAACGATGGCATCATTATGGTCCTCGACTTTGCAGGCATCATCGGCGCGACGCTGTTTGGCCTGGACCAACAGCTCTTGCTCTATTTCTTCGTGCTGGTCCAATTGACCAACGTGTTGGGCGCCTATCTCTTTGGCATTTTGGTCGACCGTATCGGCGGTAAGCCATCGCTGGTGATTGCTCTTTCCATGATGATTGCAGTTCTGATTGGATTGTACTTCAACACAAGCCAGCAGGGTTTCTTCATCCTGGGGGCTGTAGCCGGACTCGCTATGGCTGGGGCGCAGTCCGTTAGCCGGACCATGGTGGCCTTTTTTGCCCCGCCGGGCAAGGGAGCAGAGTTCTACGGCTTCTTTGCCACTGCGGGTCGCACATCGTCAGTCATCGGACCTTTTGTCTTTGGCGCTGTCGCCGCTGGAGCAGCCGCATGGTTGGAGGAACAGGGGCGGTCAGTGGCGGATGCCGAGCAGGCGGGATTGCGGCTGGCGATTCTCTCGATTGTAGCCTTTATCGTCGTTGGCATGGTTCTGTTGGCATTCGTGAATGAGAGAAAAGCGAGCACTGCGGCAGCCACGCGGGTGGATGGGTAGGATGCTGTGGACGCAGCTCGGCGGCTGTCAGTAGGTTCAGCTCCCAAGCTGGACAGAGAGTCTATGCAGAAGGATGCGGAGGAGAATGATAGAATGTCGGAAGTGACCGGTGGTGAGTTGCTTTTGAAATGCCTCAAGGAGGAGGGAGTCAGTTTGTTGTTTGGTATCTTGGACGGGAGTTTCAATCCTTTCCTTGCCAAACTGGCTGACTACGGAATGCGCTTCATCAACCCGCGGCACGAGGCTGCCGCAGCGCACATGGCGGATGCCTATGCCCGAATCCGCGGCGAACCGGCGGTTGTAATGGGTGGGATAGGGCCTGGAGCAGCCAACATGGTCTCGGGTATCGTCACGGCCTATGCCGAGGGTAGCCCGCTGATTGCCATCAGCGGGCAGCGGCGTCGCAACATCATCTATCCCGATCGAGGCGGTGCGTTCCAGAACGTGGATCTGCTGGGCCTGTATCGTCCAGTCACCAAGTGGTCTGCCGGCGTCCGCGACTGGCGCCGCTTGCCAGAGCTGATCCGCCGGGCCTATCGTGAGGCGACGACGGGCCGGCCCGGTCCCGTGTACCTCGAAATCCCCGAAGATATTATGCGTGGCGTTGGCGATGCGTCTGCGGTGGAGGTGTGGGCACCGAAGCAATACCGGGCTGGTCGATTGGGCTCGGGTGATCCAGTTCTGATCGAGCAAGCTGCTGATATGCTCTGTGCGGCCGATCGCCCATTCTTGCATGCTGGGGCGGGTGTCTCCTGGGCCGGAGCGTGGGATGAGTTCTTGGCTCTGGCTGATCACCTGTCAGCCGCTATGAGCACAAGCCTCAGTGCCCGGGGTGTGGTGCCCGAGGATCGTCCTCGCTATTTCCATCCTCTGAACCGGGAGGCACTGGAGGCAGCCCGGTCTGAAGCGGATCTGGTTCTGGCTGTGGGAGGGCGCCTGGGCGAGTTGGACGGCTGGGGTCGCGGGTCGTCCTGGGGAGAGCCAGATACGCAGAAGGTGATCCAGGTCGACATGGACCCCGCGGCGATCGGCCTGAACCGCCCTGTGGATCTGGGCATTGTTGGCGATGCTCGTGCAGTGTTGGCTGCTATTCTTATAGCTGTTCAGAGTCGGATCCAGCCCAGAGAGGAACACGCCGGCTTCCAACGGTACAGAGCCTTGAGTCAAGCGTGGCAAGAACAGGTGGCGGTCACTCTGCAGTCCAATGAAGGCCAGATCAACCCAGGAAAGATGGTCAAGATAGTTCGAGACTTTTTCCCAAGGCAGGCCATCACCGTCATGGATGGCGGGAACACCAGCCTGTGGACTGCCAACTTCAATCCTATCCTCGGACCGCGCAGCTACCTCTACACCGCAAAGTTTGGACACTTGGGAACGGGCCTTCCCTACGCTTTGGGTGCCAAGCTGGCTGCACCCGATCGACCTGTCTATCTTATTTCGGGAGATGGTGCCCTTGGCTTCAATGTTCAGGAGCTGGAAACAGCCCGGCGATATGGCCTGCCAATCACAGTCGTCGTCTCCTGCGATCGCGGGTGGGGGATGGAGCGTTCATCTCAGATGTTTGCCCAGATCGGTGGCCTGGTCGAATGCGACTTCTATCCAGAGGCGCGCTACGATCTGGTGGCTCAAGCCTTTGGCTGTTACGGAGAAAAGGTAGATCAGCTGGACCAGCTCCGGCCTGCACTGGTGCGAGCGACCGAGTCAGGCAAGCCGGCACTAATTCAGGTCATGGTGGATCCCATGAACAACCTCGCGCCTCCAGGGCTTCTGGTATTTGGCTCGATGGTTTACAGGGCGGAGGATTAGGGAGGAATGGCTGATATGTATCCTTTGGAGGACAGAGTGGCCGTCGTGACTGGATCCGGCCGGAAAGGGGGCATCGGTGAGGCGACCGCCCATGAGCTCGCCCGGTCGGGAGCATCGGTGGTCCTTGGAGACATCTGTCAGTCGCCTACCGAGTTGCCTCACGCAGGGAGTGGCCAGTGGGAGGAGTTGCAGCAGATAGCTAGCGACATCAGTTTGTTGGGTGGTCAGGCATTGCCCCTGCGCGTGGACGTGAGCGATGCCGTCTCTGTGCGTCAGATGTTTAGCGAGACTCAGAGGGTTTTTGGCCGGCTCGATATTCTGGTGAACAATGCCGGCGTTGCGGTCGGCCCTGCGCCTATCGTCCAGATGGAGGAAGAAGCCTGGCGGCGCACCCTTGAGATCAATGCCACTGGAACCTTTCTCTGCTGTAAACTTGGACTGCCCCTGATGATCCAGGGTGGGAGGGGAGGGCGCATCGTAAATGTCTCGTCGTTGGCTGCAGAGCGTCCGAAGCCATTCGTCTCAGCCTACGCCGCCAGCAAGGCTGCCGTGGTTGCGCTGACCAGGTCTCTTGCACAGGAGGTCGCCGGATTCGGCATCACGGTCAATGCAGTGCTGCCGGGTGATGTGGATACCGCCCTGAAACGTTGGGCGCTCCAGCTAGAGGCAACGGCTATGGGCCAGTCCTACGACAAAGTGCTTGCCGACGCGGTGGGCAAGGTGCCCGTCGGCCGGTTCGCCGTACCAAATGACGTGGCAAGTCTAGTTGGGTTCCTGGCGTCAGACGAGGCCAGTTTCATCACCGGTCAGGCATACAACGTGACAGGAGGGCGGGAGCTGACATGAATTGGCGATTACGTTGGCGGCACAACCCCGGGGGACATCGATGAGGCTCCTGGGCGGATTGCAGATTCTGTGGCAGCGACTCACCAAACAAGGCCTGAAGGTCACGGCCTGGTGGGCGGCAGATCATGCCGTGCGCATCGTCAGTGGAGCACCCATACGCTCTGTCAGCGAGATACAGTCTCATCTACATCTGGGCGGACAGTATCGGAGGCGTGGCTGGCGGCGACTCGAATCCCGTGGCATCACGGCGGTGGTCAACATGCGCATTGAAGTGGATGATCGCCAGCTTGGGATTGCGCCGGAGCGCTACTTGCACCTGTTGGTAGAGGATGATCATGCGCCGTCCCTGGAGCAACTTCGAGCAGGGGTAGACTTTATCACTAGGGAGCTTGCGCGTGGGGGGGGCGTCTATATCCACTGTGGCTCAGGCATCGGACGGGCAGCGACCATGACCGCTGCCTATCTGGTCAGCACCGGGCTTGCTGAGCAGGAAGCCTGGGCACAGATACGTGCTGTGCGCCCTTTTATCCGGCCCACGCCGGTGCAAATTGAGCAGCTCCATCGGTTCGCTGCTCAGTCATAGATGGGAATCAAAGGAGGACATCATGGATTCCAGGCTGAGAATCCTCTTTGCGCGGCGCAGCATCCGGCAATATACCGATGACCCGCTGAGCGATGCGGATATTGAGAGCTTACTGCAGGCAGGCATGGCCGCACCCTCGGGCTCGAACCGGAAGCCCTGGCATTTCGTCGCGGTCACCGACAAGAACACGCTAGGAGAACTGGCGCGAAACCATCCCTACGGCAAGATGTTGGCCGGGGCTGCCGTGGGCATTGCAGTCTGCGGCGATCCGGCTATCTCGGATTGGTGGGTGCAAGATTGTTGCGCAGCAACCGAGAACATCTTGGTCGCGGCCGTGGCTCTGGGCCTGGGCGCGGTCTGGTTGGGCTGTCACGGCCGGCCTGAGCGTGAACAAGTTGTACGCGACGTGTTGGGCATTCCCAGCCAGATCGGTGTACTCAGCTTGATCTCGATTGGTTATCCCGCCGAAGAGAAAGAGGCACGAACACAGTATGATCCAGCCTGTGTGCATCGAAACCGGTGGTAGGAAGGCGATCGTCGGTCTTGATGCCCCAAACGGCTGGCTTGCAGGTGGGAGCCCGGTCCCTGAGCCGTGGGGTGTGGAAGGAGCTGGATAGAGTTCACCTGACCCTACAGGCGGGGAAGGTTTCGGCCGTTTTCGAGCGTGCTTTTCACCTGGATTTTTGCAGCGACGAGCCCGTTGCCGTGGTATTGCCCGAACTTGGCGACGGGCCACTGAACATCGTGCTTGAAGAGCGACCAGGTGCTATGCCCGCTCCTGGAGTGCCGGTTCAAGTATGTTCAGGGGCGGGACGTCTGGTGATGGGCCGACTGGAGATCACCCTGGAGCGAGCTGCAATCTGGGAGCCTCGGCCAGAGTGGGAGCGTATCCGAAGCCAGGCCACTGCCATACAAGACCGGCTTCCCTGCCTGGCCGCTCTTGTTCATTCACTGGCACCGCCGGATAGCCTGGCATCGATCCTCGCACCTGAAGCCGATGGCCGATGGAGATCCCGACCGGCTCCACCACCGGGAGCCGGGCAAGGGTGGGCCGATTGCGTCGACTTCACTGTCGCCGAAGTCCTGGGACAGTTGTCCCTCGGCTGGGCCGCAGGCGAGCCGAATCTGCGCGTGGCTGCCTCTCGACTTGCTGGGCTGGGCAGGGGCTTGACCCCAGCCGGGGATGACTTGCTCCTCGGCATTATGATCTGGGCCTGGTTAGCCGAACCGTTGCCGGAACGGATCTGTAGCCCTCTGCTAGCCGGGTCACAACAACGCACAACGACTTGGTCCGCAGCTCTCCTTAGAGCTGCAGCTAGGGGGGAATGCAGCCAGGCGTGGCATCACTTGCTAAAAACGCTGCAGGGGCATACAGGCGATGAGATTGCTTCCGCAGTGTGCGCTGTTCTCGAAGTAGGGCACACATCGGGCGCCGATGCTCTGGCGGGATTCATCTGGATGGGCCTGCATGCTGGCCAGTGATGAGGAGGGGCTCATCGCTAGCGATGGGCCCCTCCTGACAAGACAATTCGCTAGCCGCTGTCGGCTCCTAGCTTGCTGCTGTCATGGATCGCCAAGTAGATCTTTTCGGCAGACAGCGGTAGGTCACTGAATCGAATGCCCAGAGCATCGTATAGAGCATTGGCCATGGCTGGAGCCGTAGGCACCATGACATGCTCGCCCACACCGCGGGCACCCCATGGTCCATCCTCGAGAGGTGTCTCAACATAGCCACCATGAATGGCCTTTGGAATGTCTGTGGCCGAACTGATGCGATAGTCGACCAGATTGGGATTCAAGGGGCGCCCGACGTCATCGAACTTGAGTGCCTCGTAGGCAGAACTCATGCCGTGGACGGCGCCGCCTTCGATCTGTGTCATGATCAGGTCAGGGTTGATCGCCTTTCCGACATCGTAGATGCTGGCGATGTTGAGCACCTCAATCTCCCCTGTCTCTGTATCTACCTCTAGATCTACGGCTTGGGCACCTACTGTGTAGTGTACCACAGCACGGTTGCCCTGTCCTGTTTCGGCATCCAGGTTGGTGACGTAGGTCGGCATGAACCTGCCCTGCCCAACGATGGGACCCCCCTTCCACCCTTCAAAGTTCTCGTTGGGCAACCCATAAACGACCATCCCTTTCAGGGGGAGCTCCTCTTCGGTCCGGTAGGAGAATACCGTGCCATCCTTGATGTCCAGATCGTCGGAATTCTCGCCCCAGTGTGCCGCCACGATCTCCAAAATCTGCCGTTTGGCGTCGAGGGCCGCAGTTCTCACGGCATTGCCCGTGGACCAGGTAATCCGGCTGGCGACTGTCTGCCATTCGTAGGGGCTATACTTGGTGTCGACCGGGACGGATATCCGAACCCATTCGTAAGGCACTCCCAGAGCCTGGGCCGCCATCTGGGCCATGACGGTGAATGCTCCCTGCCCCAGGTCCTGCGCCCCAACAGACACGTTTACAGTGGCATCCTCATTGAAGCGGACGATGGCAGCACTGCCGGGGTTTGGCGGCATTGCCGGCGCTTTCCACATGATGGCAATGCCTTTGCCCCGCTTCTTGTGCTTTGCCGAGGGCTCCTCTTTTCTTGTCCAGTCGATTGCTTCGGCAGCCCTGTCGATACAAGCAACCAGGTCAATAGGCGGCATTTTCATGCCAGTCAGGATGGCCTGGCCTGATTTGACGCAGTTGCGCCGCCGAAAGTCGGCCGGATCCATGCCAATCCTCTCTGCGAGCTGGTCCATGATCTGCTCAATGCCCCAGTGGATTTCGGGCATACCAAAGCCACGCATCGCGCTACCAATCGGCTGGTTCGTGTAGACACAGTAGGAGTCCCCCTGCACGTTGGGGATCAGGTATGGGCCTGTGCAGGAATACCCCGCTGCCCGGGCAATATTGACTCCGTAATCATTGTAGGCTCCGCCCCCAAAGAAATAGCGAGTCTCCATGGCCAGCAGGTTTCCCTCGGCATCACAACCGATCTTGGTGTGAGCAACGAGGCTCTGGCGAACGGTTGTACCGATGAACTCCTCCTCGCGGGTCATCCGCAACTTTACCGGATGTCCCTGGGTGGCTCTAGCCATCACGACCGCGCAGACCTCCATGGAAATGCCGGCCTTCCCGCCGAAGCCGCCCCCCACATAGGGCGAGACGACACGTAGGTTTCCATGGGGAATCCCAAGGCTCTGAGCCATCAGATCGCGTTGGGCGAACGGAGATTGGGAGCAGGTCCAGAGGGTCACATGGCCTGAGGTTTCCCACAGCCCGACTGCTATGTGGGGCTCAATAGGAACATGTTGTATCTGCGGAAGACGAAAGGTGCCTTCCACGATGGCTGCGCAGCTGGACCAGGCAGCGTTGACATTTCCTTTCCGCAACCGAAAGTGTTCCGAGATATTGGTTCCAGGCTCGGGAAAGATGAAGTTGGCTACCTCGTATTGGCCTAGATCTGGGTGAAGGAGGGGCGCTCCCGGCTGAGCTCCGATTTCCGGGTCAAAGACCGTGGGTAATTCCTCGTATTCGACCTCGACGAGCAAGGCGGCTTCGTGGGCAATCTCTTCGCTGGTCGCAACCACGCCCGCCACCGGCTCACCGACATACCGCACTCGCTCCCTGGCAAAGATGGGGCGGTCAATGAGATACAATCCAATGTTATTCGGGACGTCCTTGCCCATTACCACAGCCTTGACGCCGGGTACCGACAGGGCCCTGCTGGCATCCATGTGCTTGATCAGTGCGTGGGCATAGGGACTGCGTACCAGACGCCCATAGTAGAGGCCCGGGCCGAATTGCATATCATCCGCGAATGTAGCTGAACCGGTAACCTTCTCATAGCTGTCGATGCGCGGGACGCTTTGCCCCACAGGGTCCGAGGTCAGGGCGGCCATGCTATGCGCCTCCTTTTTCTGCTGTTGCCTGAATTGCCTTGATGATGCGCACATAACCAGTGCAGCGGCACAGGTTGCCAACAAGCGCTTCCTTGATCTCGTCCTCAGTTGGGCGGGGATTTCGCTTGAGGAGCGCGTGCGCAGTCATGAGCATTCCCGGAGTGCAGAATCCGCACTGGACTGCATTGTATTCGACAAATGCCTCTTGCAGGGGGCTGAGCTGTCCCTGAGGAGCCAATCCTTCGACGGTCAAAACTTCGCAGCCATCCACCTCTGCTGCGAGGGTCATGCACGAGTTCACGGGCTCTCCATTCAGCAAGACGGTGCATGCACCACACTCACCCGCTTCACAGCCGTTCTTGGTGCCAGTGAGCGCGAGCTTCTCACGGAGCATTTGAAGCAGCGTCATGTTGGACGGCACGTCCAGGTGTTCCTTTGCGCCGTTGACAGTGACGATGATCGAATGGTGGCCCATGTTATTGCGCCTCCTGTAACTGTGCCCACGCCTCTCGCAGCCCGCGAAGCGTGAGGGTCTGAACCATTGCCTTTTGGTAGCTTGCAGTTCCGCGAACATCCGTGATAGGGCTGGATGCCTCCATGGCCAGCTGGGCAGCTCCGATCAAGTCACTCTCTGTGATGCGGCTGGCGGCGAGGAATCCCTCAGCCTTTTCCGCCCGGAGTGCCGTCGGCGCTACGGAACCCAGCCCGATGCGGAAACGAACACCCGCGTCCGCAGCATCGCAGTGGCACAAGATGGCCACCCCTACGAGGGACAGGTCACCAGACTTGCAGCGGCCGAGCTTCAGATAGCGAGCAGCTGACGGGCTGGCTGACGGCGGAAACCGGACGGCGGTCATGAATTCGCCTGGCTGGAGGACTGTCCGGCCCGGTCCCAGGAAGAACTGGCCTGCCGGTACCAGGCGTTCTCCAGCACCGCCGTACAGGACAACCTGGCCTTCCAGTACCAGCGTCGCAGGTGCTGTGTCGGCGCAGGGCGATGCATTGCACAAATTTCCCCCCAGAGTTGCCCGGTTCCGTACCTGGTACGAGGCAACACTGGCCGCAGCCTGTGCGAGGAGAGGGTAGTGGTTGGTCACTGCAGGATGCCGTGCGATCTCATTCATTGTGACTGCGGCCCCGACGTGTAGCCCCGTGTCGGGCCTGTAGTCAATCTGACGCATGGTGGGAAGATACTTGACGTCAATCACCGTGCTGGGGTGGAATAGACCATCCCTCATGCCTGGGAAGAGATCTGTGCCGCCCATGAGCAGCTTGGCCTTGTCGTCCAGGTCCAGGAGCCTGTCGACCACTTCGCGTGCTGTCGATGGGCGCACATACTCAAAGCTGGGCAAACCGGGCCTTGCAAACACGTTCTGCACCTCCTTCGTCTTCCGCCTACACAATGCCCCGGCTTTCGAAATCGGCGACGCGCTCGGGGGAATAGCACAAGAGTTCAAGGAGCACCTCTCTGGTGTGCTGGCCTAGCAGCGGCGGTGCCAGATTGACCTGGGCTGGCGTGGCGGAGAACTTGTACGGAAAGCCCGGAAACCGGATCGCCCCCGCGGTCGCGTGTTGTACTTCCAGGGCCAGCTGTCGACTTTCTGCTTGAGGGTGCGCAAAAACCTCAGGAACTGTATTGATCGGCCCGCAAGGCAGGCCAGCTTGCCGGAAGGTATCTAGCCAGTCGGATGCATCCCGGGTCTGGAACGCTTCGTCTAGCTCTTGCCTCAGTGCTAGTCGATTGACGACCCGAGCCTGGTTGTTGGCGAACCTTGGATCCTTTTTCAAGTCGGGGCGCTCTAGTACGTCACAGAGGGTCGCCCATTGTCCCTCGTTGGCTGCAGCCAGGGCAAACCAACGATCGCGGGCCGGAAAGGCTTCGTACGGTGTGATATTGGGATGGGCATTCCCCAAGCGGGGTGGCACTAGGCCGCCCACCAGGTAGTTGGAGGCGACGTTCGCAAGGAGCGCTACCTGGGATTCAAGCAAGGAAAGATCGACCAATTGTCCTTTCCCGGTCATGTCTCGGGCGCGAAGCGCTGCCAGAATAGCGGTTGCCGAGAACATGCCTGCTGTGATGTCAATGATCGGCACTCCCACCCGGTACGGCGGACCTTCCTCGGGGCCTGTAATACCCATGAAGCCACCCTCTGCCTGGATGACAAAATCGTATCCAGGTCGGTCGGCGTAGGGGCCTGTCCGCCCGTATCCGCTTATAGAGCAGTATACCAGGCGTGGGTTGAGCAGACTTAGGTCGTCATAACCCAGGCCCATCTCATCGAGCACACCCGTACGAAAATTCTCAACAAAGACATCTGATGCCTGCGCAAGCTGCCGGATCACCTCTTGGCCTTCCTGGCTCTTCAAGTTTATGGTGATGCTCCGCTTGTTGCGGTTGGCTGAGAGAAAATAGGCCGACTCACCAGGGTAGGGGCCA
>Ga0316577_10000957_pt1 | contig 12868 bp, 15 predicted proteins | sample S5NA_FD_203073 | JGI IMG/M metagenome (GOLD analysis project Ga0316577, IMG submission 203073) | Rhizosphere microbial communities from salt marsh grasses in Alabama, United States - S5-7_050615r2r1 | ecosystem: Host-associated > Plants > Roots > Rhizosphere | place: USA: Alabama | collected... | reverse complement strand
CCATCAGTGCAAAGCCGGATGAGACAAGCACCGCCACGCTGGTTACGACCAGCAAAAACGTCCGGTTATCCCGCCAGGAAGCCGCCTGGTTAGGGCGAAGGACGATGTGCCCGCAGCGGCTTTCGGTGTCGTATTCAAGGTTAATCATGAAGGACTTCCGCAAAAACAAAGGGCCTGTGACACAGGCCCCTGCAAATATTGAACAATCCCGGTCTTCAGGTCTGATCCATAAAATCGACCCCGACGGTATAGCCGCTGCGCTCCAGGCCCACATGCCGAACTTCACCCTGAAGGTTAAGTGAGTGAACTTCGCCCCGTGGCACCACGTAGAAATTCAGTTCCAGTGTCTCACCTACTTGAAGTGGCCGCTCACTGAAGAGCCGCATACCGGCGAGTGAAATATCTTCCGCTTCCAGCAGACAGTTGCGTCCGTCGGAACGGTTTACGGCCACGGCGCGGGCAAATGGTATTCGGCGATGATGGCGTCGTTCAGTCATATGTCTGCTCCTGTGAGTTAAAAATAGCGCATTTAACTGGTTGGAACCAGTCAGACCGGCAAACGTTTCGTCCTATTTTTCCTTTATTTAGCAACCCTGTCGTAACTCATTGATTCTAATGTATCCTAACGGCCTGGGTAACGCGGTCCAGGATAGCAAACTGCCACAATTTCGGCTGCAGGGTAACTTTCCGGGGACTAACACGGGAGTGGATGTCCCCCACCCAGCTGTTTACCCCTGTTATTTTGCCCTGTTCTTCTTATCAGGGTACCACCCGCATGGCCCTCATTCGGACACAAGCAGGGCATGGATTAAACTGGCGTAATAGGTGCGGGAAGGATCAGACTGCGCGGGATTTCGGTTTGTTACCCCACTTGAGTGCTTCCATGGAATACCGTTTTCCGTTCTGCTCGTAGTCCACAAAACGCAACGAAATACCCCGATCATCTGCGCGAACGACTTTCATATTAAAGGCTATTTCCGGATAGGCCGAATCGAGCATACGCATCTTGATATGGGCACCCACTGGCAGGTTGGGTTTTTTCTCGAGTATCAGGTATACCCCGGTATCTGACACATCGCGTGTGACGGTCTGGATTTCGCCAAAAGTGGAATGACTGATAAGGACACGGGCTTTCACAGCAATACGTACGCTCATACGCTTTTCACGCATCTGCCGGTTAACGCTGAGATTTACAAACATGGAACGACTTCCCGTGACAATCTTGCCATCCATAATCTTGCCATCCGTAATATATATAGATGCTTTTGTGCAGTTATCGGCTGAAACTGCCAACGCTTTATTGTAATTTAGGTCCTGTGGATCCGGATTAGATGATAAGTCATATTACTTTGGCGGTACCCTGATATTAGTGGCCCAGCAAAGGATTGTTAACGCTTCAGCGACCTTGTTCAGCCGCACAGTTTACACACAGGTCGGTATAGGGTATTGCGGCCAGCCGCGCCGCCGGAATTTCAATTCCGCACTGAGCACAAACGCCATAACTGCCATCTTCAAGCCGTTTCAGGGCCCGGTCGATCCGGACCAGTTCCTGCCGGCCTTCCATATCCAGGGCGCTCAGGACTTCTTCATTTTCGAGTTGCTGGGCCTGTTCGGCAGAATCCCTGTCGAGCGGTGCGGCTTCATTACGCAGATCCTTATCAATGGCCGTAACACGACCCAGAATTTCCTGTCTGGTTCGCAGAAGCGTTTGTCTGATTTGCATCTTGTCGGTCATTCATCCCACCTCGTTTCATTTTGATTGTAATCGGTCAGCCACACCCTGCAGCGCCTGCTCCAGCTGCTCGAGCCGCTTTTCGATATTTTGCAGTTGTTCCAGCATCTGCACCTGATTCAGGTCAATTTCCTCTTCAATTACCTCTTCGAATTCTTCTTCTTTCTGGGAAATGAAATAAACCGAGAAGCTGGCCGTCAACATGGAAAACAAACCCACCCCAAGCAGGATCAAAATCGCCCCCAGGATTTTTCCCGCGGCAGAAACCGGGACGATATCACCATAACCCACCGTCGTTACCGTCACCCAGGCCCACCAGATCCCGTCCAGTGGGTGCTTTACCGCGGGATCAATGCCGGCCGCCAGAATTCCGGCAATCACAATCACTATCAGACTGACGACCAGCGTCGTACCCAGATGATTGCGGGCCAGCAAAGCCCGCAGGGTACCCGACATATTGATCAGGACCTGAACGGCGATCAACAAACGAAACGATCTGAGCATTGCGGCATAGGGGGCCGCGCCCCATAAAACCGGGATACCCGCCAGGATAATAAACAGATTGAGCCAGTTGGTACGCAGGTAAAACAGCTTGTCATCAACCAGTCGGGTCAATACGACCGCCTCAACGGTGAAAGCCAGCCACACCACCCAGTTGGTCAGGGTCACCAGCCAGGGGGGAGACAAACCCTTGGCGCCCAGATACCACTCCACCATAATCCAGATCGCCACCCCCAGCATGGGCCACTCCAGCAGGCGCCCCCAGCGACGCGCCCGGGCATTTTCCGAGGTAGCGACGCCGGACAAACCCAGCAAACTGACCAGTTGAGAACGTTTCATCAAAATCCCGGTAGAAAACATTCCAGAACATTGACTATACTAACTGAAACAACATCATATAGGGGATTTCTCGTGTTATTTAATAAATACAATAGCGTTCTGATTCTGGCCCTGATTGCGGCCTCCTTCCCCGCCAGAGCGGAATTTTTTGCCGGCGTCTCGTATACCAACCTGGGTTTCAATCTCAGTTATGATGATGGCGATTCCCTGTTCACAACCAATCCGGTCCGCGTCAATGTGGGATGGCGGGGCGATTTCGCCGGGCTGGAAGTGGACTTCTATACCAGTCAGGACAAAACCCAGGCTGCTTGGGGCGGCGTTGATTACAATTTCAAAACAGGCAACGGTGGTGGCGCCTATCTCTACCTGCATCAGAAATGGGTCTATGCCAAGCTGGGCGGCACCTGGTGGGATACCACCCTCACCAATCAGGCGACCAGCGGTGCGCAAAACGCCACACTCGCCCAGACCACCGCGGTCATTGGTCTGGAATACGAAATCGCCAAACACTTCTACATCAATGCCGACTACACCTACGCGGTAGGTAGCACCGGATACGGAAATGCCCGTCCGGGCGCCGGTGATGCAGATATCACCACCCAGGGTGGATCCGTTGGTGTAACTCTCGGCTTCTGAAGCCTGCCAGCATCCGCGTAAGCCGGCATTGCCCCATAAGACGGGTAATGCCGATTTTTAATTAACCCAGGGACGTGCCGTCATCACCTGCCCTGCTGTTAATTCGTGAAAGCCCATTCTGAGGGGAACCACTCGTGGTCGGACTTAGGCAGTTAGCCGCGTTTCTGTTGCTCGTCCTGTCGCCCGCTACGGTTTGGCCGGAATATTTTCTGGGCGCAGACTAGCCGCCTGGACACAAACATTACCTTCAATGATGGTAACTCACTGTACACTGCCAACCCGATTCGGCTTCGGGCCGGCGGCAGGGAAAACTGGTCGGAATCTGGTCTCAAACGTCCCTGACCAACAACCAGACCAATGTTACCGATGACTACACTCTGTTCCAGTTGGCGGCCGCAATTGGTGCGGAAATCGAGTTGGCGTCACAGCTACACATTAACGGCGATATCACCTTCGCCCAGGGTACAGGCAACTACCCTACAGCAGGACTTCCCGGCGGTGAGGATGTCACCGTAACCAGTCAGATTTTCGCCCTGGGTCTTACCCACCGGTTCTAGTTACCGCATCGGCATTCATCAGGCCTGTGCCAAATACCTGGCCGCCCGCTCATATCCCAGTTCGATCATGGCTTCGGCGCGATGGAAATCGAAAGTGGAGCAGGCATTAGCCGGAATGCTAATTACAATATCAGGATTGTAAGCCGCCATTTTGAAACGTGTAATAGTACCCTGCATTGCATCATAGGAACGGTTGACGATTTCAACGATATTCATCCCCTTTTCGAGTTGTTCCTTGTCGGGATCGTCCGGCAGAAACTTTTCCTGAAAGTTTTCGATGAACTCTCTAATAGCTTCCTGATAAGTTTTATTGTTATTTTCCTTCTCGTCTGGCACGGGCCAGTCATCCAGTTTTTCACGCTTGCCCAGCAAGTCCACCGCGACGGTAATATCCGTCACATCGTACACAGTTGGCGCAATCGGCACCGGGTTGAGCAGCCCCCCGTCCACCAGCAAGTGACCTTTATAGCGAACCGGGGTGAAAACTGTCGGAATCGAAATCGATGCCCGTATTGCGTCGAACAATGAACCTTCGTTGAGCCAGATCTCCTTTCCCTCATCAAGATCAGTTGTCACCGCGGTAAACGAAATTGGCAGGCTTTCAATTTCCGTATCACCCAGCAAGTCGCGCAAGGTCTGTATAACACGATCCCCGCTGAAAATTCCGGCACTGCCGAAGGAAAAATCCAGTAACCGTATGACATCACGTTTGTTGAGTGCCTTGACCCACTTGGTGTAGATATCCAACTTGCCAGCCGCATAGATACCGCCGATTAATGCGCCCATCGATGAACCGGAAATTGCCTGTATTTCGTAGTCGTGTTCTTCCAGCCAGCGGATGATACCGATATGTGCCAGACCCCGTGCTCCACCACTACCTAATACCAGGGATACCGTACGTTTCTTTTTTGTCATCGAATTGTCTCTGCTAGAAGCGCCCGTTTATTATCGGCTACACAGAATAGTTTGGTCTGGATTGAAATACCACACCCGGACAAAAATCAACCCTTCCACCGTATCAGACACGGCAGATGATCAATACAGAACAAGCGAGATTATTGAACGAGATTTATTGCAGGGTAACGGCGGCCGATCCGGTTTCATCGTCAATAAAGATCAGCGCCATGCCCTGTTCGGTAATACGTACACAGCAGGCCTCGAAAACAATATCCATGTTCTTGAACCCACATTGGAAGTGACTGTCTCCATTCCCCGGAGTCACCATTGGCACCTCGTCAAGAAGAATAAAAATACCCCCATCAGACATGTCACGGCTGACACCATCCAGGGAACCGTGCACGGGATGATAGAGACGGACGCGGGTATCAAGTTGCTGGCGCTCATGCAAACGACGTTCAGCCATGTTTCACCTCCCGGAAAAATCAATCCATTTATACCATTTACAGGGATTCGGGGTATAGAGCAACGACCGAGCGTAAGATATTGAAACAACTAGGGTATAAGTAATTTCAATCTGGAATGAGTCCAGAACAACACGCAACCAGCCAGTTTCGCCTCTCATGTTCAAGTCAGCCGCGGACGACACAAAAAACCCGGCAACCTGATTTCAAGCAGAGAATGATTCGAGCCTGTATAGCCTCCCACTGGATCGGATCACTGCCATGGGATGCGAGTACCGTTTTATGGCAACCCCGCGAGTATCAACGGCGTAGCTAACCCGCCTCGCATTCATGTCAAATGAAATTCAACTGCGACAATTCAATGAAAATTTTTATTGTTATCGTAACTTGTCCTTGTTGGCGTGTCTGGCCACCGCATAGGCTTGCGATGCCCATTCCTGCATGGTGTCAGCGTCATCCAGGGCGGCGGCAGGAACTTCGTAATATGACAAGTGGCAGGGCTTCCCCTGTCTGACATAGCTGAATTGTTTGAGGCCCCGGGATTCAAACTGATGGCGGGTTGTGTCATCAGCTTTCAGATACAGTACGTCTCCAGACACCAGGCCAAACATGAGATCATCGCGGAAAATCCCGACACCACCGAACATGCGTCTGGCCTGCGTTGTCCCGAAACCGGCCAGCAATTCCAGTAAATGTTCTACAAAATCGGAACGCTGCGGCACGGACGACGGTCAATCCTGTTTTGTGACCAGTCGGATTACTTTCTGATCCAGAACCGGGATCTTTCTTTGCTCTTCATACACCAGCACAAAATCCGCAATGCGAATATGATCGCCATGCGCCAGCTGGTGCCACGTAATCATCTGGCGCCCGACGTAGGTACCATTGGTGCTGTTTAAATCCTGCAGGTAAAATTTGCCGTCAATGTTAACGATTTGCGCATGATTGCGACTGGTTTTGCGTGCATTGAGGTAAATGTCCTGGGTTGATTCCCGACCAATCAGGATCCGTTCCTTGTCCAGTTTGCATTCATCCACTACACGTCCCCTCCAGTACACGGAGATTTTGGCAATGGGCGCGTCATGACCCGGACCGGGTGTCAGCAACAGCAATTCATTGGGCACACTGCTGGCACGTTCCTCGTAGGGTGGCCATTTCAACTTGCGCAGGGCGGCCTCGACACAATCCTCATCCACGAAACGCCTGTTTCGCAAACTGGCGGCGATCAGGGTCATGTCACACAACACATTAATCAGCCGGGGAATTCCGCCAGTAAAACGCATAATAAGTGGGATAGTTTCGGCCGGGAATTCCACACTATGTTCACCGCCGGCAATCCACAAGCGGTATTCGATGTAGCGTGGTACTTCTTCCTCGGTAAGTGGCTCGATATGACAACTCAGGCGCACCTGCTGGGACATGGCGTCCTTGCGCTGTGGGCTCAGTAGCAACTCAAGTTCAGTCTGGCCGCACAAGATGATGTGAAACAGCTTACGGCCGTATTCTTCCAGGCTGGCCAGCATGCGGATTTCTTCCATCACCTGGGGTTTGAGGCGTTGCGCCTCATCGACCACCAGCAGCACTACCTTGCCACCGAAGTGCTGTTCGCTGGCAAAGCGATTGATGGCGTCAAGCAATACCGCTTTGTGGGTCAGCGCGGGTTTGATACCAAACTGCAGGCACACAGCCATCAGGAATTCCGTGGCAGTCAATTGCGTTTGCCGAATCCGTGCCACGACGACATCATCGGTCAGTTCCCCCAGCACGTGCTCGAGTATCACCGTTTTACCAACCCCCGGTTCGCCGGTGATTACCCCAATGCCGTCTCGTACATGGAACAGGTAGTTCAGGTAAGCAGCGGCACGGCCGTGCCCTTCACCCATGAAAAAGTAACGCGCGTCTGCAGTCAGGCGAAACGGATAGTCATCAAGCTGGAAGAAATCGCGATACATTACAACCTATTATAGTGATTTATTATAGTTAATTATCAAGTACTTACGCCTCAATTAACCTATCATATACGATATGCGCAGCGGTGCAAACGGTGATCTATTTGCCAGCACAGTGTTCCCGACACGACCTTCCGGCGAACCAGCTACACCTTGCGGAATGCAGCCCAACCCCTGTCCCGCGCTAGTCATGCATCGGCCAGGCACTGGCATCGATGGTGTCCTGGTAAGCATGCCAGGTGGCGTGGCCGATGACCGGTAACAGGATTACCAGGCCAAGGAAGGCGGTCATAAAGCCTATTAAAACAGAAAACACGATGATTCCGGCCCACAGCAACAACGGCTTCTTGTTACGTAAAACTGCATTTACGCTGGTCACCACCGCGGTCACCATATCCACCTTCCGGTCCATGATCATCGGCAGGGAAAATGCGCTGACGCAAAATATGATCGCCGCGAAAATCGAACCGACAGCCGTACCGATCCCCAGATAGATAACCAACTCATTCAGCGAGGGTTCCGCCTTGGCCGGAAAGAACACATGAACCATGGAGGCGGCACGGGCCCAGACCAGAAACACAATCAGCAGAATAAAGGCGAAGATCAGCTCGTTGCCAAGATGTCTTCGCCCCTCACGCAAGCAGTAGCCAAGGCGAGGGGGGAGTCCCCGTTGCAACTGGCAACTGACTGAATACAGTCCGATAGCAATAACCGGTCCCATGAAGACAAACCCGGACAACAGGCCTAAAAGTAACGAAAGATTACCAAAACGTAACGCCAGAAAAGTTATGAGATAACTGAGCAGTAGCATCACCATGCCATAGCTGAGACTTTGGCGAGGCGCTTGCTTGAAATCGCGCCAACCCTGGCCCAGCCAGTGTAGCGGTGCCCGGGTGTCCAGCCTGCGACAGGGCGCGACAAAAGGTAGTTCTGCCACTGCTGGCGTTTTATCGTTGGTTGGCTTTGCTGTCCCCATACTTACCCCTTTCAGACCCTGTCATATTGTATTCTTTGAATAGCGGGTTTTCGATGGCGCGCTATCCCGTATCAACGACATCAATATCAGTATAGATATCAACACCCCGCTCCGGACAGATAAATCGTGCCGGGATGTCACGATCATGGCGCCACATTTCCAGAGCCTGAGCCTTGTCGGCACCGGCAACAATAAACCAGAGCCGGTCTGAAGTACTTAGCCTTCGCGCACTGAGGCTGATCCGCTCCGGCGGCGGCTTGGGGGCATCCCTCACCGTTAATACCGCCGGGGCAGCCTGATCTGTTCCTAATTCATAACCTGGAAACAGACTCGCCGTATGCCCGTCCTCACCCAGTCCCAGCAAGACCAGATCGAAGCGGTCAATTCCAGCGATGACTTTTTCGTAGGCGCGCGCACCGACTTCGCTTCCAAGTTCGGCGGGAATCGGATGGATCTGTTTTTCCGGCACTGGAACATGATCCAGCCAGCAGGAACGTGCCATACAGTCATTACGCTCCGGGTCACCAACCGGCAGGCAACGCTCATCTCCAAAATATATATGCCAGCCAGACCAGTCGGTAGCCGCGTGGCGCAAGGCCTGGTAAATGGATGCTGGCGTACGCCCTCCCGCTAGTACGATACAAAACCGACCTCTTTGCATAATACTGTGGTTGGCCACCACGATCAGGGCATCGACCACATCCTGTCGCAGTGAGGCAGTGTCAGAATAAACATGCCAACGACGAATCTGTACCGGTGGCATGCTAGATGGTGTTCCGCCAGTCCTGGTCTTCACTGTCAAACAACCGCGCTGCTTCTCCTGGCCCCCAGCTGCCCGCCGGATAGGAGTGAATGAACTCCGTTTCTTTTGCCCAGTGACGCAGTATTGGATCGACCACGCGCCAGGCCCACTCGACTTCATCAAAGCGGAGAAACAGGCTGCGATCCCCCTCGATTACATCCAGTAACAATGTCTCGTAGGCATCCAGCAACTTGCCATCCTCTTCCCTGAAGGAGGCCATCAATTTAACCACCCGGGTGTTCATTTCCAGCCCGGGCTGCTTGGCATGCAGTTCCATGTGCATGCTCTCATGTGGTTGGAGCGATAGTACAATCCAGTTAGGTTCGATATTTTCCAACGGTGTTTCGCGAAACAACTGTTGAGGTGGATGCCGGAATCGGATACTGATGGCAGACATGGACTGCGCCATGCGTTTGCCAGTTCGCAGGTAAAATGGTACCCCGCGCCAGCGCCAGTTATCGATATAGAACTTGGCTGCCACGTAGGTTTCCGTGGTGGACTGTTCGCTGACGCCGGGCTCATCCTGATAACCCGGCACGGACTTGCCAGCCACCGTCCCGGGTCCATATTGCGCACGCAGGGCATGGGTTCCTATGGCGCGCATGGGGATCGGCCGAATGGATCTCAGCACTTTGACTTTTTCATCCCGCAGCGCATCGGCATCCAGCATTGCGGGTGGCTCCATCGCAACGACGGTAAGAAGCTGCATCAAATGATTCTGCACCATGTCCCGCAAAGCCCCTGCCTGGTCAAAGTACGCAGCCCGATTACCGATACCCTTATCTTCGGCCACGGTAATCTGCACATGGTCGATATAATTTCTGTTCCAAACAGGTTCGATCAGGGTATTGGCAAATCGGAACACGAGTAAATTCTGAACTGTTTCCTTACCCAGGTAATGGTCGATGCGGAAAATCTGCTCTTCGGTGAAATGCTTGTGCAGGCGGATGTTCAGAGCCTTTGCGCTGTCGATATCCTCACCAAACGGCTTTTCCACCACAATGCGATGGCGCGCAAAGGAACCGCTGAAACCTGTCTTGTGTAATTGTGTCACGACTTCGAGAAAGTCAGGAGGTCGTATCGCGAGATAAAATATGATGTTTTCACAGGTCCCGGCGCGCGGTCGGGACAGAGCTTCCATCAGATTCGCATAGGCAGTGGGATCGTTATAGTCACCGCTCACATATTCAAATCGCGATCCAAGCCGCGCACAGGGGTCAACATCGAAACTCTCTCCCAGACGATCCCGCAGTACTCTCTCCAGGTGCATTCGCCAGTCGTCCTGACTCCAGTCCCGCCGCGCCAGGGCAATAAAGCGTAATTCTTCATGGATCCGCCCTGCCGCTTCCAGGTGATACAACGCCGGCAGCAACTTGTCTGTCGCCAGGTTGCCAGTAGCACCGAAAATTACAAAGTAACAGGGTCCCGGGCTCTTTTGCTTCATCAGTTGCTCCTGTCCTTGATCGCATGTCCGCCAAATCCCTTGCGCATCATGGCCAGTAATTTATCCGCATACTCATTCTTGCCCTGGCTGGCAAACCGCATCATCAATGCAAGACTCATCACCGGTGCAGGCACGCCCTGTTCAATCGCCTCCAGCGCAGTCCAGCGGCCCTCGCCGGAATCGGCCACAAAGGCCTCTATGTCCGCCAGATCCTGATCCTTGGACAGAAATTCCGCGCTCAGGTCCAGCAACCAGCTACGCACCACACTGCCATGCCGCCACGCTTCAGCAATCGCAGCGAGATCCAAATCAAAATCCGCGCGCGCCTTCATCAAGGCGAAACCTTCCGCATACGCCTGCATCATGCCGTATTCGATACCGTTATGAATCATCTTCACAAAGTGACCGCTACCCGCGGGACCACACCGCAACCAACCTTTGTCCGGCGCAGGCGCCAGCGCTTTTAACAATGGCTCGATATGGCGAACTGTTTCCGCTTCACCCCCGACCATCAGGGCATAACCGTTCTCCAGACCCCACACGCCGCCAGACACACCCGCATCGACAAACTGGATACCGTGTTCCGCCAGTTGGGCAGCATGGCGAACCGAATCCTTGTACCAGGAATTCGCACCATCGATCAGAATATCGTCCGGACTCATCAACCCGGCAAGTTGATCGACATATTCCTGGGTTACCTCACCGGCGGGCAACATGAGCCAGATGACCCGGGGCAATGGTAACAGCGTGACCAGCTCTGCCAGCGACGTGGTTGCATGCAGCCCAGTTTCCTCAGCCAGGGATAGGGTTACCTCGGAATTCCGGTTGTAGGCCGCCAGGGAGAAACCGGCCCGGCGCAATCGCCGCGCCATATTGCCGCCCATGCGACCCAGACCAATCATGCCAAGTTCCATATCAGCCACCTGTATTTGTTACAAAAAGAATGCTGCCACCAGAGTAAAGCAATCAGCCAATGCATGTACAGGTGACCGCTCAATTACGGCAATGTTCAAGCAGCAGCAGGATGCGTTTCTGGATATTGAAAATGCGCGTTTTCCAGCGGCGCTTCTCGCTGCGTGGCGCATGCCGGTAGGTGGTTTTCAGATTCTTGATCTTGTCGTAAATATTCTCGACCAGAGCCCGGGTCGGCTTGCCCGCCCATGACGCGAGATCAGAGTCTTGCAGTCCGGCCTGCAGACTGATCTTTTTACGCTTTAATGCATCGAAATCAAAACCCGTCTTGTTGAGCCGGTCGTATTCCACTGACGAAAGATCAGGAATGATCTGCTCTACCGGCACGTCTTCCTCGATAACCAGCCAGCACAACCGGGAGTTTTCTTTCAACTCCTCGACGAGGGCCCGCGCCTCGCCGCGGGTTCTTGCGCGCATATCTGCAAAAGCCTTCAGGGCCGAGCCGGCGGTAGCCAGTGATTTCAGGACAGCGGGAATATTCTCAAGCATGGCGATTTAGTTATTTAATTAGGTAACAGGTTCGTAATTGGGCTCAGGCGGCGCTGCCTGCCGTACCGAACGCGCTTCCGCCCCGACGAACACCCGCTTGACCAGCGGAAATTGGTGTTTGATGGCAGTGTCGATATCCGCGATCACAGTTTCAACTTTACCGGCCGGGATCTCATTCCTGAAATCTACGCTGATATTCACCAGAATATAATCCGGGCCCATGTGCATGGTCAGTACTTCATTCACGTGTCCGATCTCCGGGTAATTCTGCAAGATCAAATGTATACCGCGCACTACGCTGACGTTGGCACTTTCTCCGATCAGCAACCCCTTGGTTTCGTACGCCAGCCACACCGCTGTGCCGAGGAGAATCAGGCCAATGATAATCGAGGCCAAACCGTCGAAATACAGAATGCCGGTAATATGGCTCAGCCCAACACCGAGCAACGCGACCAGCAATCCCAGAATGGCGGCCGAATCCTCGAACAACACCACAAACAGGGACGGGTCCTTGCCCCGCTGAATCGCTTCGATATAGCCCCATTTACCCTTGGCGCGGGTAAATTCCCGCCAGGCAAATAGCCAGGCACCGCCTTCGAACAGAATCGCCAGGCTCAGCACGATATAATTGACGTACACCTGCGACATGGGTTCGGGGTGCTGCAAATGCCGGATCCCTTCATAGATGGAAATTCCCCCACCCAGCGCGAAAATCAGGATCGCAACAATAAAACTCCAGAAATAGATTTCCTTGCCATGCCCGAAGGGGAAGCGCTCGTCCGGTGGTTTTTTGGCCTGCTTCAGGCCATGCAGCAATAAACCCTGGTTTCCGGTATCCACCAGTGAGTGGATCCCTTCCGACAGCATGGCAGAGCTGCCCGTCACGATAGCGGCGCTGAATTTTGTAAGCGCGATCAGGGTATTGCCGGCCAGAGCCGCGTAGATAACTTTTTTTGATCCGGATGACATTTATTGCGTGTTAGTTTTTGTTACTGTGCCAGGTGCGTTTTTCAAATTGTCTGGTTCCTGACAACAATGCGCGACCTCGGCCGCGATGGCACCCGCCAGTTGCTGGAGGTTTGTTTCGGCCGGAATAAAATCGATCCCTGC
>Ga0316577_10000956_pt1 | contig 12869 bp, 13 predicted proteins | sample S5NA_FD_203073 | JGI IMG/M metagenome (GOLD analysis project Ga0316577, IMG submission 203073) | Rhizosphere microbial communities from salt marsh grasses in Alabama, United States - S5-7_050615r2r1 | ecosystem: Host-associated > Plants > Roots > Rhizosphere | place: USA: Alabama | collected... | reverse complement strand
CCTGAGGTCCCGGGCCCTCCCCCCAAGCCCCCCTCCCAACCCGCTTAAGGGGCTGGCAAGGCGGAGCTTAACGCCCCGACTTGCCAGCCATTTTTCTTCTCCCTTAGGGGGTTGGGGGAGGGAGTTTGAGGGAGGGGGCAGGGGTCCGCGACCCCTGGCCGCCTCCCTCAAGCACAATTAAACTCATCCTCCTGCCACCCGGATGGCTTCCTTAAGGTCGAGGTTGCCGTCGTAGAGGGCCCGGCCGGTGATGACCCCGACAATCCCCAGGTGCTCCAGGGGCAAGAGGGTTTTAATATCGTCCAGGGAGCTCACCCCGCCTGAGGCGATGATGGGAATTTCCGTGGCCTGGGCCAAAGCCCCGGTGGCTTCCAGGTTGACGCCCCGTTTCACCCCATCCCGGCTGATATCCGTGTAAATAATGGCGGCAGGTTTCTGGGGAGCAAATTCTTGGGCCACTTCGGCGGCGGTGCGGGTGGTGGTTTCCGTCCAGCCTTCCACGGCCAACAGGCCGTCTTTGGCGTCCAGACCCAGGGCGATGCGGCCGGGATAGGTCTGTAAGGCCTGGTACATCAGATCCGGATCTTTTAGCACTGCGGTTCCCAGGATGAGGCGGTCGACGCCTAAATCGACATACGTGGCGATGGTGTCGAGGCTGCGAAGGCCGCCACCCAGCTGTATGGGTATGGCAACGGCCCGGCGCAGTCGACGGATGACCTCGAGATTTTGGGGCCGGGCGCCAAAGGCCCCGTCTAGATCCACCACGTGCAGCCAAGCAGCCCCGGCGTCCTGCCACCGTTGTCCCATGGCCGGGGGGTCGTTGCCATACACCGTCTCCTGATCGGCCCGCCCCTGAACCAGGCGCACACATTTGCCGCCGCGGATATCGATGGCAGGGAAAATAATCATATTTTAATATTATCCAAGAACCCCCCAACTGACAAGTCTCGGCCCCCCGCCTCAGGGCACCTCTTGAAAAACCGGGGAGAATTTATATACCTTAAAGAAACAGTCGATGATTAAAAGGCAGAACATGTCCGAACTGGGAAAAATGTTAATCGTCTTTGGGGTTATTATGGCAGTAGTGGGGGCTGTCCTGGTGTTTGGGCCCAAAATCCCCTGGCTGGGAAAGCTTCCCGGGGACTTCACCTACCGGGGTGAACGGTTCACCTTTTACTTTCCCCTGGCCACCTGCGTTCTCCTCAGCGTCATCTTGAGCCTCATTCTTTATCTCTTTCGGAGATAAGCCTTTTCATGCCAACCCCGGAAAAATCCTGGTATAATTTCCCCAAACAAGTATACTGGTTGGAATCAGGCGGTTCCCGTCTGCTTCCAACAGCGAGATATTCTCAAACCGGCCCATTAAAGACCGATAAGGAGACCCGATGCCGGAGTTGCGCAAAGACCCCATCATCGGCCGCTGGGTAATTATTGCCACCGAGCGGGGTAAACGCCCCCATGATTTTGTCATAGAGGAAGAAGTTGTCAAAGGCGGGTTTTGCCCCTTTTGTCCCGGCAACGAGCACACCACCCCCCCTGAGATCTTCGCGTACCGGGAACCGGGCACCGAGCCCAACACCCCAGGGTGGAGTCTGCGGGTGGTGCATAACAAGTTTCCGGCCCTGATTCCTCAAGGGGATCTGGACCGTCAGGGTGAGGGCATGTTCGACAAGATGGCGGGCATCGGCACCCACGAAGTCATCATCGAGAACCCCGACCACATGACTACCCTCACCAATATTCCTATTGACGGCTTTGTGGGAGTGCTCAGTGCTTATCGGGAGCGCATCAGGACCCTGGCCGAGGACCCCCGTTTTAAATATGTCCTCATTTTCAAGAACATGGGGCGGGCCGCCGGGGCATCTCTGGAGCACAGCCACAGCCAGCTCATCGGGCTCCCCATTGTGCCGGAACTGGTGATGGAGGAGCTCAACGGCAGCAAATTTTACTATAATTGGAAAGAACGCTGCGTTTTTTGCGACATGATCCGCCAGGAGCTGCAACAAAAGGTGCGGGTGGTCAAGGAAAACGAAGAATTTGTGGCCATCTGCCCTTTTGCGCCCCGCTCACCCTTCGAGGTCTGGATTCTCCCCAAAATGCATTATTCTTCCTATGATCAATTGCCGGAAGGGTCATACCGTCTGTTGGCGGAAATCTTCCGGGAAACCTTGCAGCGCCTGGAGAAATCTTTGGGGAAGGCTCCTTATAACTTTATCCTCCACATCGCTCCCATCGGCGAGTCAGGGTTGCCTTACTACCATTGGCATTTTGAGATTATGCCCAAACTTACCCTGATGGCCGGATTTGAGTGGGGGTCCGGGTTCTTTATTAATCCGACGCCCCCTGAGGATGCTGCCCAGTATCTACGAGAAGTGGAGTTATAATATCCAAGAGAGAGACGATATGCGCATCCTAATCGTCACCCCGGAAGCCAATCCCTTCGCCCGGACCGGCGGTCTGGCGGAAGTGGTGTCAGCCCTGGCTTGCGCCCTGACTCGCTTGGGTCATAAGGTCATGGTGGTCATGCCCCTGTATCGCCAGGTGCGGGAAGCGGGGCAAACCTTGTTATCCACGGGCCAAACCTTGTCGATCCCTCTCTCTTTCAAAAATCTCACCGCAGAAATCTATCAAGCGGAATTGAGTAACGGCCTCACCTTCTACTTCATCGGTCAGGACGCCCTCTTTAATCGTGAAGGCCTTTACGGTACAGCCTATGGGGACTTCGAAGACAACGCCGAGCGGTTTATCTTCTTCAGCCGGGCCGTGGTGGAAATGATCGAGGCCCTCAAGCTGGACCTCGACGTTTGCCACTGCCAGGAGTGGCAGACTGGACTGATACCGGTGTATCTGCGCACCCTGTATCGGGAGCGAACCCGCCTGAATAAACTGCCGGTCCTTTATACCATACATAATGTGGGCTACCAGGGGCTTTTTTCTTCTTATGATTTCCCCTTGACCGGGCTTGGATGGGAAGTTCTTTCGCCCAAGGCCTTGGAATTTTACGGGAAAATCAACCTGATGAAGGGTGGGCTGGTTTTTGCCGACCTCATTAACACCGTGAGCAACCGGTACCGGGAAGAGATCCTCTCCCCGGAATATGGTTTTGGCCTCGAAGGTGTCCTTCGGGAGCGGGCCGCAGACCTCTTTGGCGTCGTGGAAGGCGTGGATTACCAGCGCTGGGACCCCGTGCGGGACTCCTTTCTAACCGCCCCTTTCAGTCTGGACAATCTGAAGGGGAAAAAGGCCTGCAAGGAAGCCTTGCTGAAACGCTTCGGGTTGGACCCGTCTCCGGAGCGCCCCCTGCTCGGCATGACCACCCGTCTTTATGAGCGCAAAGGCATCGATCTGGTGGAAGGTATCCTGGACAACCTGATGGCCCTCGAGGTGGGTTTCGTTCTCCAGGGCACCGGCGAAGAGCGGCACCAATACCTCCTCCAGGAATTCCATGCGCGCTATCCTGGCAGTGTCGGCATCTCCATCGGCTTCACGGAGGAGTTGGCCCACCAGATAATTGCCGGGGCGGATATTTATATGATGCCCTCACGCTATGAACCCTGCGGTTTGGACCAGCTTAACTGCTTGCGCTACGGCACCGTGCCGGTGGTCCGGGCCACGGGTGGACTGGATGAGACCATCAAGCAATATGACCCCGCTACCGGCTCCGGCAACGGCTTCAAGTTTGACGAGTGCACCCCTGAGGCTTTTTTAAAAGCCGTGCAAGAGGCACTCGCTCTGTACCAGGACCAAGCGGCCTGGCAGGTTCTGATGCGCCAGAACATGGCCCTGGATTTTTCCTGGGATAAAGTGGCTCCCAGTTATGTGGCGTTATATGAGAGGGCTGGGGAGAAGCGTCGGCAAGTCTTGGGAGGCTAATGCCATATGGGTTCAGAGCGTTTAGCCTTTCTGTCCCAAATGGTGGAGGTCCTCACCTCTACGGTAAGCTTTGGAGAACGCCTAGGTAACATGGTGCATCTCCTGGCCCGCTTTCTCAAGATGGATCAGGCTCTTTATTTCGGTCTGGATAAAAGCCAAGAATCCTTGAACCTCCAGATCAGCAGCAAGGGCCCCCTGCCAAGGCAACTACACTTGGAGTATCAGTCCGGGCAAGGCGTGGTGGGATTAGCGGCTAAAACCGGCAAACCGCAATTGGTTTACCGGGATCAGGAGGGGGTGTTCGCTGACAACGCCCTTTTGGAAAAGCTGCAGCCCAAGTTCAACACCTTGGCGGCGTTTCCTGTGGCGGACGACAACTTCCTCTATGGGGTGTTGCTTCTCATAGATAAAAGCCTGCGTTCTTTTAGCCCCATGGAGAGTCAGGCCGTACATCTCACCAGCCTCATGCTGGCGGGCGCCCTCCGTCAGGCCCTGGTCCAGGAGGAGGCCAAGAAACGCATCGCCGAGCTCTCGGTTCTCTTTGAAGTGGGCAAGGCCATTTCCGCCACCGTGGAACTGGACGACCTCTTGGAGCGCGTAGTGTCCACCACCGCCAAAGTCATCAATGCTCGGGGCGCCGCCCTGCAAATCATCGATCTTAAAACCGGCGAACCCCGGGTTTCCTCCCATTACGGGCTGGTGCCCATAGCCAAAATCTGTCCTACCATTCCCCAGGCTGATATCAAGGCCGGCTCCATGACCGAGATGGCCTTTCTCCAGGGCCAGACCAGCGATTCCAGTGGCAAGGTCCACTATCACCTGGCCGTACCTCTCATTTTTAAAGGACAACTCCAGGGCACCCTGTGTGTCTTCGATAAAATTGCGGCGGGGGGGGAACACCTGCCCTTCGACCCGGAAAACCGACAACTTTTGTTCACCATGGCCGGGCTGATTGTCAACGCCCTGGAAAACGCCCTCACCTACCAGCAGGTGGAGACCCTGGCGGAGCGGAACAAACGCATGGTGCGGAATCTCACGACTCTGCAGGAGGTTTCCCAGGCCATGCTCACCACCGTCCAGGAGGAGCGCTTGCTGGATATTATCATCCAGGGACTCATCCAGCCCACCGGCCTGGGGTTCGATCGGGTCTTGATTCTCCAGGTGGACGAAAACTCCCAGACTATTCGGGGCCGAAAGGGGGCCCAACGGCCGACCGAGGCCCCGGCCCTGCCCCTGGCTGAGGTTTTATTTCAACCCCTGGCCGCCGAGATACCGGTGGCCGACTGGCAAATTCCCATCAGCCCGGGACTGGGGGCCATGGCCCAGGCGGTGCTGCGCCGGCGTCCCGTCCACCAGCATCCCTCCCAACCTCGGACCGACACCGCCGTTCCCTGGCAGAAAAGTTTTGACGCACAGGAGTATTTCGTCGTTCCCCTGGTGGTGAAAGACCGGGCCACCGGAGTCATCATGGTGGACAACCAGTCCTCGGGACGTCCCCTGGAGCCGGAACCGCTCCACGCCTTACAAATGATGGCTACCCAGGCGGCTCTGATGCTGGAGAATGCCCATCTCTATTCCACCATTGAGGCCAACAACCGGGAACTCATGCTGATCCGGGAACGCATGCTGGAATCCGACCGCCTGGCTGCTTTATCCAGCCTGGCTTCCGGTATGGCCCACGAGATCAGGAATCCTCTGGTGTCCATCGGGGGGTTTGCCCGCCGCATTGGGAAATTGGTGGAGAAAAATTCACCGCTTAGGGGCTACGTGGAGGTTATTCAGGAAGAAGTCTCCCGCCTGGAGAAACTGCTTAGAGAAATCCTTGATTTTACAGGAGAAAACTTAAGCTACTTCGGGGATCACAACTTGGACCAGCTCATCGAGGATACCCTGCTTCTGGTCCTGCGGGACCTGGAGGTCAGTAATATCAAATTGGTGAAAAAGTTGGAACCAGTGCCTCGCATTCATTGCGACGACCGCCAGATCAAGCAGGTTTTTTACAACCTGTTCCAAAATGCCCGGCAGGCCATGCAAGGGGTTGGCGGCACCCTGACGATCCACACCTACCCCCAGGAAAGAGAGGATGGCATCTACGCCGCGGCCGCGATCAGCGACACGGGTGGCGGCATCCCCCTGGACGTGCTTCACAATATTTTTAATCCCTTCTTTTCCACCAAGGACCATGGCACCGGGCTGGGCCTCTCCATCGCCCAGCGGATTGTAGCCCGCCATTACGGGCATATCGAAGTGAAAAACGAATTGGGCAAAGGCGTGACCTTCGTGGTCACCCTGCCCATTGCCAAATATTGTCTGGTAAAGGATGCCGGCCAGGGCACCGCTTTGGCCAGCGCCTTGAATGCCCCTTCAGGAGGACGGCGATGAAAAAGATCCTGGTGGCGGACGACGAAATGGCCATTCGCCTCCTGTACAGCGAAGAGCTAAAAGAAGAAGGCTACGAAGTGTTTACGGCAGCCAACGGCCGGGAGGCCCTGGAAATTGTCGAGAAAGAGCCCTTGGATCTGGTGATTCTGGACATAAAAATGCCGGAAATGGACGGTATCGAGGCCTTGCGACAGATCAAGGAGCGCAAGCCGGACCTGCCGGTGTTGTTGAGTACCGCCTATGGCGAGTACAAGCAGGACTTCGCCACCTGGGCCTCGGACGATTACCTGGTCAAGTCCTCTGATCTGGATGACTTAAAAAACGCGGTAAAACGTTATCTCAAAGACTAGACCCGGAGGTGAGGATGTCAAGGTTTAAGGCTTTGTTGCTGCTGGCTTTCGGCGCGGTGCTGGCGGTTTTCATCGTGCAAAATTGGTATTATCCCACTCCCCCCATTCATTTTTTGGGGTTTCAGTTTTTGCCGTTTCCTCTGCCGGTCATTATCTTGGGCTTTTTTGTTCTGGGGTTTTTGGCTGGTTGGCTGATCAATGCCTTCGGAGCCAAAGTGCACCGGCACGAGACTCCGCCAGAGCCCACCTCGGAAAGTTAACTAACTTTCTCGTCATCTAAGACTCCGCTGCGAAGGCTGCCTTTCTGTCCTCCAGAACCGCCTTCACCCCTTTGGGGTCAGCCAGGCGTTCCCAGCTTAGCCGGGCAACGCCTTTTTTATCCTGGATAACGAGATTGCCGACATTGAGAAGCGTTTGGGTGAGACCGCGCTCCACTTTGATCTCTCCCACGTCCGACCAGGCAATTTCCTCTTCCACGGCTGGCCAGAAGCCCACCCGTTTGAGCCCCTGGGGTGTGGCGCGATATTCTTGGCCGAATTTGCGCAGCGCCAGCGCAGCTACCACCGCCAGCCCCAAAATAAACCCCACCCAGGGGGGAACGCCCACCGCCGGATTGATAAGCGGACCGAAAACCGCCACCGCAATGGCCACATAATAGACAAAAAAGGCCCGGTACGAGGGACGCCATACCGCTTCCCGGGAAAATTCGCTCTTGTCTGCTGACGCCATGGCCCTCCCTCCTGGTATTTAGATCATAAAAAAAGCCACTATGAGGGAGGGGGCCAGGGGTCGCAGACACCTGCCTCCTCACTCCAAACTCATTTTCATTTAGCGGGAGCACAGGCTTCCAGCCTGTGCGTGAACAGGCAAAATGCCTGTTCTCCCGGTCAAAGCGAGATAAAAGGGAGCTTGAGGGGAGGTGGGGACCGTATTCCGGCCCTCCCCTCAAACCAATGCCCCAAAAGTTTCAATAGTCAATGCCAAAGTCCTGGAATTCGCCACGGTGGGGCTGCCAGTCGGTCAGGATCTCATCCACGGCCGCATACGGGGGGCCTTCCCAGCACCAGGCCAGCATGCTGTCGATTTTTTCCCGATCCCCCTCAAAGACCGCGGCCACCCGGCCGTCTGGCAGGTTGCGTACCCAGCCCGTGAGACCCCGGGCCCGGGCCTGGTCCCGGGTGTAGGCCCGGTAAAAGACCCCTTGCACCCGGCCGCTGATGAGCACCTGGACCCGCACCAATTCTGCCATGGAGTGCTCCTTGTGGTTATGATTGGGAGAGGTGTGAGGTCGGCAAACCGCGCTCCATCGACCCTCGCCTCAAATCTTCTGCAACAATTTTTCAAAGGCCCCTTCGTCCAGGATGGTCACATCCAGTTCCCGGGCCTTGGCGTATTTGCTGCCCGGATCGGCCCCCACCACCACGTAGTCGGTTTTGGCCGAGACCGAAGAACTAACCTTGCCCCCCCGGGCCGTCACCTGGGCCTTGGCCTCCTCCCGGGACAGGTGGGCCAGGCCGCCGGTGAAGACAAAGGTCTTACCTGCCAAAGGTGATTCCGCCGGTTTTTCCGGGGGCTTGATCTTTATTTTCTCCAGGAGTTTGTTGAGCAACTCCTGATTTTGCTTACTGGCAAAATATTCTCGGATGCCTTTGGCCACCTGAGGACCGATGCCCTCTATGTGCAACAACTCCTCTTCCCCCGCTTCTTTCAAGGCCTCCATGGATTGAAAATGTTGAGCCAGGAGCTGGGCTGTGGCCTCCCCCACATAGCGGATGCCCAGGGCATAAATGAAGCGGTCCAGGTCTACGTTTTTACTATTCTCGATGGCGGCCACCAGATTGCCGGCGGACTTTTCCGCAAAGCGTTCCAGGGGAATGAGATCATCTTCAGTGAGACGATAAAGGTCGGCCAGATTCTTTACCAGCCCCTGATCCATCAGCTGGTCAATGATTTTCTCCCCCAGACCGTCAATGTCCATGGCGCCCTTGCTGGCAAAGTGCAGAATGCCCCGGCGTAAGGCCCCCCGGCAATCCGGATTGGGGCAGCGGGTCACCGCTTCTCCTTCCGGCCGCACCAGGGGAGTGTCGCACACCGGGCAGTGGCTGGGCATTTTGAAGGGTTGGGCCTCAGGGGGACGTTCTTCCAGGATTACCTTGACCACTTCGGGGATGACGTCCCCGGCCCGCTGAATGAGGACCGTGTCGCCGACACGCACGTCCTTGCGAGCCACTTCGTCTTCGTTATGCAGGGTGGCCCGGCTCACCGTGACCCCACCCACTTCCACCGGCTCCATCACGGCCATGGGAGTGACAGCGCCGGTGCGCCCCACGTTCACCACAATATCCTTGACTTTGGTGGTGGCCTGGGTGGCCGCGAACTTGTAAGCCAGGGCCCAGCGGGGGCTCCGGGCCTTGGTGCCCAGACGCTCCTGCAGGGCCAGGTTGTCTACCTTGATGACCACCCCGTCGATTTCGTAGGATAGCCCGTGGCGCTGGTTTTCCAGGTCGTGATGGTACTGGATGGCCTGGCCGATCCCCTGCCGGCGCTCGATCAAGGGATTGACCCGCAAGCCCCAGGCCTTCAGGGACTCGAGGATCTCCCAGTGGCTCTCGAAAGACCGGCCCGACACCTGGCCGATGCCGTAACAGAATATCGTTAGGGGGCGGCCGGCGGTAATGCCGGGATCAAGCTGACGCAGGGACCCCGCCGCGGCGTTTCTCGGGTTAGCGAAAGGCGGTTCCCCCCGGGCCAGGCGCTCCTGGTTCAGCTTGCTAAAATCATCCAGATTCATATAGACCTCCCCCCGCACCTCCAGGAGATCGGGGGCCGGGAGCTCCCGAGACAGAAGCATCAGGGGGATGGTATGAATAGTCTTGAGGTTTTGGGTGACATTTTCGCCCCGGTAGCCGTCGCCCCGAGTGGAACCCACGCTGAGGTGTCCTCCCTCATAGACCAGTTCCACCGCCACCCCGTCCATCTTGGGCTCCACCACGTAGTCGAATTCCTCGCTGGTCCGCAAAAAGCGCTTCAGACGTTCCTCGAACTCCCCGGCTTCGGCCTCGCTGAAGGCGTTCTCCAGAGAAAGCATGGGAACCCGGTGGGGGACCGTCTCAAATTTTTCCAGGGGCTTGGCTCCCACTCGTTGAGTGGGAGAATCGGGGGTGACGAGTTCGGGAAATTCGTCCTCAAATTTCTGGAGTTCCTGCATCAGCCGGTCAAACTCTGCATCGGAGATCACCGGGTCATCCAGGACGTGATACCGGTAGTTATGATAATGAATCTGATCCCGGAGTTTTTGTATCCGGTCCAGAATTTCCGGAGAGGCGTTCGTCTGGGCCATCAGACTCTTGGATTCTGTCTCTGCCCCGCGGCAAAAATTTACTTGCTTTATTCAGATGCCGGATAGAAAAAATTCCTCTTCCAGCAGATGCAACTATCTCATGATATGGCGTTTAAGGGAAGGGCGTCAAGATGGAATGTCGAAATCCTGACGGTCTGAAGGAATGGAATTTACCTGAGGCTTGAGTTGTCCTTGCAGGTACAAAGAACTCAGGGGCGGCACTGGGCCGCCCCTGGCCAAGGAGGAAAGGAGAAAAGAGACATCGGGTGCTCCCTAAGCATTCATAAGTGCTAAAACCTTCTCAACTGTGCGTTAGTCTTCCTTGGTCCTGTCAGAAAAGTGACTAAAATTTTATGCCTGCCCGGATAAGTTATTCCAAGACTGAACCGGCGTAACTCCTAAGTGCATTCCTTAAAACTTGTCCCAACCTTCCCGGCCGCCGCCCGTCTCAGGTGGCCGACCGCGTAATGGTCTGGATATGGGCCACAATCTCCAAGACTTTTTCCAGCCGTTCGTTGATCAGTTGGATGTCCTGATAGAGGGGGGAGTCTTCCCTTTGCTCCAGAAGCATCAGGTCTACAATACCCGTAACCGCGGCCAGAGGCTGGGCCAATTCGTGGAGAGAACGCCGGATGTCGTATAATGCTCTATTGCTTTCCATAGCCTGCACCAGTCAGAGAACAACGGCTGAATGTATGGGTTTTAGGCTGCTTGCCCAAAGATAAAAGCAAAAAGTGGGCCAAGTTAGGCGCGATAGACCGCCTAGAGAGAATTAGTACTTGGCTAACAGTAAGATCGGAAATATTGTCGGGTTTGTTAATCCCGGGGCACGGCCAGCATGCGCTCCACCGCCAGCAGGGCCCGCTGGCGCATGTCCTCGGGCAGAGTGACCTGGTGGCGTTTTTCCTGAAGCGCGGCGATAAGGTCGGCCAGGGTGATGCGTTTCATGTCGGGGCAAATGAGGTGAGGAGAGGGGGAAAAAAAAGATTTGTCGGGATTTTCTTTACGCAAAGTGTGCAACAGGCCCATTTCCGTGCCGATGATAAACTCCCGGGTTTCGGCGCGTCGAACAAATTCCAGCATACCGGTGGTGCTGCGAATGGCATCGGCCAGGTCCAGAACCTCGGGCCGGCACTCAGGGTGGGCCACGAACACCGCCTGGGGGTGGGCGGCTTTGGTGTCCAGTACTTCCTGGGCCGTGAGGGCATCGTGGATGTTGCAGCAGCCAGCCCAGGTGAGCACTTCCTTATCGGTGTGTCGGGCGGTATAGCGGGCCAAATTTTTATCCGGCACCATGAGCACCCGGGGGCCGGGGAGAGAATTGACCACCTTGACCGCGTTGGCCGAAGTGCAGCAAATATCGCTTTCCGCCTTGACTGCTGCGCTCGAATTGACATAGGTGACCACCGGCACCCCGGGAAACTCAGCCTTGCGGGCCAGGAGGCTCTCGGGGGTGATGGTGTCCGCCATATAGCAGCCCACATCCAGGCGGGGCAGGAGCACCGTCTTGTCCGGACACAGAATGGCTGCGGTTTCAGCCATAAAGTGAACCCCGGCAAAGACGATAAGCTTGGCGGGCGTTTGGGAGGCGGTGATGGATAAGGCCAGGGAATCACCGGTAAAATCAGCGATGTCCTGGATTTCCCCGGGCTGGTAGTTGTGGGCCAGAAGAATGGCTTCCCGGCGAGCCAGCCACTCTCGCACCTCTTGTTGCTGGGAAGTATAGGTCATAGTCGCTAAAGTCTATACTTTATAAAACAGTCCCGATAATTTTTCTAGCGCTGGGAAAATTTAAGCTCCCGGTATCCCGTTTCACGCCTTTCTCCCAAAAGTTACCGGTTACGGGGAGCCTCCCTGACTACCTGCACCCCCGGCGGCGGGGTGAAGGTGAAAAACTGTGGGGGCTGCCTGACCCCCAGGGTGGTTCCGGAAAAGGCGAAACTGGTGATTTCCCCCAGGGCGTTGCTGAATTCCAGTTTTTCCACGTTATAGGTAAAGGGGTTGATGGTCAGGATAAGGCGTTTAAGTTCCGCCTGGGGCTGGCGGGGCACCAGCTCGATAACGGGACTGGTCCCGGGCGCAGGAGGGCGCTGCCAGGACAGGGTAAAATCCTCCTGCACCTCACCGATGCCGGAAAAAAAACGCAGCACCAGATCGGAGCGTAGCACCTGGTTCAGGGGATAGACCATGACCAAAGCGTCCTCGGGGATATAAATCCATACCTGGTGTCCGTCCGAGATCACCTCTTTTTTCTGGTCCGGAGGGCTTTGGTATTCCCAGCGCATGCGGCTGGGCTTTTGAAAATACATCACCCCCGAGGCTTTGTCCCCCTGGCGCGCTCCTGGGGCCCTGGTTTCCTGACGAAACCAGGTTTTAAAACTCCCGGCCTGGTCATACTTTTTCTGGACTTTGGCCATGACCTCAGAGGGGTCTGAGGCCGGCTGGGACAGAACCGGCCAGGACCACATCAGCAAGGCCAAACTCAGAACCACCGCATACATTGAGGTTTTTCTCATCATTGTGCTAAATGTATCAGAATTTCGCTCCTGGAGGGAAATTTTCCGTCCGCGGCAAGAACTCGATTGCCAGGAAAAATATGGGCTTGGGGGGATCAGGTTATATTACCCTTGCCATTACTCCTCAAAGTTTCCCTGAAGCGGGGGACAGACCCTCAGCCCGGGAAGCGCCGGTAGTATGACCGATATGCAAGGGAGCGTAAGGGGAGAGGGGCCTGCTGGACTTACCCGGCCCTCCTCCCAATTTAACCTCAGTCATGCTCAAAGGAATAAAAGGAATATGAGAAACCTCTTAGAAGGGTATCCACAGGTCGTAGATTATCAATGAATTACCCCAGTCATTATCCTGAATTGCCCCCGTATTGATCCTGCCACATTTCCCAGAACATGGGGTCTTTTGGGGGAGTA
>Ga0316577_10000955_pt1 | contig 12871 bp, 8 predicted proteins | sample S5NA_FD_203073 | JGI IMG/M metagenome (GOLD analysis project Ga0316577, IMG submission 203073) | Rhizosphere microbial communities from salt marsh grasses in Alabama, United States - S5-7_050615r2r1 | ecosystem: Host-associated > Plants > Roots > Rhizosphere | place: USA: Alabama | collected... | reverse complement strand
CGAAATTGGCATGGTCGAGGCCATCGCCGATCAAGTGGCCCTGGCCCTGGAGAATGCCCGGCTCTTTGCAGATACTCGGCACCGTGCTGAGCAGCTGGCCACCCTGCATCGTGTTGGCCTGGACATCACGACAGCCCTGGACCTGGATGGCGTCCTCCAGGCGCTCTACGAGCAGATTGAGCACATCCTGGAGGCGGATTCCTTCTACGTGGCCCTTTACGAAGAGGCGACGGCATCGATCGAGTTTCCCCTGGTGAGGGATGGTGATGGGGCGCTCGAGCTTGGGCCGACCGAGATCCGCGAGTTACGTCGGATCTCAAGCCACGTGATCGGCACCGGGAGGGCGTTCCACGCGCCCGATCTTGCCGACTGGCCGGAGGGTCTGTCCTTGCGCCCGCTGTTGCCCTCGGCTCATATCGGACGCGCCTACCTCGGAGTGCCGCTCAGGTTCCGGGACAGGGTATTCGGCGTGCTGGCCGTCCAGAGCAACACGGCCGGCGCCTATACGGACGAGGATGTGGAGCTGTTGTCCACCATCGCCACGCAGGCCTCGATCGCGATTCAAAACGCACGGGCCTATGAGCGCCTGGTAGGGACTGCAGAGCAGCTCCGCGAGATCGATCGCCTCAAGACGCAATTCCTGGCCAACATGTCTCACGAGTTGCGCACCCCGCTAAACTCAATCATTGGTTTCTCCAAGGTGATGCTCAAGGGCATCGACGGTCCCCTGACGGAACTTCAGCAAGCCGACCTCACCTCGATCCACAGCAGCGGGCAGCATCTGCTGGAGCTGATCAACAGCATACTCGACATGTCCAAGATCGAGGCCGGCAAGATGGATCTAGCCTTCGACCTTGTGCGACTGCCCGACATCTTTGACACTGTCCTGAGTACGACCCGCGCCCTGGTCAAAGACCGGCCCATCCAGCTCCGCTCCGAGCTCCCAGAGCAGCTACCCGCGGTCTGGGCCGACACGCAACGCGTGCGCCAGGTCCTTATCAACCTGATGTCCAATGCCGCCAAGTTCACCGAGGAGGGAAGTATCACCCTTAAGGCGGAGTCTGGCCCGGAGTTCGTGACCGTACGTGTTACGGATACCGGGGTTGGCATCAGTGCGGAGGCCCAGAAGCGGCTGTTCATACCCTTCCAGCAGGTGGACGCTTCGACGAGCCGGCGCGCCGGCGGTACTGGGTTGGGCTTGGCCATCAGCCGCCGGTTCGTGGACATGATGGGCGGCGAAATCTGGGTGGAGAGTGCCCCTGACCAGGGATCGACATTCTCCTTCACGCTGCCCGTCTACGGCGCTCTGCCGCTCAACGAGGAGGCGGATAGCCTGGCCGAGCTCGATTCTTCGGAGAGGTTGGTGCTGGTCATCGACGACGACCAGGGGGTGACTACGCTGCTGGAGCGCTATCTGCAAGACGAGGGATATCAGGTTGCCGGCGTGACCGAGTCGCGGAACGCCCTGCCGCTAGCGCGGCGACTCGCCCCCCGCCTGGCAGCCATCGTCCTTGACGTGGTCATGCCGCACATGGATGGCTGGGCCGTGCTCAATGGGCTGAGATCTGAAGCCGAGACACGCCAGGTCCCGGTCATCCTATGCAGCATCGGTGAAAGCCTGGATCAGGGACGGGAGCGCGGTGCGGCTGTCTGCCTGCAGAAGCCTATTATGCGCGATGAGCTCTTGGACGCGCTGCGCCGGGTGGGGGCCGGGACGGACACCCTCTGTCCTCCCCAAGAAGACCTGTCGCCCGGAGATGGCACCACGACGTCATCCTAGCCAACGGGATCGGTCCGGACGGCGACTTGTCACGAAAGAGGTAGCACACGATGGTCAAGAGACTATGGAGCGAGTGCCCAGCCTGTGGGCACCGGGAATCGCTGGGGCGTCCCGGGCTGGCCTGCCCAGCTTGCGGTGGCGATTGGCTCGATGTCAGCTACGACTATGGAGCGCTGGCTGATGGCTGGACGAGGCTGGTCAGCAAGCGACCGTTCAATATGTGGCGTTACTGGGACCTTTTGCCTCTGGAGCACCACGAGAACGTGCTCAGCATGGGTGAGGGCGGGACACCCCTGATGCCGGCAGCCAACCTGGGGCTTATGCTCGGCCGGCCGCATATCTATGTCAAGGACGAGCGCCAGGGCCCGACCGGCTCTTTCAAGGACCGGCAGGCGTCGCTGGCCATCTCGGTGATGAAGGAACAGGGCATCACCGAAGCTGTGGTCGCGTCCACAGGCAACGTGGGCATCTCCTACTCTGCCTATTCGGCCCTGGCCGGCATCAAGCTGTGGGCCTTTTTGACCAGCAGCGTCCCGGCGGACAAGATGCGAGAGGTGGCACTGTATGGAACCGAGGTGATCAAGGTCACTGGGACCTATGATCAGACGAAGCAGGTGGCAGCAGACTTTGCCAAACGAAAGGGCCTGCACCTCGACCGGGGGATCAAGAGCTTTGCCGCCAAGGAGAGTATGAAGACTGTGGCCTTTGAGCTGGCTGAACAGCTGGGCAGGGTCTCAGGGCCGGAGGACGGGGATGCGCCCCGGAGATTACGGGCCCCCGACTGGTACATCCAGGCCGTGAGTGGGGGCCTGGGTCCTGTTGGGGTCTGGAAGGGGTTCAGGGAACTGCGTGACATGGGTTTGATCGATCGTATGCCCAAGCTGGCTTGTATCCAGGCGGCCGGCTGTGCGCCGATGGTCAACTCCTTTAGAAGGGGTCTGGAGGTGGCCGAACCTGTCACGCAGCCCCGAACGCTGATTACGACGGTGGCGACCGGCTATCCAGGCCTGGCCTACGGTTATCTGCGTCGAGTGATCTTGGAGCATGGGGGCACGTTCGAGGCGGTCTCTGACCAGGAGGCCTTTCGGGCCATGCACGTGATGGCCAAGATGGATGGCATTTCCATGGAGCCGGCCGCAGGGCTGGCGTTCGCCGGGTTGTTCAAGTTGGTCGGCATGGGCGAGATCAAGGCGGACGATTGGGTCGTGGTCAACTGCTCGGGGCATACCTTCCCTGTGGAGAAGCATTTGCTGGGGGATGCCTGGGCTCGCAGCTTCGATGCGGGTGAGGTTCAACAGCCCCAGTATACGGAGGAAGGGCTGCTCACGTCACTGGATAGCCTGGATGCCCGGGTGCAGCGTGTGGCCATCATTGAGGATGACGCCGATGCCCGCCGCCTGCTGCGCCGGGTGTTGCAGGCCCGGGGGGAGTATCAGATCTTTGAGGCAGCCGGAGGACGAGAAGGGATTGAGCTAGTTCGCGAGCACCGCCCCGACCTGGTGCTCCTGGACCTGATGATGCCCGAGGTGGACGGCTTCGAGGTGCTCGAATCGATCCGCAGCGACGGAGCACTGAGCGAGACGCGCATCATCGTCATCACGGCCAAGACCCTAACCAGCGGCGAGCGCCGGCGACTGAGTGGACAGATCGAGGCTTTGCTGCAAAAGGGCTCTTTCTTGGATGACGACCTCCTCGAGGAGATCCTCTCCACGCTAGGATCCGAGCCGGGTTCCTGACGCGCGCTGCTGGGCTGGCAGCAGATGCCTGAGCCGGAAAGCTATGCGATTTGCATTCTGGGATTAGGGATGGTATAATGCAACCGCTAGGGCGAGTAGCTCAGATGGTTAGAGCGCGTGTCTCACATACACGAGGTCAGGGGTTCGAGTCCCTTCTCGCCCACTGCGGGGTTGATGCGTGGTCACACAGGCCTCGAGGGTCCAGTGGTTGACCACGTTTTGTTGTGGGGGGAGACACTTACGGCTGAGCTGTCGTAGACCTGTTCCCCGAGGCCAAGCTCGGGAGTCGTGTACAGATTCTTCCTACCCCAACGCACCTAGAAGCCTGCGTGCAGGCCGCCGTTCCAGACATTGCCGTGATGACATAGTAGCGACGGAGACATGGCTGCATCAGAGGCTCCACTGAGGGAAACCAAGAAACAGCGAGAGCAGACCACCGAATGGGGGGTCTGGCTGGTCCGCTGGGGACTACTGGCCTGTGCAGTGGTTGTGGCCTGGCTGGATCCGCCAGCCGATGCCATCTCGGTCCAATTGCTGATCTTTTTCCTCGCTGCGGGTATCTATAACCTCGTCATCTCCCTCATCCTCGCCTTCGGTGCTTTTTTTTGGCAGCTACCGATGCTCACCTTGGCCAGTGATGTCATCCTGGCACTTGTGCTGTTGTTCATCACCGGCAGCGGAGAGAGCCCCTTCTTCTTTTTTCCGGTGTTCCCCATTCTGGTCGCAGCTCTGCGGTTTAGTTGGCGGTCCGGGCTGCTGGCGGCCATGATCTTTGCCGCGGAGGTCGGTTTTCATACGGCACTCTATTTGACGCCTGTGACTGGGGTCGACCAGGCGCTGATGCCCATTCTGTACATCATCCTATACCTTTGTACGGCGGCGGTGGGCATAGTTATGAGCAGGCGCTCGCTGACCGCGGGGCCACGGGGCTACTGGCGGGGCCCAGCCGATGAAATCGTACCCCACCGTTTCCGGACCGTGTACGAGATGGCATCGACGTTGAGCGCCACATTGAACTACCAACGGGTCCTGGAGGCGGTCCTGGACATCAGCCGGCTGGGCTTTGATGAGTTGGGCCTACGCATCGGCGAAGCGGTGGGCTTGGTATTGCTCTATGAGCAGGACGGCTACTTGACCCCAGTCTCCCACCGGAACTTGGTCACGGTCAACGATGAGAAGAAGCGGATTCGAGGGCTGGGTGGCATCGTCGGCGAATCTATCGCCTCGTCGAAGGCGATCATTGGTGGGTCGCCACGCCACGATCCCGAGTTGAGCGTGTACCGTTCGCTGCATGACTGTCGATCGATGATCTGCGTCCCACTGCGTGCCGGATTTGAGACCTATGGCGCAGTCATCTTTGCCTCGGTAAAGCGGGACGCGTACAATGCCGAGCACGGGGAGCTGCTGACCATTTTCTGCAACCAGGCGACCATTGCCCTGCAGAATGCCAGCCTCTATCGCTCCCTGCGGGAGGAGCGGGATAAGATCGTCGACAAGGAGGAGGAAGCCCGCCACAAGTTGGCCCGCGACCTGCACGATGGGCCCACCCAGGACGTGGCGGCCATCGCCATGCGCCTGAACTTTGCCCGCCTGCTGGTCGATCGAGATCCCATGCGGGCTAGGGCTGAGTTGGAGCGGTTGGAGGATCTGGCCCACCGGACCGTAAAGGAGATCCGTTCCATGCTCTTTGCCCTGCGGCCCGTGATCTTGGAGACAGAGGGGTTGGTAGCTGCCCTGAACCAATATGCCGAGAATTTTGAAGACGATGACCTGCGGATCGAGGTCAACGCCGAAGGCTACTGGGATTGCCTGGCGGATGACGTAGAAGGGGTCGTTTTCGCCATCCTCGAAGAGGCCATCAAGAACGCCCGCAAACATGCTGAGGCCTCCCGTATCTCCATCAAACTTGACGTCACCGAAGACCTCTTTGTCGCACGGGTCACGGATGATGGCCGTGGTTTTGATGTCGAAGAGCTCGAGAGGAATTATGGCAGTCGAGGCAGTCTAGGTATGGTGAACCTCCGGGAGAGGGCAGGCCTGATCGGGGGTACCCTGCGGGTTGAATCGACAGTTGGCGAGGGGACTCAGGTCACTCTGCTCGTGCCGCTTTCAGAGGATGGGGCCTGAGAGGGGCAAATCTCACGTGTTGGACCAGCTAAGCTCCATCCTGTCCTTATCCCCGCTGTTGTGGTGGCTGATCGCTTCGGTTCTAGCCTATGCCGCTGGCACCACGCTGGCCTGGTACGTCAGGCGACGTGATGCCTGGCGAGTGCCCTATGACCCATGGCTCATAGAGGGGGCGCGCTTTGTTTTCTACCTCGTGGTGCCATACCTGGCGCTCGGTGGCTGGCCGAGGCAACCGTACCAGGGCTTGCTTGCGCCTGTGGATATGGGCCTGGTCGGTCCCGGACCAACATGGCCCGCGAGCCGCTGGCTTGAAGCTGCGGGCACTGGCCTGGCACTGACCCTGGGGACACTGATCATCGTCTTGGTGGCCCGCAGCCAGGCGACGCGGGCTGCAGGCGAGGATGCGCTGGGCTTCCCTTCCCGGCCGTGGTGGCGATTGCTTGTCGATGGGGTGTATCTGGAGATGCACTGGGCCTTCTACCGTGGTGCGCTCGCCGTCATGCTGGGCGATCTCTATGCGGGGGTGTTCGGTGGTCTGGGACTGGGCTTTGTTGAATGGAGCCTGAATCCTTCCTGGCGTGAGGCTTGGCACCAGCCAGCCCGCGCCGCATCACTCTGGTTGCGCGCCGCCCTGACCCTCCTCTCGGCGATGCTCTTTCTTCTGACCCGTAACCTCTGGGTCTGCCTCGTCATGCACTGGCTATTGACCGTGATCGTATGGCGACCTCAGCCCCATCCCCTTGGCGACACCGTGGCCGACGCTCGAACCTAGGGGCCCCTTCACTCCACTCGTTCAGTGCGATAGGCCTCGAAGGGCGTAAGCCCTGCCCCTCCCGGTGCAGGTCCCCCGCTCAGGATTCCCACAAGCGGCAGAAGGCACACAGTTCGCCCGCGGTCGTCGGCTGACCACAGCGAACACAGGGGTGGAGCTCAGCGATTCCCTCCCCGGCGAACTGTATTTCTCCTGCCTCACGGGCCTGCAGGAACTGGAGGTAGAATTGCTGCTTAGCCCCGGGAGAGCGGAGCTCTAGCTGGTTGAGCAGTTCCTTGTAAAAGTTGGTCGTAGATCCCTTGGCGAACGGGCACTCGTCATAGATATAGTCAATGCCCCTGATGAGGGTGTAGGCGGCTGCTTCGCGTTCGTAGATGCGCACGAAGGGCTTGACCTTGCGCGCGAGCCCGTCCCTCGCCTCTAGAACCGGGGCCTGGCGGGAGAGGTATCCGGCCTGCCAGTGCAGGGTGTTCTGCATGAGCACGGCTACCTCGTCGTCCAGGTTGTGGCCTGTGGCGATGGCAGCGAATCCCCCATCGCGGGCTACCCGGTTCATGATGTGGCGCTTGACCAGGCCGCACACCGAGCAGGGTTTGCCACGGCCCCGCTGGCGGCTGCGCGCCAGGTCCGGCACGCTCTCACCATACTCCTGGGCCAGGTCCACCACATGCAGGACCGCATCAGGCTGCTGTTTGGCCACAAACCGGCGGCACATGTCCAGGGATTTGGCCGAGTAACCGATACCCTCGTCAATGCCCAGGCCAATGTACATGCCCTCCGCCTGATAGCCGGTTCGTATCAGCACATCCCACAGAGCCAGGCTATCCTTGCCCCCGGACACGGCAACCAAGACCTTGTCGGCGCGGGTAAACATCTCGTATTTCTCGATGGTCCGCTGGACCATCGAGGCGAACCACTCGACGAAATGATCGCTACACAATCTGAGGCGGTGCTGGCGCATGTTGATGACGGCTAGCCCGCCGCATTTACTACACTTCATAGGTGTCTTTTCTAGCCTCCGGAGACTACGCTGACCAGCTTGATGACATCCCCTTTTTGGGTTAGGGTCGCCTCGTTGATCAGCTTGCCGTCACGGAGGGCCAGGATCGATTCTGGATTCAGGTCTGCCTGCTCGATCAGGTGGCGTATGGTGCTGCCAGCTTTCATTTCCCAGGTCCTGTCCCGGTACATAACCTTTACCACAGTTCTCACCTCTAGGCTTGCCTCAGGATGCGATCGGTGTGCGGCAGCCCTGGCGGCAGAGATGCCGCACACCGATCGCCGCATCTCGTTTCAGATTTCCTGCGGAAGCAATTGTACCACGGCGATCATACAAACTCAAAAACTCTGGCAGTATACGACGGGACGGCCAACTATAGCCAGGCTGCATTGCCTGTACAAGCAATGCAGCCTGGTCAGAGAGCCGAGTCGTGCTCTTCCGCTTCTGTGCTCGGTCGGACGAGGGGCCTATTTCCCGGGGCACTGGACGATGACGCTGGGGTCAATGCCCTTGTCACCGTACGCTTTGTCAAAGTGCCGGCAGAAGTCGCCGGCTAGCTTCTGGGCCCGCTGGTCGAAGGCCTGCTTGTCCTCCCAAGTGTTTCGCGGATTCAGCATCGTGGCAGGGACGCCGGGGCAGCTCTTGGGCACGAGAATGTGGAACATGTGGTCCGGCTCGTATTTGACATCCTCCAGGTCGCCACTCAGGGCGGCGTGGACGATGGCCCGGGTGATGTCGATGTCCATGCGCTCCCCAACCCCAAACGGTCCCCCGCTCCAACCTGTGTTGACCAGGTAAACCCGCGAGCCATGCCTTTCCATCCGCTCACCCAGCATGCTGGCATAGACGTCGGGATTGCGCGGCATGAAGGGCTCGCCAAAGAAACGGGAGAAGGTGCTGACAGGATCGACGATGCCGGTTTCGGTACCGGCCAGCTTGCTGGTGTAGCCCATGAGGAACCAAAGCATGGCCTGTTCGGAGTTCAATTTGCTGACCGGCGGCAGCACGCCGTTGGCGTCGGCGGTCAGGAAGAGGATGGTCTTGGGATGATCGCCCACCGGCGGTGTCTTGATATTCGTGAGGAAGCCCAATGGGTAGGAGGCACGGGAGTTTGGCGTGTACCGCTCGTCGTCAACGTCAAAGGTACCCCAGGGGTACATCATGCAGTTTTCGACGATGGCTCCATGGTCCACATACGGGGCCTCGTGAAAGACTGCGTTCCAGATCTCGGGCTCCTTCTTCTCCCTGAGGTTGATCAGCTTGGCGTAGCAGCCATTCTCGAAATTGGCAACGCCGTTGTCGCTCCAGGCGTGCTCGTCATCCCCAAGGAGCGCCCGGCGCGGATCGGCGCTCAGCGTCGTCTTGCCCGTACCGGAGAGGCCGAGCAGCAGCGCAATATCTCCGCGGGGGCCCTCGTTCGCCGAGCAATGAAGCGGGAGAATGCCTTCTCCAGGTAGCACAAAATTCATGACCGAGAACATGAGCTTTTTGACGCTGCCGCCATAAGCCGAGCCAAAGACGACGCCCAGGCGCCGGTCAAAGTCCATGGCCACGGCCATGTTCGAAGTCCTGCCATCGGGCATTTTGCGCAGCCGGCCCACGTAGCGCTCGCGATCCAGTTTGTCGTAGGGCACCACCAAGAGGGTAAAGGCGCGGTCCGCAAAGATGCTGTCCTCGATGTTGGCGGGCACGGGGCGGAACATGTTGTCGGTGAAGAGGCCAGCTATGGCCCAGTCGGTGACGGTCTTGACCGGCATGGCGAAGGATGGATCTGCCACCAGGACCCGATCCGTGACGTACAGCCTTTCTTTGCTGGCAAGGGCACTGAGGGTGTCCTCGACGAGCATGTCGAAGGTACTGGCTTCCAGGGGAATGTTGTTCGGCGAGTCCCAATCGATCTCGCCCTCACTCTCTGAATGGCGGACGATGTAGGTGTCCTTCGGGCTGCGCCCGGTGGATTCGGGAGGAGTCCAGGTGGCGAGTGCGCCGTTGGCGCTGACGATGGCCTCGCGGCGCCTGATGCCCTCCCGGATCATCATCTCGCGGGAGGGGTTGTCCAACACATCAGGATGGCCTGCTATGACTTGGGCGATTCTCCGTTGAAACTCCATGTCAACCTCCATTGGTTCGTGTCTGCAATACCGATTTGTAAAGGCCTGGGCCAATGTTGCAGCCGTGCTTGGGATCTGAGCCAGACGGGCGGACCGTTGTCCCTAGCCGCCTTACCTCCGTGCCATCACATCCTCACGAAAGCAGGGTCTTCTGTCCGGGGACCGGCACCACCTTGCCCGGATTCAAGATGTTCTTGGGGTCTAGCGCGTGCTTGATGCCACCCATGAGCTCGATGGCCAACGGACCGATGTCCTGTTCCAGGAAGGGCAGCTTGAGATTGCCCACGCCATGTTCCCCGGAGAGGGTCCCTCCCAGCCGCACCGAGGTGGCAAAGATGTCGCCCGCAGCCTGCTTCATCCTCTCGACCTGGTCCCGGTCGCGCTTGTCAAACAGGATATTGGGATGGAGGTTCCCGTCGCCAGCGTGGCCAAAGATGGCAATGGGCAGGCCCCGCTCGCGCGAGATCTCCTTGATCGCCGCCACGGCCTCGGGAATGGCACTGCGTGGCACAGAGATGTCTTCGCCGAGCTTGTTAGGCGCGCGCCGGGCCAGTGAGGGGCTGATCGAGCGGCGCGCCGACCAAAGGGTAGCTCGTTCCTCCTCGGTTCGAGCGACCTCGACATCGCGCGCGCCGGTGGCGCGGCAGATCTCGGCGATAGTCTCGACCTCTTTCAAGACCTGATCTTCGTCCATGCCGTCACACTCGATGATGAGCATGGCCTCCGCATCGAGTGGCAGGTCCAGGTGCATGGCCTCTTCGATGGTGGCGATAGCGGTCTCGTCCATCAACTCAATGGTAGCGGGCGTGATGCCTGCGCTCAGGATGTTGTTGACACAGCGGCTGGCGTCGTCCAGAAGGGGAAAGACCGCCTTGGCCGTGCGTGCTACCTTGGGCAGGGGAATTAGCTTCAGGGTCAGCTCGGTGATGACGCCCAGCGTGCCCTCGGAGCCGACGAACAGCTGAGTCAGGTTATAGCCGGTCACGTTTTTGATGGCTTTGCCACCGGTCTTGAGAATGCGGCCGTCGGCCAGGACGACGGTCAAGCCCATGACATAGTCGCTGGTCACACCGTACTTCAAGCATCGGGGTCCGCCAGCGTTACAAGCCGCGTTGCCACCCAACGTGCTCTGCTTGATGCTACTGGGATCGGGGGGATAGAAGAGGCCTCTCTGGGCCACGACATCGGCCAGATCCTGGGTGACCACACCGGCCTCGGCGGTCACTGTGAAGTTGACCTCGTCGATCTGGACAATGCGATTGAGGCGGCAGGTATCCAGGACGAGCCCTCCATCCAAGGGTACCGACGCTGCGGCCAGGCCTGAGGCCATGCCCCGCGGTACTACCGGGAGCCCTGTCTGCCAGGCCACCTTCATGATGCCACTGACCTGCTCCGTCGAGTCGGGCTGGACCACAACCTCGGGCCGGTTTTCGGCGAAGGTACCGTCGTAGGAGTAAGCAACGAGATCCTCGGGCGCGGTGAGCACATGTTTCTTGCCAACAACGGCTTGCAGTGCCTGGACAGTTTTCTTGTCGATCATGTCAACTACCTTTCAGCAAGGAGGTTTGACCATCACCGGTCTTTTTCAGCGCGGTACGCCTCGGCCAATAGCTGGCTGGGGTGGACCACCTTGGCCTTCAACCCGCGCCGCTTGACCCCCAACCCGAGCTGCATCTGGCAGCCAGGGCAGCCGCTGGCGACGATCTCGGCTTCCGTGGCAGCCACGTGATCCATCTTGCGCTCCAGGACACCCACCGAGGTGTGGTAGTGGGTGATGAGCTGGGTGCCCGCTGAGCCACAGCAGACATCTGCGCCCTCCATCTCGACGAGGTCGACCCCCGCTGCACGCAGCATCTCGCGGGGCTGCTCCCGGATGCCCTGCGCTCGGCACAGGTGGCACGGGTCGTGATAGGTCACTCGGGCGTCGACCTTCCCAGCTGGTGGCCGGATACCGATCTCGGCCAGGAACTCGCTAATGTCTTTGACCTTGGCAGCGAACTCTTTGGCCCGCTCGGCGTATTCGGGATCGCCTGCAAGCCAATGGGGATACTCCTTTAGCGACGAGCCGCACGTGGCGCAATCGGTGACGATGGCGTCCACATTGAGGCCTAGCAGTAGATCGATGTTGTGGCGTGCCATGTCGCGCGCCGTGTCCTTGAAGCCGTAGCCAACCATCGGCATGCCGCAGCACTTGACTTCCTTGGGCACGACTACGTCGCAGCCGTTCTCAGCCAGCACCTCGACGGAAGCTTTGCTACCCTCGGCCATCATGACGCCCTGTACGCACCCCAGGAAGTAGGCGACGTGCGACCGGCGCTCACCTTTGGCCAGCACCACGTCAGGCAGGGTGTGCCGTGTTCCGCGCAGGGGCAGTCTGTTGGGCAGCATGCGCTCCATGTCCCGCAGCTGGCCGGGCAGCACGTTGGTCGCACGGCTGGCGTTCGCCAATTTGCGCAGCCCACTGCGCTCATAGAGCGCCACGGGCTTGGTGAGCATCTCCAGCACGCCGGTGCGTGGGAACACGCCGCGGAACAGGATCGGCTTCAGGGGCGGTGTTGGCGTCGCCTGCTCGATGGCGTAGCGGGCATCCAAGCACAGCTCGGCGGGCTTGATGCCGACCGGGCAGATATCCTGGCAGGCGAGACAGGCCAGGCAGCGGTACATGTGGTCCTTGAAATTCCGGGTCAAGTCGAGTTCACCCTCAATGGCCTTGGCCACCAAGGCGACCCTTGCCCTGGGCGACTCTGTCTCGCGCAAGCTATCCTTGTAGGTTGGGCAGACCGACAGACACAGTCCACAGCGGATGCAATAGTTTACGTCTTCCTGTGTGGGCCCCTCTACGCCCTCCCAGGCAGATTTCGGCTCGTCTTCCATGATGTCAACTTTCTAGTCTGCGTGATGAACGCTCTTGGACGATCGGCAACGTCAGCAATGCGTGTGGCACAATCAGAGCATCTAGACTGCTACCCAGACGTTTGCTGGCCATGCCAAAGGCAGCCTCCATCGTCGGCGCTGTTGAGAACTTGGCCGAGGCAATCAGTGCCGGATCCTCGGCCCCCACGACAATGACCTCGTTCTGTTCCAGTACCTTGGCCATGACAAAGGCCCGTTGCTGTCCCGGCGGATAGCCATGCTGGCGGGCGTCGTCGAGGATGAACTGGACATCGGGGGCCTCTTGCATTGCCCTAAGGAAGCGCTGCTCTCCAACTCCATCCCCCGCACCCTCGCCGCAGGGAGCGGGCACGATAAAGACCCCGCCGGGCTTGACCACGGGGGTGGGTGCAAAGAAGAGATAGCTGGCGGCCCGGCTGGCCTGGTATAGGTTAGCGTCCTTGGGGTAGCCAA
>Ga0316577_10000954_pt1 | contig 12871 bp, 8 predicted proteins | sample S5NA_FD_203073 | JGI IMG/M metagenome (GOLD analysis project Ga0316577, IMG submission 203073) | Rhizosphere microbial communities from salt marsh grasses in Alabama, United States - S5-7_050615r2r1 | ecosystem: Host-associated > Plants > Roots > Rhizosphere | place: USA: Alabama | collected... | reverse complement strand
AAAGGCCGTCGAGCACCAATACGACCCGCGCGTGTGTTGGATTGAGGACCGGTACTATGTGACCTGGTGCAACGGCTATCACGGCCCGACCATCGGCGTGGGCTACACGCACGACTTTGAGACGTTCTACCAGATGGAGAACGCTTTCCTGCCCCACAATCGCAACGGCGTCCTTTTCCCTAGGAGAATCCACGGGAAATATGCCATGCTGAGCCGCCCCAGCGACACCGGACACACGCCCTTTGGCGACATTTACTATAGTGAGAGCCCCGACATGGTCCATTGGGGCCGCCATCGCTACGTGATGGGGCCGAAGCCTTGGACCTGGCAGAGCACCAAGATCGGTGCCGGGCCGACACCCATAGAAACGGCGGAAGGCTGGCTGATGATCTATCACGGCGTGCTGACGTCGTGCAACGGCTTTGTGTACAGTATGGGGGCAGCCCTGCTGGACCTGGACGAGCCATGGAAGGTACTCTACCGGACGGCGCCGTACCTGCTGGCTCCGTGGGAGATCTATGAGTGTGTGGGCGATACGCCCAACGTTGTGTTCCCCTGCGCGGCGCTCGTTGATGCGCCGACAGGCCGCATTGCCGTGTACTATGGTGCGGCTGACACGGTCACCTGTCTGGCGTACGCGCAGGCAGACGAGTTAATTGCGTTCGTCAAGGAGAATTCGACGGGGTAGGAGAAGGGAGCACCGTCGAAGCGTTTGGCGAGCCAGGGTGTTCGGCAGGCGCGCAGCAGTGTGCGCAGCTTGCCGAATCAGGGAAGAGAGACCGTATGCGATTGACAATCTCAAGGTCTCTACAGGACAGGAACTCGCCCCAACCGCGTTGAGTTGAGGCCCTGCGGATCGATGGCTGGGCAGAAGATCTGGCAGGACGATGCGCGAGGCCGTGAAGGTTGGGAGTGCGCCTTCAGGCGCAGTCCGAGGTTTGAGAAAGGAGGTGATGCGCGGAGCAATCCATGTCAGTTCTGCCGTTCACGAGGTTGTGAGTTGAGTGTTTCCTATAGCACAAGGACAAAGGAGGAAAGAACATGAGTCGCAAAGTACTATCGATCCTGATCGTTATGAGCATGCTGGCAGGCTTGCTGGTGGCCTGCGGTGGCACGCCAGAGCCGGTGACGGTCGTCGAGACGGTGGAGGTCGAAAAGACCGTCGTCGAAACCGTGGTCGAGACGGTCGTTGAGACTGTCGTGGAGACGGTCGTTGAGACCGTTGAGGTCGAGGTCACGCCGGTCGTTGAGGAAGATCCTACTGCTCTGCCACGCAACGAAACCCTGTACTTCAACGGTCTGCAGTGGGGTCCGGTTGTGTGCTGGAACCCATACAACTCGAACTGCAACAACGCCATGGCTATCACCGAGAACGCCAACGCCCACGTCACCATGTTCGAGACCCCGTACCTATACAACATGCTTGATGGCCAGCAGTATCCTCTGCTTGCCGATGGCCCGTACGAGTGGAACGATGAGCAGACTGAGATCACCTTCAAGCTCAAAGATGCTGCCATGTGGAGCGATGGCACGCCGGTGACGGCGGAGGACGTCGCCTACACCTGGGCCACCCACCTCAAGTACAATACCAATGCCGGCGGTGCCAACGCGCCGTACATCGATACCATTGAGGCTGTGGACGAAAAGACGGTCGTGGTCAAGGCCAAACTGAACGACGAGGGCAAAGCCATCAATCCTCTGATCGTCAAGTCGTACTTGAGCAGCAACTATGTCATCCAGAAGGCCTGGACGCAGACGCTGGAAGCGCGTGTTGGCGAGGATCCCACCGAGTTCATGGCGGATGCTGCGGAGGACGCCGTGTACTCTGGGCCCTACCACAAGTTCTTCGCCGATGATCAGAAGGTTGTCCTCGTTCGCGATGATAACTACTGGGGCCAGGACGCCTCCATGTGGGGCATGCTGCCTGTGCCCAAGTACCTGGCGCATACCATCTTTAAGGACAATGCCGCCGGTTCGGTTGCTCTGGCACAGGGCGAGGTGGACGTCAGCCAGCAGTTCAACTCCAACATTCAGCTTCTGTGGGAGAACTATGGACTGCCCATCTCCACCTACCTGCCCGACGCTCCCTATGGCATCGGCGCCAGCCTGCCGACCGCCTTCTACAACCTGAATTCCCCTGGTTTGGATCAGGTTGCGGTGCGCAAGGCCATTGCCATTGCGGTTGACTATCCGACCATCATTGCCAACGCCATGACCAACCAGTCGGCTACCTTCGAGCAGGTTCCGCGCTCGCTGATGAACCCGACCCCTGGTGAGCAGGCCCTGTACGACCACGAGGCCGTCGCGGATCTGCAGTGGGCGGGCAACGACATCGAAGGAGCCAAGGCTCTGCTGGATGACGCTGGCATCGTCGATACCGATGGCGATGGCTGGCGCGAGTACAACGGCGAGAAGCTCAGCTACGTGGCTACCTGCCCCAATGGCTGGTCCGACTGGCAGGCGGCGATCGAAGTGGTGGCTGCTGCCGGGGCAGAGATCGGCATCGACATCACCTCCAACTTCCCGGAATGGTCCGTATACCAGACCGTCGTCACCAAGTCCGATGCACCACTGCCGGAGGGCTATGACATCTTTATGATGTGGAGCAACGGCGCCGGCCCCACCGAGCCGTGGGGGCGCATCCGCAACCTGCTCAGCTCCGAATACGTGGGGATGGCGGTCAACTGGAACGGCAACTGGGGTCAATACAGCAATCCTGATGTGGATACCTTGATCAAGGGGATCCCCAACGAGACCGACCCCGACGTGCTGAAGGAGATGTACACGGAACTGGTCCGGATCTACCTGACCGACGTTCCCTCCTTCACGCTTATGTACCGTCCCGATCAGTTCCATGCGGTGAACGAGACGATTTGGACTAACTTCCCGCACCAGGATGACGGTACCGATCCGCCGGTCCCGCCGATGGTTTGCACCAAAGGCTGGGGTATCGCCTGTCTCTACAACATTGAGTTGGTCAACCCATAAGCAGTAGTTCGATGAGAGGCAGCCATGTTCTGCCACCCGCAGAACATGGCTGCGGTTCTTCTCAAAGTGCCGTCAGAAGTGGGACGCAATGCGGGCGGCGGCGTCGCCCGCATTGCATCTGTTCCCCGAATCTTGAGACGATACCTGGCCCTTGAGCCTTTCTACGAGGAGGGGTTGCGTTGCAAGGATACCTGAGATACTTCGGCGGAAAGCTGGTTTGGTTCGTAGTCACGTTGATATTCGCCTTCCTCCTGAATTTCATCCTGCCCCGCCTGATGCCGGGCGATCCGGTGGCAGGCATCGTATCCAGGCTTGCCCAAGGCATGAGCGATGCCACCGGGGTTCAAGCTGTGTACCAGCAATATACCGAGTTGTTCGGCCTGGACCAGTCAATCCCCCAACAGTTCATCACATATATGAGCAACGTGTTTCACGGCGATTTTGGTTTTTCCATCGCCCAATATCCCAGAACGGTGGCAGACGTCATCGCTTCTTCCTTATGGTGGACGGTGGCTCTACAACTGCCGGCGATCCTCGTCGGCTGGGTGATTGGCAACTTCCTGGGTGCTCTGGCGGCCTACCAGAAGGGCGTGTTTGACAAGGTCCTCATGCCCATAAGTATTTTCGTGAGTAGTCTGCCGGCTTTTGGTATGGCTATTATCCTGTTGGTTGTGTTTGCGGTCAGCCTGGAATGGTTCCCAACCTCTGGTGGGTATGGATTTGACATGATCCCCAACCTTAGCTGGGACTTTATATGGTCGGTGATTGTCCACTACCAATTGCCATTCTGGTCGATCGTGTTTATCATCATCGGCGGTCAGGCCATTGGCATGCGCTCCATGTCTATCTACGAGTTGAATGCGGACTATGTGAAATACAGCCGCTTCATGGGCATCAAGGACCGAAAGATCCTGCGCTACGTGTTTCGGAATGCTATGCTTCCACAGATAACCGGCTTGGCACTGGCAATTGGCACCATCGTCAGCGGCGCTCTGGTGGCAGAGATCATCTTTAATTACCCGGGGCTTGGTTCCACCATCTTTACCGCGGTATTGGGGGGGGATTATCCGCTGATCTCAGCTGTCATGTTGATCATCACTCTGATGACACTGCTCGCCACATTCGCCATCGAGATCCTGTATGGCTTCATCGACCCGCGCATCAAAGCGGCGCAGGCTGAGGATTGAGGAGAGATACTGCGATGAAGCATACTCTTCAACAGGTATTTCAATCCCGCAGATTCGTAGTCGGTTTCTCCATATTTGTGGCGATACTACTGATCGTGATCGTCTATCCGCTGGTCGTACCCTACCCGCCGCTGGAGATCATCAGCCAGGGCACGTTCTTCCCCCCGGGGATCTATGTGAATGTCTACGACAGCGCCGGATTCACCACCCACTACACCCTCCATCTGGATGGTGCCGATGCCAAACGCATTGCTAGCAGGCTGAAGGAGGAGGACCGCCTGGCCATGAAGGACTGGCTGGTGGCAGCCGGGATTCCTGAAGACGAGATCGATACTGCGGATACCGCAAAGCTCCTGGAGCAATGGGCAGACAATTTTGATCCCAAGACCAAGATCTCGGGCATGACGAACGCCCAGAGGAACTACTATATCAGGCTCAATGCCTCAGTGGAGGGCATCCTGTCGACCGAGAGGGCGATCATTGCCGTCGAAAACCCGGAGACAGGTGCCCTGGAGGAAAAGGGTGCTGTCGAGCAGACGGATTATGCCAACGTCGGCGAGGTTCCGAATGTACGCGTGCTACCGCTTGGTACCGATAACTTTGGCCGGGATGTACTGACAGAGCTGGTTAGAGCCACTGCCGTATCTCTGCTGATCGGTTTTGTAGCCGGTACCATTGCAACCTTGATCGGGCTGAGCCTGGGATTGCTGGCAGGGTACGTCGGCGGCCTGATGGACGACGGCATCATGTTTGTCACAAATCTCTTGACCGTCATCCCTTCCATTGTGTTGCTGATCCTGATCTCCTACAGCATCGGGCAGGAACAACGCGGCGCGGTCACGATCGCGGTGGTGATCGGGTTCACATCCTGGGTGTGGACCACCAGGGCCGTGCGGGCGCAAGTAATCTCCCTGCGCAATCGCGACCACGTAAACCTGTCCAAGCTGTCCGGGCACTCGATCTTTCACATCATACTCAGCGACATCCTGCCGTACATCGCATCGTACGTCGTCATGGCGCTCATCCTGCAAATCTCCACGGCCATCCTGGCGGAGGCCGGGCTGTCGATCCTTGGGCTGGGACCCAAGACCACACAGGTGCCAACCCTGGGGCTGATGATGTACTGGGGCATGATCTACCAGGCGCAGATTTTGGGCAAGTGGTGGGCGTATTTTCCCGTGGTCATTGTCATCGCGCTGATTTCGTTCTCGCTGAACTTGATGATAACCGGCCTCGACCAGGTGTTCAATCCGGCACTGAGAGAATAGGTGGTTGCTATGGGAGAAGTGGTGCTAGAAGTTAGGGAACTGTCCACGAAATATATCACCCGCTTCCGCGAAGATGTGTATGCGGTTGACCGGGTGTCTCTAAAGGTCGAGGAAGGCAAAACGTTGGGCATTGCGGGAGAATCGGGCTGTGGAAAATCGACGCTAGCGCTCAGCCTGATGGGCTACTACTTTCCTCCGCTGCACTATACGAGTGGCGAGATCATTATTGACGGGCGGGACATCTCCCGAATGAAGCCCGATGACGTCCGCAAGTCGATTTTGGGGAGCGAGATTGCCTATATCCCCCAATCGGCCATGAATGCGCTCAACCCGACTCAGAAGATCATCCGTTTCGTTGAGGACGTCTTTCAAGCACACGATCCCTACAAGTCCAAGCCCGAGATTCACGAGTACGCCGAAGAGGCCTTTGAGACCCTGGGGTTGCCGGCTTCCGTGCTGAACAAATACCCCGTCGAACTCTCGGGTGGCATGAAACAGCGCACGGTGATCGCCGTATCGGTGCTTCTATGTCCAAAAGCGCTGATTGCCGATGAGCCGTCCTCTGCCCTCGACGTCACGACCCAGAAGATGGTCATCAAGATGCTAAAGAACTTGATGGAAAATGGGTTCATCAAATCGATGATCTTTATCACCCACGAGCTTCCGCTGCTGTACAACGTGGCGGACGACATCATGGTCATGTACGCGGGGCAGATTGTGGAAAAGGGCACCGCGGTAGAAGTCGTGTTCGATCCACTCCACCCCTATGCCAAGGGCCTCATGGGCTCGATCATCGTGCCTGAAGAAGGTCTGCGCGATGTCAAGCTGACAGCGATCCCCGGGGTACCGCCGAACCTGAAAAGCCCGCCGGCGGGTTGCCAGTTTGCAGAGCGATGCAAGTACGTTCTGCCGGAGTGTAGAGTGATGTCTATCCCGCTGTACGATGCGGGTGGCGGTCGCGCCTATCGCTGCATCCTATCGGAAAAAGTACTGAGGGAGGCGTATCAGCATGCCGGGTGAACAAAACGCGTGCCTGAGCGGCAGAGACCTGACCAAGATATTTGGGTTTGGAAGCACGAAAACGGTCGCCGTCGATCATGTGGATTTCGATTTCCACGAAGGCGAGGTCATCTCGCTCGTGGGCGAATCAGGCAGTGGAAAGACTACGTTGGCCAAGATGCTGTTGGGCTTGCTCAATCCTACAGAGGGTGAGATCTACTTCGAGGGGAAGCTGCGCGACATCAGGACCCAAAGGAAGAAACGGGAGTACTGGAAAGACATCCAGGCCATTTTTCAGGATCCATACTGCTCGTACAACATATTCCGCAAGATCGACACCGTGCTACTGGATTGTATTCACATGCGTGGCGGCCGGAGGCTGCCCCAAGCAACAAAAGTGGAGATGATGGCCGAGGCGTGCAGCTTTGTCAACCTAAAGTGGGAAGAGTTAACCAACAAATATCCATTTGAGCTTTCTGGCGGACAGATGCAGCGCCTCATGATCGCCCGCATCTTTTTGCTAAAGCCCAAGATCCTCCTCGCTGATGAGCCAACCTCGATGATCGACGCCTGCTCGCGCGCCACCATCCTCGACATGCTGATGCAACTGCGTGACGAAGTCGGGATGACGGTAGTATTCATCACCCATGATATTGGCCTGGCCTATTATGTGTCTGACACGGTCTATATCATGGAGCACGGGGAATTCGTCGAAACCGGCTGTGCTGACGAGGTGATCCTACATCCCAAAGAGGAATATACCAAACGCCTGATCAACGATGTGCCCAAGATCTATGAAGAGTGGGACCTCTCAACCGTGTAGCTCATCCAAGCCGACCTGGGGTTCAAGCAAAGTCTGAAGAAGGTTGGATGGGGAGATGAGCATGGCGCTCAATGGTCTGACGAACCGACTCCTGGGGTATCCGGCCGATGCTCGTCTGTTGATCGTCAATGCTGACGACTTTGGCATGTGCCACGCAGTCAATGAAGCCGTGGTCCGCGTGTTGAAGGAGGGTATTGGTCGCTCCACCACCTTGATGGTCCCTTGTCCCTGGATGCTACATGCTACCCGTTTCCTCGCAGACCATCCCGACGTCCCCTTTGGCGTTCACCTTACGGTCATCTCCGAGTGGCCCGACTACCGTTGGGGACCGGTGGCTGCCAGGGAGGTGGTGCCGTCCCTGGTCGACGAGGCGGGGTACTTCTACAGCTTTGAGCGGATGGCCGAATTCCTGGTTCAGGTCAGCCTGGACCAGCTGGAGGTGGAGTTCAGGGCGCAGATCGAGGTTGTGCTGGCTGCCGGGCTGCGACCCACGCACCTCGACTGGCATTGCCTGCGCATTGGCCAGCGGGTGGACGTCTTCAACCTAATGCTGAGGCTGGCAAGAGACTACGGGCTAGCGCTGCGGGTTGCCGGCCAATCCTGGATCGAAATGCTGCAGGGGCAGGGGTTGCCCACCAACGATTACGACTTCCTGGACAGCTACGGCCTTGAGCCAGCCGGCAAATCCGCCCGCTACGCCCAAATCTTGCGCGAGCTGCCTGTGGGTCTGAGCGAGTGGGCGGTGCATCCGGGCCTCGACAGCGCCGAATTGCTGGCCATCGAGCCCGGCGGCAACCACATTCGCCAGACTGATTTCGACTTCTTAATGTCCCCACAGGCACAGGATATTGTCCGCGAACAAGGCATCGTGCTGCTGGACTATCGCGCCCTGCAGGCTGCATGGAACGCACAGTGAGGTCATAGGAAGAGACGTGACGCACATCCAATCATTGACGGGCGCCTGGCAATTCCGCCAGGCAGGTACAGAGCTGTGGCTGCCCGCCACCGTACCGGGCGGCGCGCACACCGATCTGCTGGCCCTGGGCCGCATCCCCGACCCATTTGCCGGCGACAACGAGCGCCGCGTGCAGTGGGTGGCCGAAGCAGACTGGGAATACCGCCACCGATTTGCCGTTGCGCCCGAGCTCTTGCGCCAGCCGCACATCTGGCTGATCTGCGACGGCCTGGACACCCTGGCGACCGTCAGCCTGAATGGCCGCGAGCTGGGCCGCACGGCGAACATGTTCCGCCGGTACCGCTGGGATGTCAAGTCGTTGCTCAAGGCAGAAGGCAACGAGCTGCGGATCGACTTTGAGTCGGTGGTCGGACACGTGGCCCGGAAACAGGCGGCCCGCCACCTGCCCGGTGTTTCCCAGGCCATCGCCGGCGGCCCGCACGTTCGCAAGGCGCCCTGCCAATTTGGCTGGGACTGGGGGCCACAGCTCCCGCCGGCCGGCATTTGGAAAGAGATCCGTCTGGAGGCTTTCGAGTCGGCTTGCCTGGCGGACGTGCACCTGCGCCAGTTTCACGGCGACGGCATCGTCCGGGTGGAGGCGCGCCTGGCAGTTGAAAACTGGACCTCCGGCCTTTTCGCCTTGTTGCGGGTGACGGCGCCTGACGGCACGGCACAGACCGTTGGTGGTGAGCTGGCGGCGGCAACCGGCAGCGTCCTCGCGCTGGAGATTGAAAACCCCCAGCTTTGGTGGCCGAACGGCTGGGGGGATCAACTGCTCTACGACGTGCAGGTGCAACTGGGCCGGTCTGGGCCGATCGCGGGTGAACAGCCTCCGTTGGACGAACAGTGCTATAAACTCGGCCTGCGCACGGTCGAGCTGCGGCAGGAGCCAGACCAGTGGGGGCGCTCGTTCACCTTTGTAGTCAACGGCCGGCCGCTCTTTGCCAAGGGCTCCAACTGGATTCCGGCTGATTCGTTCCCCACGCGCCTCACCGAAGCTGCCCTCGAGGGCCTGATCCGTTCGGCCGCCGAGACCCACCAGAACATGCTGCGCGTGTGGGGCGGTGGCTTGTACGAGGATGAGCGCTTCTACGATCTGTGCGACCGCTATGGGATTCTGGTTTGGCAGGATTTCATCTTCTCGTGCAGCATCTACCCGCTCGACGATCCCGACTTTGTCGAGAACGTCCGCGCCGAAGTAGTCGAAAACGTCCGGCGCCTGCGGCACCGGGCCAGCCTGGCGCTGTGGTGTGGAAACAACGAGATGGAGTGGGGTTGGGTCGATTGGCACTGGGACCGGCCCGAGTACCAGGATCTCAAGGCCGCGTACGACCGCTTCTTCCACCATACGCTGCCAGAGTGGTGTGCGGCCGAAGACCCCGACCGCGCCTATTGGCCCAGCTCGCCGTCGTCGGGCGTGCCCTTTGAAGACCCGAACGGGCAGCGCCAGGGAGATGCACACTACTGGGACGTATGGCATGGGCGCCAGCCGTTCACGGCGTACCGCAGCCAGTACCCGCGCTTTATGAGCGAGTTTGGCTTCCAGGCCCTGCCGCCTCTGGAGACCATTCGCACCTACGCGGCAGAACCCGACTGGAACATGACCTCCTACATCATGGAGCAGCACCAGAAAAACGCCAGCGGCAACGCCCTGATGGTGGGCCAGATGCTGGACACCTTCCGCCTGCCCAGAGATTTCGAATCGCTGGTATACCTGAGCATGGTCTTGCAGGCCGAAGGGATCCGGTATGGGGTGGAGCACTGGCGCCGTCATTGCCTGGCGCGCCATGCAATGACGCAGCATACCCGGCGCGTAGCGGGCACGCTATACTGGCAGCTGAACGATTGCTGGCCCGTTGCGTCCTGGTCCAGCCTGGACTACTTTGGTCGCTGGAAAGCCTTGCACTATGCTGCCCGCCGCTTCTATGCGCCGTTGCTGCTGTCGATCGAGGATGCGCCGCCGCGCCAGTCGATCTTTGTGAGCAGTGACCTGCTCGAAGCGTGGCAGGGTTCTGTGCGCTGGACCCTGACGAATCTCGATGGCGAGGTGTTGGCTACGGGGGAGAAAGCTGCGCACGTGGAACCGCTGGGCATGACAGCTGTCGACACGCTCGACTTTTCCAGCCGCGTGGACGAGGATACTCGCCGGGAGCTGGTGTTCGTGGCCGAGCTTTGGCAGGGCGACCGGCGCCTGGCTACGCAGACCGCGTTCTTTGCCCCCACCAAGCACCTGTCGCTCGTGGATCCGCAGATCCAGGTCGATGTCACCCTGCAGGACGGTCTGCTGACCATCGAGCTACTGGCGCGCTCGCTGGCCCGGCTGGTGGAGTGCAGCCTGAGCGGCGCGGACGTAGTCTTTAGCGACAACTACTTCGATCTGCCCGCCTTGCGCGCCGTCCGCGTCACGGCTCCCCTGCCGCAGGGATGGGACCTGGCTGCGGCCCGAGCGGCGCTCAAGGTACGCTCTGTTTACAACACATATTCCAAGTGAAGCAAATCAACAAGAGGAGTGACATGAACACCGACACTGAGTCTATTGTTGCCAGCATGACCCTCGAAGAAAAGGCGGCCCTGTGCACCGGAGCCAGCGCGTGGTCGACCACCCGGGTGGAGCGCCTGGGCGTGCCAGAGATGATTATGGCCGATGGCCCGCACGGCATCCGGCGCGTGCCCGATATTCACGCGATAGCCAGGAATAGCTTGCCTGCCACCTGCTTCCCAACGGCATCGTGCAGCGCGTCCACGTGGGATGTGGAGTTGTTGGGCCAAATGGGCGCGGCGATGGCGGAAGAAGCTACTGCCCTGAACGTGGATGTCGTGCTGGGCCCGGGTGTCAACATGAAGCGCTCGCCGCTGGGGGGCCGCAATTTTGAGTACTTCTCGGAGGACCCCTACCTGGCTGGCGAGTTGGCGGTCGGCTTTATCAAGGGTATGCAGTCGAAAGGGGTGGGCACCTCACTCAAGCACTATGCCGCCAACAATCAGGAATTCCAGCGCTTTAGCATCAGTGCCGAGGTCGACGAGCGCACCCTGCGCGAGATCTACCTGCTCGCCTTCGAAAAGGCCGTCAAGGAGGCCCAACCCTGGACGGTGATGTGCTCATACAACAAGGTGAACGGCACCCTGGCTGCCGAGCATCACACCCTGCTGACCGAGATCCTCAAGGATGAGTGGGGCTTCGAGGGGCTGGTGGTGTCGGACTGGGGGGCCGTACACGACCGCGCGATCTCGCTCGGGGCTGGGCTGGATCTGGAAATGCCCGGCCCGCAGGACCGGCGCGTCAAGGCCGTCGTCGAAGCGGTGCGTTCCGGCGACTTGGCCGAAGCGGCCCTGGATGAAGCGGTCCGGCGCATTCTGCGCATCGTGTTCAAGGCCTGCGAAACCCCCAGGGGCGGCACCTTTGACGCGGACGCGCACCACGAACTGGCGCGCAAGATCGCCGTTGAGGGCGTCGTCTTGCTCAAGAACGATCCCCTGCCAGAGAAGGGGCCCCTGGCGCAGCAGGGGCGCCTCCTGCCTCTGATAGGCTACCAGCAAATTGCCGTCATCGGCCGTTCTGCCCAAACCGCCTACTTCCAGGGAGGCGGCAGCTCGCACATTAATCCGACCCAAGTGGACGTGCCGTTCCAGGAGCTTCAGGCTCGGGCCGGTGACGCCGAACTGGCCTACGCTGAAGGCTACCCCGCGGACGGCTCCTTCCGGCAGGACTTAATCGACCAGGCCGTAGTATTGGCACAATCTGCCGATGTGGCGCTGCTCTATGTTGCGCTGGCCGCTCACAAGGAATCGGAAGGGTACGATCGCCCCGACCTCGATCTGACCGAGCATCAGGTAGCGCTGATCCGGGCGGTAGCCAAGGCCCAGCCCAAGACGGTGGTGGTGCTCAACAGCGGCGCTCCGGTGGCCATGAGCGCCTGGATCGATGCGGTGCCGGCCGTCCTCGAAGGTTGGATGATGGGCCAGGCGGGCGGCGGAGCGCTGGCTGACATCCTGTTTGGGCGGGCCAACCCCTGCGGCAAGCTGGCGGAGACTTTCCCGCTCAAGCTTCCGCATACGCCCGCCTATCTCAACTGGCCGGGCGGCGCGGGCAAGGTGCGGTACGGCGAAGGGCTGTTCATCGGCTATCGTTACTACGATGCCAAGGAGCTGCCGGTGCTCTTCCCCTTTGGCCATGGCTTGAGCTATACCACCTTTGCCTACAGCAATGCTCATGTGTCGGCCCAGACCTTCCGCGACGTGGACGGGCTCACGGTTACGGTGGATATTAGCAATACGGGCAAGATGGCTGGCAAGGAGATCGTCCAGGTGTATGTCCGCGACTGCGCGTCAGGCCTGGTGCGGCCCGAAAAGGAGCTGAAAGGCTTTGCCAAGGTAGAGCTCCAGCCAGGCGAAACCAAACCGGTAGCCATCGAGCTGGATTTCCGAGCCTTTGCCTACTACCATCCCGCATACAGGCAGTGGATCACCGAGGACGGGGAGTTCGACATCCTGATCGGGTCCTCCGCCGCCGATATTCACCATACCCTGACGGTGACGCTCGAGTCGACCCTGGAATTGCCCTGCATTCTCGACCGGGAATCCACCATGCGCGAGTGGCTGGCTGACCCACGGGGGAAAGCGGTCTTTGCCCCTCTCTATGCCCAGATGGAAG
>Ga0316577_10000951_pt1 | contig 12878 bp, 13 predicted proteins | sample S5NA_FD_203073 | JGI IMG/M metagenome (GOLD analysis project Ga0316577, IMG submission 203073) | Rhizosphere microbial communities from salt marsh grasses in Alabama, United States - S5-7_050615r2r1 | ecosystem: Host-associated > Plants > Roots > Rhizosphere | place: USA: Alabama | collected... | reverse complement strand
AAGTGGCGGACTATCCCTCCACTGCCCTCGCGCCTCAGTTGAATCTCTTGAACCGCAAGGCGCTGGGACTGGAGACGGGAGTGGCATGGACCGGCCTGACCTGGGGGGCTGAGCGGAGGATAAGGGCGTACCTGGGGTTCGGCCTCTCGGGGTACGGGAACCAGGGGACCTTCGACCCTGAAGACCCCCACCGGCGTGATCGAACCATGACCGTCGGGGCCACCTGGACCCTGCGGTCGAACTACTACGTGGAGCTGGGGGTGGAAGGGACCGTCAACCGGTCGAATTCCAGCCGCCCCGAATACGACGCCCTGAGCCTGAGGGCAGTGGCATCGGCTCCGCTGCCCCGTGATCTGAGCTTGACCCTCTTCGCAGACCTCACGGACAAACGGTACGTAACGAAGACCGACTTCGCTCGTCTCGTCCCCGGAGAGGAGGCGGACAACGCGTCGGTGGTCTATCTCGAGCTGGCGCGGCCCCTCATGGTCAATCTCGACGGTGCGGTCAGGCTCGGCTGGAACCGGGCCGAGACCGATATCGGAGATTCCTACTTCAAGCGGTATGGCCTCACTGTCCTCCTGCGTTATCGGCCCCGGGAACGGTAGCTACGGGACCCTGGCAGGTTCCCACCGTCTCTCCGGAGAGATCGAGCCGCCGCCCTGAACTCGTTCAGCCCTCGACCATCAGGAACGCCCACGCCAGGAAACGGCCGTGGTGGGAGAGGGTGAGATCCGCCGGGAGCTCTTCGCCGTCCAACCAGACGGAGGGAATCCTCCGCCCGGGGAGCCCGGGACCACACCTGATCTCCAATCGCTTTTCCGAGATATCCCAAGCTGAAGCCAGGGATTCCCGGGCCGCGAGGCGGGTCAGGGCCGAGGCTCGGTGGGTGACGCACTCCCACTCCGAGGCGGAGAAACGGCCCTGGAGGCCTGAGGCGGGTCTTCCGGCGCCGGGTGGTGATTCCCTGCATTCGGCGAAGATCTGAGGATCCCCCGCCTTCTCCCTCTCCCTCCAAGAGACCGCATGGATACAGGTGCCACGCCTCTCGACGGACATCCGGAACCGGAAATCCATGTAGCTGCCCGTCCCCAGGAGCCGGAGGGGGCGACCCGGCGACGAAGGGTCCAGCAGACCTCGGAGGCCCTCTTCCGGGAAGACAACCTGAAAGAGGCGGTGGTGGAAGACGGGAGGGGTACCCAGAACCTTGGAGGTGCTTTTGAAGACGGCCTCCTTACCCACCCAGTGGACCCAGAAGCTCAGGTCCGGATCGGGACTGGAGCGGATCGCGTCCCCTTCCGATGGGGCGAACACGCGCTCCTGGAATCGAGCGTCCCGGCCCTTCCCCGCTCCTCCGTGGTGGAGCGTGTCCACCACGTCATTTCCCAGTCCGTATCCTCCGGTCATGCCTGCGGTGGGGTTGGACTGGAGATTGGTGGTGGAATGGGGTCTCTCATGCTGGACGTGACATCGCGTGGGGGTGTGAGGAGGCGGAGCCGGGGCCGCCGCCGCGACCCGGCCCTATCATGGATCCCATTGAGAGGAGACGCAACGTCAGCTCCCAATGTACATGACCCTCCAGATCCTACCGACCTGACTGTCGGAAATGAACAGGGATCCGTCTGGACCCTGTGCCAGACCGACGGGCCTGTGGGCGGCGCCATTTGGACTCATGTCACCCGCGGCGAAGCCGTCGGCGAAGACATTCCACTTTCCCGTCGGCGTCCCCGCTTCGAAGGACGCGAACACGACGTTGTAGCCGGCCTGGGGCATGGGGGCTCGGTTCCATGACCCGTGGAATGCGATGAACGCACCCCCCTTATACTCACGGGGGAACTGGGTGCCGGTGTAGAATTCGAGGTCATTGGGAGCCCAGTGGGCTGGAAAATCGACGAGTGGGCTCTTCATTTGCGCACATCGTCCTACCGTCGACCCGTCCCCTCCATACTCCGGGGCCAGGACCTTGGCATCGGAGGCCGGGTCGTAATAACAGTACGGCCAGCCGAAGTCGTCGTCCGATTCGATCCGGACAAACTCCTCCGCCGGTTTCTCGGCGCCCTCCTCTACCGTGTAGCGTTCGCTCCAGAGAGCCGATAGCTGATCCCGGCCGTGCACGACGCCGTAGAGGGCACCGGAGGGATGGACCCGGAGGGCCACGGTGTTCCGCAGTCCCGTGGCGAACCTGGTCCCGTCCTCCTGGACCTGGGCGGTCCGGCGTGCATCGAATCGCCAGATGCCGGCTCTGCGATCGAGCTGAGGGCAGGGGTCCAGACCCGGAGAGCCGACGGACCTGGGCGCCTCCTGGCAGGCGTTGGAAGGAGCGCCGATGTTCACGAAGAGAGCGTTCCCCGGGCCCAATGCCAGACTCTTGGCCCGGTGGTTGTCGGTGGCGGGGAGGCCTTTCACCAGTGTGTCGGGCGGTCCGGAAGGGACCGTCGATCCCGCGGGTAGGGGGTACCGGAGCACGGCGTCATCGGTGGCGAAATAGACATGACCCTCGGCCAGGAGAACTTCGTTTCCCCCGTTCTCACCCCATCGATGTTCCTCGTCGGCACGGCCGTCGCCGTCCGTATCCCGAAGAACTGCAATGCCACCGGTCACCGGGGTCCGTCCGGGACCGAAGCTGTTCCTCAGGGCCACGAAGATGTCCCCGTTGGGGGCCACAGCCAGGTGTCGCGCCGGCCCCAGGGAGTCCACCACCACCGACGCGCAGAATCCTTCGGGCAGCGTAAGTCCGCCGTTTCCGGGGTCGCAATTCTGGGCGGAGAGGGGATGGGGCGCCTCGGAACAGGCGCTCAGCATCAAGACGAATGCCGGGAGAAGAGCCGAACGCAGAGAGTACCGGGAGAGCTCCCTTGTCATGGGTCTGCCTTGATTCTGCTGGGGAAGAAGTGTTGAAGCTTCAAACAATCGGGTAAGAGGGTAGGGACGTCAAGGTTTGTGGGTACCGCTGAGCGGCTCCCACCCTCCGGGGGCGTCTTGCTGGACCCTCGTCCCAGGCCTAAGCTCGTGCAATGATACCCCGTCTCATCCGTGCGTTCATCCGGTCCAGCCTCCTGACCCTGCCGGTCCTGGCATGGGCGGGCCCCGGGTCGGCCCCCGGAAGGGGGCCTCTGGAGGTTGGCTCGGGCGCACCACCACGGATGGATGCCCAGGGGCCAGACTCCTCCCTCCTGGTCCTGGCGGCAGCCAGCCTCACAGACGTATTGCCCAGAGTCGCCGGCATATGGGAAGAGAGGGAGGGCACTCCGGTCCGGTTCAGCTTCGACGCTACCTCCCGGCTGGCGCCTCAGATCCTCCAGGGCGTGCCTGCGGACCTGTTCTTCAGCGCTGACGAGGCCTGGATGGACTGGGTGGAGGAAGGGGGGGGAATCCAGACCGGCACTCGGGTCACTCTCCTGGGGAACGAGCTGGTGGTGGTGGTCCCGAAAGACCGGAGCTTCGAACCCGCATCTCCCGAGGGTCTGGCTTCGCCGGAGCTTCACAGGGTGGCCCTGGCCGGGGAAAACGTGCCGGCGGGTCGATACGGCCAGGCGGCTCTGGAGTCCACAGGAGTCTGGGATGCGGTCGCGACGCGGGTGGTCCGGGCCGGGAATGTCCGGGGAGCATTGGAATGGGTCGCTCTCGGTGAAGTAGATGCGGCGATCGTCTATCGGACCGATGCCATGGCGGAGAGCCGCGTGCGGGTGACCTTCACCTTCCCCCAGGACGCGCATCCACCCATCACGTATCCAGCGGCGGTGATTGCGGGAGCACCCCATGCCGAGACCGCCCGACGCTTCCTGGACTTCTGCCAAACGGCTGAGGCTCGCCGAGCCTTTCAGACCGAGGGGTTTCTGGTCGCCGCATCGCACCCGTCCGGGTCGGTGGGTCGTGAGGCGACAGCTTTGCCGAATCCCTGGTCGGCGGTGCGCCTTTCTCTCCTGGTAGCTCTCGGGGCCACCCTGGCCGGCTTCATCCCGGCGGTCTGGCTCGGTTGGATCCTGGCCCGGAAGGATTTCATCGGTAAGAGCTTTCTTGCCACGGTGGCGCTGGTCCCCCTGGTACTGCCGCCCGTGGTCACGGGCTTTCTTCTTCTGAGCCTCCTGGGATCGCAGGGGCCCCTGGGCGGCGCGCTGGCGACTCTGGGCATTCCCATTCCCTTCACCCTTCTGGGAGCGACGCTGGCTGCCCTCACTGTAGGGCTCCCACTGTACGTCGTGTCCATCCGGAACGCATTCCAGGTCGTGGACCCCAGCTACGAGGAGGTTTCCTGGACGCTGGGTCGTCGCCCCTGGCCCACCTTCCTCAGGGTTACGTTACCGCTGGCCATTCCGGGCATCGCTGCGGGAGCTGTCCTGGCCTTTGCCCGGGCCCTGGGAGAGTTCGGAGCCACGGTGGTTCTGGCAGGGAACATCGAGGGAAGCACCAGAACCATTGCCCTTGCCGTATATACCCTCCTGGAGTCGCCCCAGGGGCGCGAAGCCATCTGGGTTCTCGTAGGTGCCTCGGTACTCCTTTCTCTTCTGGCGCTCCTGGGGTATGAGGCGCTGTCCCGGAGGCAACGTCGCCAGATGGAGCTGCGTCATGTCAGGTGACAGGACCCTCTACCCCCGGGGCGGTGCCGGGGAGGGGACCCCCCCAGAAGGTGGAGAGCGTCGAAAGCTGGAAGTGGATGTCCGAGTACCGCTGGGTGCCGGCGAGCTCGAGATTCGCCTGGAAAGCGACGCACTTACGGTAGCCGTATTCGGTCCCTCCGGAGGAGGGAAGAGTACGCTTCTCAGAATCCTGGCGGGTGTGGAGAAGCGAGCGACCGGAGTGGTAAGAGTGGGTGGAGACGTGTGGCTGGACACCGGCAAGGGGGTCTTCGTGCACCCCTGGGAGCGGCGAGTGGGGTGGGTGCCACAAGACTACCTCCTCTTTCCTCACCTCAGCGTGATGGAGAACCTGAGATACGGAGGCGGTAGTCCCGCGGAGGTTGTGGAGATGGCAAGACTGCTCTTTGTCGATCACCTTCTCGAACGGCGGCCCAGGCGCCTCTCCGGAGGGGAGCAACAGCGCGTCGCCCTGGGTCGAGCCCTCCTGAGCGATCCCCGGCTTCTCCTGCTGGACGAGCCGTTCTCGGCTCTGGACAGGCCTCTGCGGAACCAGGTGGGATCTCAGCTGAGGGCATTTGTCGAGCTACGGCGGACTCCACTCCTCCTGGTGAGTCACGATGAAGCCGACGCGGCGGCGTTGGCCCGGGAACACTGGCTCCTCTCCCAGGGACGGCTCCGGAGGGCGGATGACGCGGAACTCACATGAAGCCCGGTCCACGGCCCATCGAGCATGCAGATGCGGCCCGGACCGCCGGTCCTGAGAGCGACGTCAGGTCTTCCGGGTCCATAGCATACGGGAGGAGAAACGTGGAGGGGCCGTTGTGAAAGGAGGCCCCCTCAAACCAGCAGATCGAAGCCGAGGAACCGCCAGGAGGAGAATCGCCCCATGATCGTCGTCGAGGAAGAACGTCTGAGAGGGATGCTGGGTGAAAGAGAGGCTCTGGAAGCGGTGGAGGTGGCCTTCGCCGCTCTCGCCGAGGGTCGTGTGGTCCAGCCGCCACCGATGGGGATGGAGGTGGCGGAAGCTCTGGGGGAAGTCCACGTGAAGGGGGCGTATCTGCGAGGCGAGCCCACCTTTGCCGTGAAGGTGGCCTCGGGGTTCTACCGCAATGCCGAGCGGGGGCTTCCCACGGGGTCGGGGCTGGTCCTTGTTTTCGACGCGACTACCGGATTTCCCCTGGCTCTGCTGGGGGATAATGGATATCTGACGGAGTTGCGCACCGGGGCTGCGGGTGCCCTGGCGGCAAGACTACTGGCGCCGGACCACAGTCTTAAGGTGGGAGTCATCGGGGCTGGCTCCCAGGCACGCTATCAGCTCCGAGCCATCTCCCGGGTTCGCGCCCTTGGCGGCGTTCGTGTGTGGAGTCCCGTCCAACAAGAGCTCAGGGTCTATGAGGAGGAGATGGCGCCGCTCCTCGGGGTGTCTGTAGAAGGCGCCGCATCGCCAAGGGAAGCGGTGGAAGACGCCGATCTGGTGGTGACGGTAACCCCGAGCAGGGCTCCTCTGATCGAAGGCGGTTGGCTCAAGGAGGGGGTCACCGTGCTGGCAGTGGGCGCCGACGGCCCGGACAAACAGGAGCTTTCCACGGGGATCATGGAAGAGGCTGGGAAGGTGGTGGTGGATTCCAGGGACCAGTGCCTTCGCCTGGGCGAGACCCATCACGCCGTGGAGGCAGGGGTCCTCGCAGCTGACGAGATTCACGCCGAGCTGGGGGAGGTCCTTCTGGGTCGGAAGGTGGGGCGGGAGGGGATGGAAACCATCGTCGTGGACCTGACGGGAGTGGGGGCCCAGGACGCTGCCATCGCCGGTGCGGTCTGGAAGAAGCTGGGGGTGAGCTGAGAGAGACCCGATGGGGCGGGATCCAGCCTGTCTGAGTGGACCCGATTGGCCTTTCGGCTTGCCGGGTCCGGCGGTGCTCAGAGGGGAGCGTCGAGCGCTCTTCTGACCGCTTGTCCCAGCTCAGCGGCGCTGAACGGTTTCGAGAGGACCATTGGCTCCGCATCCTGGACGGCTGGCGGCGGTCCTCCCGCCACCGGCGGGTTACCGGACACGAAGAGGTATCTCAAGTGAGGTTTCTCGGTGGCGGTGGCGCGGGCCATGGCCCGGCCAGTCATGCCCGGGAGGTCCAGGTCGGTGACCACCAGGTCCACCCCGGACCTCAGTGCGATGGACAGGGCCCGTTCCGGATCCTGAGCCTCCAGTATGTGGTAACCGAGATGCTCCAACGATTTCACCACGAAGCGCCTGGCAGTGGCATCGTCATCCACCACCAGCACCGACTCGGTTCCCCCAGGTATGGGCTCGAGAACACCAGGTTCGGGCAGGTCTCTGTCCAGGAGATCTCGGACAGCTCTGGCCATCGCTCCAGCCGTGAAGGGCTTTTGTATGAACCCGACACCGGGTCGCTTCTCCCACTGCTCTTCCAGCATTCGATCCGTGGCGTAACCCGACGAATAGAGGATCCGGATTTCCGGTTTGTGGATGGCGATTTCGTGGGCCAGGCTGAACCCGGTCATCTGGGGAAGCACCACATCCATCAGGAGCAACTGAAAATCGAATTCGCTGGCCAGCCGAAGAGCATCCTCGGCGGATCCCGCCTGGATGACCCGGTATCCGACGTGTTCGAGTATTCGGGCGGTAGTCGCACGAAGCAGCTCCTCGTCATCGACGAGGAGAATCGTCTCCGACCCGTGTGGTAGACCGCCCTCCATACTCGGTTCTGCCTGTCAGAGGGCCTTCGAGAGATTGAGGCCCGACTGCGTAACGAGCCCGCCCCAGCATCCGGTGTGGTGTCCCAACCAGGGACTCTTCACTCTGGTGATATCTGAGGAGAAACGCAAATAAAAAAAGAAGAAGGGCTGGGCGGGCGGTCCGTGCGTAGAGACCCCGACCCGGCCCTTTGAAGGGTCCTCTTCGCGGGCCAGCTACTCCAGGAGGGCGTCCACCTTGGAGGCGCAGATGAAGTCGTTCTCCGTCAGACCCTCCACGGCGTGGGTTGAGTAGACCACCTCGCACCGGCTGTACCCGACCGTGAAGCTGGGGTGATGGTTCTCCGTGTGGGAGATCCAGGCGATAGCGTTCGCGAAGGCCATCACCTCGTAGTGGTCCTTGAAGGTGAATAAGCGCCGGAGCACCTGGCCGTCATCGCCTACTTCCCAACCCGGCACCTGCTTCTGCATCGCACTGGCCTCCTCCAGCGTCATGGGGGGAATTCCCCCCTCGCAGGGGGTGCATTTCTTCCTTCTGAGTTCCGTCATGGACGATTCCGTCTCCTTTGGGCTGTCGTACTGGGGCGTTGTGCCAGAATAGGCCCGAGATGCCCGGGTGTTCCCGGGGATCTCCGGGATCTCGACGGAGGATCAAGGTCATTCCGTCAGAAAACGCTCCCGAATTCGTTTTGTGAGGGTCACTTCCGCCTGACCCCCGGCCCCGGGGAAGGCATCGGCAATGTTCTTGAGCGGTGTTCCGTCGGGGGGGAGGAGGAGATCCGGTGCCAGCTCCAGAAGAGGGACGGCCACGAAGGCCCGGGTCCGAATCTCCGGGTGGGGAGGAGGGGCGGTCTCTCCATGGGAGACCCCGGAGGTTCTCAGGGGGGCCGGGGAGAGGAAGAGGAGAAGGTCCAGGTCCATGGTGCGGGAAGCGTATCTCTCCGCGGTTCGCACGCGTCCCAGGGCGGCCTCGGTTTCCTCCAACGCCACGGCCAGGGTCCCTGCATCGAGGACGGTTCGGAGCTCCACGACCCCGTTCAGGTAGTCTGGGGCAGCCTCCACCGATGCCTCCGAAGCCCCCGGTGCGGGTAGGGCCGGGGTCCGGTAGAAGGTGGAGACCCCCACGATGCGGATCCCCGGGTTTCGTTCCAGGAGCGCGAGAGCACCGAGAACGTTCTCTTCCGGACGGATATTGCTGCCGACTCCCACGAAGGCCCGGGCTGAGGGGGCTGCGGCGTCAGAGGTCGCCACGTCGCCGCTCGACCTCCACTCCAACGCTCTGGGAGAAGCGAACCGCACCCGGCTTCTCCACACGGACGCGGGCCACCTCCACTCTCTGGTCTTCCAGGCAGATCTTAGCGATCTCCTCTGCCAGCTTCTCCACGAGGAAGAAAGAGGACTCCTCCACCAGTGTCAGAACTCTCTTCGTCACACCGCGGTAATCAACCGCGTCCCGAAAGTCATCGCTGGTTCCCGCAGGCCGACAGTTTGCCTCCAGGGTGATGTTGATGAGGATGTCCTGTTTCTTCTCTCTCTCCCAGTCGTGGATTCCGATGATTCCCCGGATGAGGAGGTCTTTGATGAGGATCTTGTCGCTCAAGTATTCCCTCCCATACGGATGTGACGGCCCCCGTCAACGAAGATCGTCTGTCCCGTCACAAAAGATGCGCCCAGAAGGTAGAGGGTGGCTTCGGCAATGTCCGGGGGAAAGCCTCGCCGCTGGAGGGGCAGGGATGAGGCCAGCATCTCCAGATAGGTCTCGTCCTGTTCCTCGGGTGGGAGAACGGCTCCGGGTGCGACGCCGTTCACCTGGAGCTCCGGGGCAAACTCCAGGGCCATCATCCGGGTCAACTCTCCCAGCATGGCCTTGCTGAGATGGTAGGCCGCGTGAGCCAGGTCACCTCCCACCAGGCGGGTGTCCAGAAGGTTCACTACCGATCCTCTCCTCTCGGTACCCCTGACCTTGCGCCACAGGGCCCGGGTGAGGAGGAACGGGGCCCAGGCATTCACCCGGATGATAGGGATGAGGTCCGAGATCTCCATCTCATCCATTCGGCCGGGTGGGAAGACGGAGGCGTTGTTCACGAGAAAGTCCAAACCCCCGAGACCGGCCCAGGCCTCATGGAAGAGCCGACCCACAGCCGCTTCGTCAGACAAGTCGCCCGGGACGGGGATGGCCCGGACTCCCAAGGCCTTCAACTCCCGACAGAGAGCCTTCGCCGGCTCCAATGAGGAGTTATAGTGGACCGCTACGTGGGACCCGCGTCGAGCCAGGGCGAGGGCGACCTCCCTTCCCAGGCGCCTGGAGCTTCCAGTGACCAGGACGCGTTTCTCAACGAAGAGGTCATCTCCGCCCATGACCGTTACCCGGCGAAGTCGGCCAGAACTTCCAGAACCCGGTCCACGTCTCCCTCCGTGTGGTCCGCGTTGATCTGGAACCGGATCTCTTCGTCTCCCTTCGGTACCACCGGGTAGGCCAGTCCCGTGGCCAGAACGCCGTTCCTGTAAAGATGCGCCACCAGAGCCCGGGTTCTCCCCGTGTCCCGAACCATGAGGGGAACGACGGGATGTTCTCCTGGGATGGTCTCCATCCCCAGCTTCCCGAGTCCAGCCTCGAAACGGCTCGTCATAGCCCGGAGGTGAGCCAGGAGCTTCCTTCCTTCTGAGCTGTCCAGGAGCTCGAGAGAAGCCAGAGCAGCCGTGGCCTCACCCGGCGTGACGGGGTTGGAATAGATATAGAAGGGGGCGGATTCCCGCAGGAATCGGATCAGCGGCCCGTTGGAGGTCACGTATCCCCCGTTCACGCCGAAGGCCTTTCCCAGGGTGCCCACCAGGACGTCGACGGGGGGTGCGGAGGTGTACTCCTCCGTTCCTCGGCCCGTTTCACCGAACGCCCCCACGCCGTGGGAATCATCCATCACGACCACCACGTTCTCCGGATACCCTGGGTCGTGCTTCCGGGCCAGGGCCATGATCTCGTCCATGGGGGCGTGGTCGCCCCTCATGCTGAAGATCCCGTCGGTGATAACCACAGCCCGCTTCGCCCTTCCCTTGGACTCTTCCAGGGACGTCTCCAGCGCGACCATGTCCAGGTGGGGATACACCACCTTTTCCTTGGGCCTGGAGAGACGGATGGCGTTGATGATGCAATTGTGGTTCAGCTCATCACTGATGATGGCGGTATCCGGAGTGATGAGAGGGCTGATGGTCCCCATGATCGTGGCGTAGGCCGACGAGAACAGCATGGCGTCCTCCCTGCCGTGGAAGGTCGCCAGCGTCCTCTCCAACTCCACGTGGACATCGTAGGTCCCGCTTATGAAACGGACCGCTCCCGGCCCAGCACCGTATTTCGCGGTGCCCTCCTCCTCCGCCTTCATGATCTCGGGGCGGAGGGACATTCCGAGGTAGGAGTTGGAGTTCATTCGAATGAACTCCTTGTCCCCCTCCCCCTCCAGGTTGAAGCGGGGCCCCCTCTCCCCGGTAGGCGGAATGACCCTGGTGACGACCTTCTCGCTACCCTTGGCGGTTCCCATCCCTTCCAGGCTCGCCACGTGGGCCTCGAGGACCTCGGTGATTCGATCGAGTGGCATGGATTCTTCCTCGGTGAGTTTCAGGCCAACTTCTTTCTCAGGTTCTCAAGCATATCCTCCACCATGGCCTCCAGATCATAGTCTGGCTGCCAGCCCCACTCCTTCCTGGCGGCGGAGTCGTCCAGCCTTCTCGGCCAGGAGTCTGCGATGGCCTGTCGCAGCGGGTCCACGGCGTAGTCCATCTCGAAACTCGGGATGTGTCCTCGAATCGCCGCAGCCAGCTCCTCTGGTGTGAACTGCATCGCCGCGATGTTGAATGCGTTCCGGTTCTCGAGACGGGAGGGGTCTGCCTCCATGATGTCGATGGAGGCCTTGATGGCATCGGGCATGTACATCATGTCGAGCTGCGTGTCGGGCCCCAGGAAGCAGGTATATCGCCCGTCCTGTATCGCCTTGTAGAAGATCTCGACGGCATAGTCCGTGGTTCCCCCACCCGGCTCCGTTACCCAGGAGATCAGGCCAGGGTACCGGACCCCCCGTGTATCCACCCCGAAGCGGAGATTGAAATAGTCCGCGAGGAGCTCTCCGGCTACTTTGGTAACACCATAGATCGTAGTGGGTCGTTGGATCGTTACCTGGGGCGTTGGATCAGGTGGCGTGGAAGGCCCGAAGGCAGCGATAGAGCTTGGGATGAAGACCGCGCACTCCCGGACCCTGGCGATTTCGAGGGTGTTCTCGAGCCCACCGAGGTTCACCGTGTAGGCTCTGTGGGGGTCCGCCTCCCCCACTGCGGAGAGGATCGCCGCCATGTGGTATATGGTGTCGGTACCGAAGTCCGCGACGGCCCTGTCCATGGCATCGTGGTCGGTGCAATCCACGATCTCGAATGGCCCCGTGCGAGCGAGATTTCCCCCCGGCTCCCGTATGTCCGTGGCTAGCACGTTCTCGTTTCCATACCGCTGCCGAAGGGCAGGGACGAGATCCGACCCCACCTGTCCAGAGGCTCCGGTTACGAAAATCCGTCTCATGAATTCCCCCTCGAGCCCGTGGTTCACGTTCGGGGGCACTGATCGTCGGGCCCCCAGACGCTCGCGCACGGAGGACGGCGGAGTGACGATCTTCGCACCCACCATAGAGAGGGGCAATGTAGGGGTTGAACGGGTGGAGCGTCGAGGTGGGTGGGTCCTCCATTTCCCCTGAGGGTGGAAACCGGATCCACGCGAGTCGCTCCCCCGCAGGGGGCGAGCAGTGGGGACTCAGCCCCGCCTCAGCCGCAAGGCGCAGGCTCCCGCGGCCACAGGCCACCGGACGAGGACGCCCTCCCCCTGCACCGTTTCGTCGAAGCCCTTTTCCGACTTGGAAAAGGTGGAGATGGGGAAGCGCCAGACCTCGGCATCGGGGGTTGCATGGATCTCCGCGCTGCCTCCAAGGGACAGCTCTGTGGTGAAGACAGCGTCGGGCGGGTAGGCCGATGCGTCCCAGTGGAACCGGACTTCGAGCCGCCCGTCCGACCGGAAGCGGAGGGTCTTTTTCAACGCTCCGGACTCCACGGAGGAGAACCGGATCTCCAGGACGGATTCTGACGGCCGTGGTGGGCGGCCACCTGTTGACGAGCCAGGTTGGCCGTCGGAAACCTCCCCGTCGTCCGATGGACTGACGTCGGCGATGGCTCCTACCGCGAGAGCTTCTCGAGCCCAACTGCGAAGGGGGAGAAAACGGCCGAGCCTGAAGTCGGACTCAGTGGTCTGGGCTCTCAGGACGCGCTCCACGAAGATCGCTCGATCATCTCGATCCACAGGGGGCAATTCCGAGAAGTGGAGACCCTCCTCGAGGTCGTGGATGGACGGCGCGCTCTCGAGGTTCTCATCTCCAGGCCCGCTCCCACCCCCCGAGCTTCCCCCACTCCCTTCCGATCTCCCCTCGTGCCGGTTTTCCTCCGGGACCTCTTCCGTTCCCGTTCCGTTTCCCGACGCTTCGTGATAGGCCTCTCGCCGCCTAGTGAGGGTGTTCGCCAGGTTGATGCCGGCCCTGAAGATCGTGAGCTCCTCCACCGCACCTCCTCGGT
>Ga0316577_10000950_pt1 | contig 12882 bp, 14 predicted proteins | sample S5NA_FD_203073 | JGI IMG/M metagenome (GOLD analysis project Ga0316577, IMG submission 203073) | Rhizosphere microbial communities from salt marsh grasses in Alabama, United States - S5-7_050615r2r1 | ecosystem: Host-associated > Plants > Roots > Rhizosphere | place: USA: Alabama | collected... | reverse complement strand
CGTCCGTTTTCACCTGGGCCAGCACGCCGCCCACGAACTCGGGCAGGTGATCGTAGATCAGGTGCTTGTTGTAAGGATGTTCGGGGCCGGCTGGGATGTGGATCACCCGCGCGTTTCGTCCCAGCCCGTCATCGATGCGCGGGAGGCTTGGGTCCTGCGAGCGCGTGTAGATGTCCACGTGGTGGCCGCGATTGGCAAACTCGCGGGAGAGGTCCCGCACGTAGACGTTCATCCCGCCCGTCTCTTTGCCACCCAGCGTAGCCAGAGGGCAGGTATGTACACTCAACATTGCGATGTGCAGGCCTGGCATGGTATTCTCCTCGACAAGCGAGGGGGATTATACTATACTTGGGACAGAACGTGAAGAGTGATCCGTGATATGTGAGGGAGTTGCTATGCAAGGGGAGAGGGTACGTCGATTGAGTTTGGATGACTATGATGATCTGTTATCACTGTGGCAGCGGGCTGGGCTGCACTCGGTCAGGCCTGACGGGCGCGATAGTCGTGAGGCGCTTGCCCGCCAGCTCGCTACGGGCGTGATGACGATGCTTGGAATAGAGGTGACAGGACGGTTGGTGGCCGCCGCCATCGTGACCCACGACAGTCGCAAGGGATGGATCAATCGACTGGTGGTGGACCCTGACCATCGCAGGCAGGGCTATGGGATGCGTTTGGTCGAGGAGGCGGAGGCCCTGCTCCGCGAACAGGGTATCCCGGTCACTGCCGTCCTAGTGATGAGTCATAATGCCGGTTCGCTGGCGCTGTTCCAAAAAGCGGGTTACATCGAGATCGATTCGGGCATTCACTACTTGACGAAACGTGAGAGCGAGGACGCCTAGGCGGGTCGGCGAAGCCGACCCGAAGCAGTTTTGGCCGCAGGCCAAAACTGCACCCACCAAACAGCATTTGGTCGTAAAACTTGGCTCATTGCCGCTACTTGTAGCGCCTACTCGTAGCGTTGGTAGCGTCGAAACACTTCGCCGACGCTGCATCCTTCGTGGACGCGTTGGATCACCTCGCCCAAAAGCCCGGCGACGGAGAGCACAGTGAGGTTGGGGATCTGTTTCTCCGGCGGTATGGGAACCGAGTTGGTGGTCACGATCTCTTTGAGGGGGAGTTTCCTCAGGCGATCTGCGGCGGGCGGGGAGAGGAAGGCGTGTGCAAAGCACAGGTAGACATCGTGTGCGCCGTGTTTTTTGACGATGTCTACGGCGTTGACCATCGTGCCGCCGGTATCCACTTCCTCGTCCACGATGATGATGTCGCAATTTTGCACGTCGCCGACCAGCGTTAGCGCCTCTGTGCCCTTTGCCTCGCGTCGTTTCTCGATCAGTGCCAGGGGCATATTCAGTTCGGCGGCCAGGTTGCGCGCCTTCTTGGCGAACCCCAGATCGGCGGAGACGACGACGGCGTCTTGAAGTTTCTTTTCGCGAAAGTAGTCGGCGAGGATGGGAAAAACGGTCATGACGTCGCCGGGAATGTTAAAGAATCCCTGTATCTGATCGGCGTGCAGATCGAGCAAGATGTAGCGGTCGGCACCTGCAGCGCCGATCATGTCGGCCAACAGGCGGGCAGTGATCGGCACGCGGGGTTGGTCTTTTCTATCAAAGCGGCCGTAGGAAAAGTAGGGAATGACCACCGTGATGCGGTCCGGCGAGGCGCGCTTGAGCGCGTCCAAAGAGATCAGCATCTCCATGATGTTGTGGTTGACCGGGGACGAGGTCGCCTGGATTAGGAAAACGTCCTGCCCGCGTATGCTCTCGTGCAAGCGCACGAGAATGGTCTCGTTGGGATATTGGATCACGTCACGTCCCGAGAGGGGGATGCCGAGATGTTGGCTGATCTCTGCTGCGAGGGCGGGGCAACCGGTGCCGCTGAACAGCTTGATGCGACCGTGGGCTGTGCTACAGATCGCGTTATCGCTCATTGCTCTCAAACTCCGTCTTTAGGATGCTCATCACGTGCTGATCGATGTACTTGCCTTCCCTGAAAGCGGTTTCGCGCAGCGTCCCCTCCTTCTGAAAGCCGGCTTTCTCGTAGCAGCGGATGCCCCGCGCGTTGTCTGCATCTACGCGCAGCATCACGCGGTGCAGGTCCATCTCAAGGAAGCATAGGCGCAACAGGGTTCGGATGGCGTCGGTGCCGTATCCTTGTCCCCAGAATGCCTTCTCCCCGATGGCGATGCCGAGTTCGGCATGGCGGTTTTTCCAGTCGATGTCGTGCAATCCGATGTTGCCGATGTGTTCTCCCTCAGAGGTCTCGATGGCTAGCAGCACCGCTTTCTGGCTCTCGATTCGCTCCAGGTGCCTTTCGAACCAGCGCTCTTCCTGCGCCAGAGAGAACGGTAGCCAGATATTCAGATGACGGTGCACCTCGGGGTCACCAAACCATGCGACGAAACGCGGCAGGTCATCCCGTTCGATGGGGCGCAAGCGAACTTTTTCTCCCGGGATCATGGCTCTCCCTCCTCCCAGATGACGGGCGTCATTTGGAGTGTGAACGTGGTCTGTGGTTGTTTCTTGAAACGATTATACAATAGTTCGCACGAGATGCAAAGAACCGGGCTGCTTTGGGTGCGTTTGTTCCTTTGCGATGTGCGGTTTGTGCAAGTACAATACGCTTGCACAAACCGCCAAGGGGCGTTTGGGTCTATCTGTGCGAAGCGCAGACTCTATGCGCGTTTGAGCGCTCTCATCTCTCGATCTTGTGCGGCGAGAATGCCTTTGCCTCCAAATACAAACGCTCCCGGTTGCTTTTATGTGGTACGCGCCATCGTGTGCTATAATTCTTGTGTAACCAGGAGGTGACAGTCCATGCAGAAAACGAGATTCCTCACACAGTTGAACAAGTCTCACTTTATGCTGCTGGTTGTTCCCATCGTCCTGATGCTGTGGGTATACTACGGCAAGCAAACGGCCTTTGACGAGCTATTTGGTCAGGTCGGAGGGAGCTGGGGCCAGGACGTTTGCAGCACCATCTATGAATATTCGGCGGCCTTTCTGCTGATGTTTGTGATTCCGCTCCTCATTGTGAAGGTGGCGTTCAAAGGCAGCCTGCGCGAGTTTGGATTCCAGGCTGGTGATGCCAGGTGGGGGTTCCGCTTCGTCGCTATCGCGTTGCCTGTGTCTCTGCTTGCTGCTTATATCGGCTCGCTCGATCCGGCGGTGCGGGAGGAATATCCGCTCGCCAAAGGTGCGATCGGGCACGTTTCCACGTTCTTGATCGTGGAGGTGTTTTATTTGGTCTACTACCTCGGCTGGGAGTTTCTGTTTCGCGGGTTTATGCTCTTTGGATTGGAGGAAAGGTGCGGCGCACTGGCGGCCATTTTGATGCAGGTGATCCCCTCGACCATCGTGCACATCGGCAAACCCGCCAGCGAGAGCTTTGCCGCCATCGTTGCGGGTTTGGTTTTCGGGTATATCGCCGTTCGGACGCGGTCGATCCTTTATCCGCTGATCCTGCATGCGGCCGTGGGTGTCGGGACGGACGTGTTTGTGGCGCTGCGATTGGGGGGGGCGTGATGCGCGTACTGGTCACGGGGGCCAACGGTTTTGTGGGCGCGGCGCTTTGCCGAAAGCTAGTGGAGAGGGGGGACGCCGTGCGGGGTCTGGTGCGTCGTACCAGCGATCTCTCGCTCCTGGCGGATGTGGACATCGAGCGGGTCGTGGGGGCCTTGGACGATCCGGCGTCCCTGGCGAACGCGGCACGCGGCGTGGAGGTGGTCTATCACGTCGCCGGGGCGGTCTCTGATTGGGGGCCGCTGGACTACTTCCGGCGCGTGAACGTGAAGGGGACCGGGAGCCTGCTGCGGGCTGCGGTCCGATGCGGGGTGGGGCGCTTTGTCTACGTCAGCTCGGCGGCGGTTCACAGCTTCATCGGCGCTGAGGATATGGACGAGCGGTCACCGCAGCTTCCCACGCCCTTTCCCTATTGCCAGTCAAAGCGCGAGGCGGAGGCGTTGGCGCTCGAGTTCCACAGCCGCGGCGAGATTGGCGTGACCATCGTCAGGCCGGGCGACGTCTACGGTCCCGGTGACCGGGTGGCTCTGCTCAGGCTGTCCAAGCTGCTGGAGTCGGGCTGGATGGCACACGTCGGACGTGGCGACAAGTTGGGGGCCTTTGCCTACGTCGAGAACCTGGCAGATGGGCTGATCCTGGCCGGCACTGTGGAGAATGCCGCCGGCGAGGCGTACGTCATCACCGACGGTGTGAAACTGACGTGGCGGGCCTACTTTGAGAAGCTGACGGCGGCGTTGGATGTTCCTGCGCCAAGGGTTTCTGTGAGCCCGGCGCTGGCGTACGCGGCGGCCTCGATGCTAGAGTTCGTGTACCATCTCTTTCACATCCGTCGCCGGCCGCCGATCACGCGCTACTTGGTCACCCACTTGAGCAGGGATTTTCACTTTAGCATCGCCAAGGCGCGGCGGGATTTGGAGTACGAGCCCGGTGTGGGGGTGGACGAGGCCATCAGGAGAACCGCCGAGTGGTACGAGCGCGTCGTGAGACGGGCGGGGTGAGATTGTCTTGATAGCGTTTGCGGTAGCCCTAGGGGGGCTGTTGCTGGGGCTGTAGAAGCGAGTATAATGGAGTAAGCTCGTCGTTTTCTCCCCTTTCAAGCCATTATACGAAAAAGCGTAACTGGCCTTTTTCTCAGTAACGTATTGAGAAAGGAATGAGAAGCTATGGCGTTGTTCAAATTCATCTTGCGGCGGTTGTTTCTGGCCGTGGTGATGTTCCTGGTCATCACGGCAGCGCTCTACGGGATTATGATGCTGGCTCCCGCAGAGGCGCGGGCGATGATGTACATGCCGTCTGGAGGTAGAGGCAACGACGTCAACTTGATCAAAACAATTATCAGAGAGCACGGGCTGGACGATCCCTATCCGGTTCAGTACGTACGCTGGCTCCTCAGCCTGGTGCAGGGGGATTGGGGCTGGAGCCCAACACTGAGCGAGGAAGTGCTGGCGGCTTTGGTCAAGCGCACGCCTGTGACGATCGAGCTGACGCTTTACTCCGTGCTCCTGTTTATTCCCATTGGCCTCATCAGCGGCGTCGTCGCCGGGTGGAAACGGGGACGCCCCATTGACCATGGGCTTCGTTTGGTCGCGTTTATCGGCACCTCGATCCCTCCGTTCATTATGGGATTGATCCTTCTGGCCATCTTTTATGTTGGCCTGCATTGGTTTATGCCGGGCAGAATCAGCATATCCAATGAGCTTGATATCCGATCCGATGCCTTTCGGACCATCACCGGCTTGTTGACCGTTGATGGGCTGCTCAATAGCCGCCCTGATATCACCGTCGACGCGCTGCGCCACCTGGCGCTCCCGGTCTTTTCGCTCAGCCTGGCCCACTGGGCCACGCTGATGAGGGTCACGCGTACCGCGATCATCGAGGAACTGGACAAGGAGTACGTAACTGCGGCATGGGGGCGCGGCCTCCCGTACGCCCTCGCCGTCTGGCGCCACGCCCTGCGCAACGCGATGGTCCCCGCTCTGAACAGCAGCGCGCTATCGGCAGCGGCGTTGGTCACCGGTGTGTTCGTCGTCGAGATTGTTTTCTCCTTGCCGGGCGTCTCCAAGCCTCTCACCCAGCCGGCTCTAGCCGGTGCCTTCTTTTTCGCCCCAGATGTCGCAGCGATGATGGGCTTTGCCGTGTACGGCATGTTCATGGTCCTGCCACTGATGGTCATTTTGGACTTTTTGCAAGCCGTCATCGACCCACGCATCCGGGAGGGGGTGCTCTCATGAGGCGGCTGCGCCAATTTCTCTCACGGAAACTGAACTGGGTTGCCCTGGCCCTCGTGGGGATTTTTCTGGGTCTGGCTCTCGCGGCCCCCATTCTGTCGCCGCCAGTAGACTCTGAAAATCCAGCCGACTTTCAAATTCACGAGGGTTGGGTAGAGTTGGTTCCCCAACCACCGAGCGAGGAGGCTCCCCTGGGGACGGTCATATACCACCGAAGCAGCATCGGGGGTGTTTATCTGCTCCACTTTGACGTCTTTCACTCGTTCGTGTGGGGAACGCGTAGCGTGCTCCGCTTTGGCTTGATCACGGCGCTGTCGGCCGCGATCCTGGGCACCGTCATCGGCGCCATCAGCGGGTACATCGGGGGACCGTTCAACGCCATCGTCATGCGACTCACCGATGCGTTTCTCGCCTTCCCGGTGATCGCCGGCGTCTGGCTTTTTCGCATCATTATGGAGATGGCGAACGTCACGCTCTACGATTACAGCAATCTGGATGTGATGCCCGTGCCCCAAACAGCGTTTCAGAGGGTGGTGCTCGCGCTGGATATCGACCCAGTGATGTTGACGTTGATCGTCTTCTCATGGGTCGCCTATGCCCGCTTGATGAGCGTCAGCATTGTGAAGTTGAAGCAAATGGAGTTCGCCGAAGCGGCCAAGTCCCTGGGCATGAGAAGTAGCCGCATGATTACCCGCCACCTGATCCCCAACGCTATTGGCCCCATCATCGTCCTCGTGTCGCGGGACTTGGGGGGGATGGTGATTCTGCAGGCGGCGTTCGCCTTCATCGGCGTCAGTGGGACAGTTGACAGCACGGCGATCCCAGAATGGTCGCGGATGCTGATCCTGGGGCGGGATTGGATCATCGGACCTGGGGGGGATCCGTTCACATTTTGGTGGACCTATCTCCCGGTGACCGTTGCCCTGATTCTATTCGGCATCGGGTGGAATCTGCTGGGAGATGGGCTGAACGTCTTTCTCAGTCCGTGGGAGGCCACTCGGCGGGGTAGATCGAGATAAGGGGGGCTCATACGGGCCCTTACAGCCCGATATTGGCCACGGTTCCCCGGTAGGTGCCGCCGTCTGGAAACCCCGATCTGGCCAACTCGCAAAACCGCTCGCTGAATCCGTACGCGTGCAGCTTCGATAGCGGCACCATCCTGACGCTCTTGATGGGGTTGGCCCAGGCCTCCGGCTCGATGCCGAGTTGCAATTCGCCGCCCACGCGCTTGACCGCGAAGGTGATGTGGACGACGTGGTGGTTATCCACAATCCGGTCGCAGACGTAGAGCAATCTGCCTACGGCCACTTTCAGACCGGTTTCCTCTTTCACCTCGCGGATCACGCACGCTTCGAGTGTCTCGCCGGCCTCCAGCGTGCCTCCTGGTAGCGACCAGCTTCGGGCAAGGGACTCGGTCACCTTTTGCTCGGTCAGCAGGATGTGGTCGTCTTCGATCAAGATGGCCGTGGCGCGGACTTGAGGGTTCATAGCTCATCTCTCAACTTGCCCAGATGCTCAATTGCGCGCAATCTTTCGATTGCGCAGTGCACCAGGGCCTGGTGCTCCGGCTTGTTCAGCCACAGGCTGGCCCCGCTGGGATGGGGCAGAGGTACGATCCAGCGACCTTCGTCGTCTTGCACGGCCTTTCCCACGACGTTTACCAGTTTGGCCTTGCCCAGGAAGCGGCGTATCGCCAGCCCGCCCACCGGGATGATGATCTCTGGCGTCACCAGTGCTAATTCTCGTTCCAGGAACGCTGCGCACAGTTTTTGTTCGGCACGACTGGGAGCGCGGTCGCCTTTTCCGCCAGGGGATTTGCCGGGGTAACACTTGGTGATCGCCGTCATGTACTGCGTGGCGCGAAAGGCGTCTTCTTCCCATCCTGCCTCTGCCAACCATTGGAAGAGCCGTCGCCCAGAGGAGGCGTTGAAGGGGCGTTGGGCCTCCACCTCTGTGATGCCCGGCGCCTGCCCGACGATCATCACGCGGGCGCGCGCGGGACCGGAGAATATCGCGCCGGGGGTAATGGCAAAGCCTGCCTCCAGGCAGCGGCGGCAGGCTCGCATTTCGCTATGTAGGGCGTCGAGCGTCCGCTCAACTGATACCGGTGATCTTGAAGACAATCTCCCCCCCCGGCGCCTCCACCGTGACGTGATTTCCCACTTTGCGTCCCAGCAGCGTTTGGCCCAGTGGCGATTCGTAGGATATTTTCCCCTCGGCTGGCCGTGCCTCGGCCGGCCCGACGATTTGAAAGACCTCTTCTTCGTCCAGGCCGTCCTCGACGACGGTGACCCGGCTGCCTAGGCTGACTTTATCTGTCGGGCCGTTCTCCTCGATGATCTTGGCCCGAAGCAGCATCGCTTCGATCTGCTGGATGCGTCCCTCTAGAAATCCCTGTTCTTCCTTGGCGGCGCTATAGTCGGCATTCTCTGAAAGGTCGCCCTGCTGGATAGCGTGGCGCAACCGCTTGGCGAGCGCAGGGCGCTTTACGTTGATCAGGTGTTCCAGTTCTTGCCGCAGGTCTTGCACGCCTTCGGCAGTCAGGTAGACGGGTTCGTTTGTGGGCATTTGATGACACGTTCCTCCGTATATGATCTGACTGAGAGGGCATTATAGCATACTCTGCCCATGCGCCAAGATAAAGAAACCCGGTTTTTGTCATTCCGAGCAGAGTGCTTCGAGCAGAGCGAGAAGCACAAAGTCGAGGAATCTTGCGCATGTGGAAGGTTTCGTGGGGAAAAGGAGAGATTCCTCGACCCTTCGACGCCCTCAGGGCAAGCTTCGCTTCAGGCGTACGACGCCTTCCGCTCGCTCGGAATGACGCGCTTTACTGCTTGAGGTCGGTTCGTTCTTTTCCGTAAGAATGAATACAACTGCCAGTGGACTGGTATGTTTTCGCCCAGATTGGCTCTATACATTTCGTTTAAAACGTGTTAGTATGCACGTACCAATTTGGCGATTGGACTGATTATCCCGAGAGATGATGACCTATGCGAATACCTTTGGATCGGGACAGCGACGAGCCCCTCTACCGACAAATCCAGCGCTTTCTGAGTGAACAGATACAGGCCGGTGCGTTACCCACAGGCACGCGATTGCCGGCCACTCGAGAGCTAGCTTCCAGCTTGGAGATCAGCCGTACTACGGTGACCAATGCCTATGCCGAGCTTGAGGCGGAAGGGTTGGTCTTCAGCCAGCTTGGAAGTGGTACTTTTGTCGCGCCACTTCTGGGTACGCTGCCGGAACCGGCGGAGAATCTCGTCTCCGCCGGCGACTGGCCCCTGTGGCAACAACAGCCGCTGGACCGTGGACAGGCGTTGGCTCAGCAGGAACTGGCCTATTTGTTCGCCTCGGTCGCGCATCCGGACCTGATCTCCTTTGTGGGTGGCGTGGGGGCCGCTCAACTGTTCCCCGTAGATGATTTCCGCAAGGCGATACAGGCCGTACTCCGCCGCGATGGCCCAGACGCTTTGGCGTATGGCGATCCTGCAGGTTATCCGCCTCTGCGCACCACCATCGCTCACATTCTGACCAGCCAGGGCATCCCCGCCCATCCGGACAACGTCTTGATCACTTCTGGCGCGCAGCAGGCGTTGGCATTGATCGCATACTTGTTGTTGCGTCCCGGCGATGTGGTGTTGGTAGAAAGCCCGACCTACGTCGGTGCCATTGCCCTCTTTCGCTCTATGGGCGTTCGCTTGCAAGGGGTGCCGGTGGACGAGCAGGGGATGCGCGTGGAATCGGTTGAGGGTTTGCTGCGCACGGTTCGCCCGCGACTGGTCTATGTGATGGCCAACTTTCAGAATCCGACCGGCGTGTGTATGAGTGGTCAGCGGCGACGGCAGTTGGTCGCGCTGGCCAACCGTTACAACGTGCCGATCTTGGAGGATGATTACGTGGGTGATTTGCGCTACGACGGGCGCGCGCAGCCGGCTCTCAAGGCGCTGGATCCCGGCGGGCACGTGATGTACGTCAGCACGTTTTCCAAGGTTTTGATGCCGGGTATCCGCGTGGGGTTTCTGGTGGCCGAAGGTCCGGTATACGAGCGTATCCTGGCTGGCAAGCACACCCACGATCTGGCAACCTCCACGCTGATGCAGCGGGCGCTTGAGGCATATATCACCGTGGGGCGATATCAGGCGCATCTGCGCCGGGTCCGTCGTCTGTACCGCTGCCGCCGCGACGCGATGTTGGAGGCGCTGGAGCGCTATATGCCCGACGGCACGCGGTGGGAGTTGCCCCAAGGTGGCTTGTTCCTATGGCTTCAACTTCCGGCGGGTCTCTCTGCTGAGGAGTTGCATTCGCTAGCAGGCGAGGAGGGTGTGTGCTTTGTGCCGGGTTCGTACTTTTTCCACGGCAAGCGGCCGCAGTCGTTCCTGCGGTTGAGCTTTGTGGTGAATCCGGTAGAGGTGATCGAGGAGGGTGCCCGGCGGTTGGCGCGGGCCATAGAACGGCTTTTGGTCCGTGGGGATGACGAGGACGCTTCGGCCCCACGACATCGGGAGGTTCAGGTCTAGGAGGAGGATTCCGGGTGAGAGAACTATCGATCGTTGCGGTGATTGCCATCAGCTTGTTTATCACTGTCAGGTATTGTTGGTTGGTCTGGAAGCGCAAAATCAAGCCATCCCTGGCGATGTGGATATTTTTCACGATTGCGGTGGGCGGCAGCCTGCTCACCTATCTGCTGGAAGGGGAGTATGGCCTCTTGGATAACATCCTGGGTTCGACCGATGTGGTGCAGGTCGTATCTGTGTCGATAGTGATAGCCATATATGGAGATAAGAGCACCAAATTTACCAGGTTCGACAAGGGATGCCTCATCGCCGTTTTGGTGATCGTCGTCTTTTGGATGCTGACCCAAAATCACATCGTGGCCAATATATCGATTCAAACCATCATGGTCATTGCCTATTTCCCGGTCGTGAGAAGGCTGTGGCGGTCGAGCGAGAACACCGAGTCTTTTGCCGCCTGGATAGGCATGCTGTTAGCCCCTGCCGTGTCGTTATTCTCAAGCAGGGGCGTCTTGGCGACTATTTATTCTCTTAGAGCGATCGTTTCGATTGTGGTGCTATTGATGTTGATGAGCAGAGCGGAGTGGCGGAAAAAGGCCAAAGGCCGGGGTCAGGCTGCCGACTCGGCTGCGTCGGCACAGAATTCATCTTCTGTGATGAATTCTCCCCCCGTGATGTACCGGGAGACTAGGCACTTGTCGTAGTCAAAGTACAGTTCCACCTCGATCGTTTGGAAGCAGCGGGTCTCGCCGCTGCCCAAGACGCCCTTGCGCACGTAGTATGCCCCCTCGCCTTCCCCGTATTGCGGCGTCAGCTCGCTGAGCAGGTTTACGCGCACGACGAGCTTTTCCTTGCAGCGAGTGCAGCGGACGTATTCCCGATGGATGTTCTCCTCACCTTTACCGCCGAACAGCTCGGCGAGTTTCTTCATAAAGCCCATGGTTCGATCCTTTCAGGGATTTTGTCTTTATCGCCGCGTGATTGGAATCATGCGGCCGGTGCCAAATGATTTCTCGCTGACTTTTAGGATGACGCCCATCTGCCAGCGCTTGTGTTCAGTGCGCCGTAGGATGGGGTTGCTGCGGTTTTCCTGCACGAGGCGCTCCATCGCCGGGCCGACCTCGTCATAGTCGAACGGATCGATTTGATCGGGTTTTAGCTCGGCCGAAGGCGGGCGTTCCAGTGTATACCGCGGGATGATGCCACGCTGGGCGTCGATCCAGCGCGCCAGCGCGTACACCTCCGGTTTCGTGAGGTCCGCGATGGGACACAGCGTGCCGGCGGTGTCGCCACAGACGGTGCCATAGCCCAGGGCCAGCTCCGTCTTGTTGCTCGTGTTCAAGAGCATGCCGCCGTAGCGATTCACAAAGCCCATCAAGATCATCGCGCGTATCCGGGCCTGGACATTCTCGGCGGCCGTTCCGTCTGCGATCAAATCTCCGAGTTCCGCCTCTGTGGCGGCGTGTAGGGGCTCCAGCTCCACAATCTCGAAGCCGATGCCCAGGGCCAGGGCCAACTCTCGCGCGCACGTCGTGGAGCGTGGATCGGTGTAGCGGGACGGCATGGCCACCGCTGTGACGCGGCTGGGCCCCAGGGCCTCTGCCGCTATCGTGGCCACCATGGCCGAGTCGATGCCGCCGGATAGCCCGAGGAACGCGCGCTCTATTTGGTTCTTCCGCACAAAGTCGCGCACGCCCAGGACAAGCGCTTGGTAGATTTCTTTCTCCGGGATCGCTTCCTCTGGCTTGATGGGCGTGCTTTTATCGAGGTCGACTATCTGTATATCCTCGTCGAATGCATTCAACTGGGCGGTGATGTCGCCGTGTTGATCGACGGCAAAGCTCCTGCCGTCAAAGATCAGCTCGTCGTTTCCACCGCACAGATTGACATAGATCAGCGGGTTGTGGGGGCGGCGGGCGTGATCGAGGCGCTGCGCCATGATCTTGCGGTGGTATGGTGAGGCGGCAAGGCAGATCAGCAGGTCGGCGCCGGCGTTGAGGAGGTCGGCTGGTGGGTGGATTTCGTGTCCTTCATCCCACAAATCATCATCCAGCAAAACCCCCACACGCCTGTCTGCAACGGTTATGGGTGGCTGTGCGGAACCCGCCACAAACCAGCGTGGCTCGTAAAAGACATCGTGAGTGGGCAGCAGCCGCTTGGCCGCTGCCAGCCTCACCTCGCCGCCACTCAGAAGAACTGCGGCGTTGTAGAGCCCGGGATGGTTGGGCGTATGCTTGCCACTTGTCGTCAGAGTCCCAACGACGACGGGTGGTCCCTCGCCGGCCCGGCGGGCGAGGTCGGCGGTCGCCTCGAATACTGCCGCGGAAAAGCTGGAATCGAAAAGGATGTCGCGGGGCGGGCATCCGGGAATGGCCATCTCTGGCAGTACGATCAACGCGGCGTTCTCCTTGCGGGCGGTCCCTATCGCCGCCAGGCAGCGTTCGACGTTGCCCTCAAGATCGCCTACGTGTGGGTTGACCTGCGCCAGTGCTACCCTCACTGGAATTCTCCTGCGATTTCTTCTAGTAGATTGAGCGCTTCAAGCAACGGGTCGCGTTGCAGACACACGATATCGCCGAATAGAAACGTGCGGTATCCGAGGGAAATCAGATACGCTGCGTCGCT
>Ga0316577_10000949_pt1 | contig 12891 bp, 12 predicted proteins | sample S5NA_FD_203073 | JGI IMG/M metagenome (GOLD analysis project Ga0316577, IMG submission 203073) | Rhizosphere microbial communities from salt marsh grasses in Alabama, United States - S5-7_050615r2r1 | ecosystem: Host-associated > Plants > Roots > Rhizosphere | place: USA: Alabama | collected... | reverse complement strand
CCATAAATATGGTATCCGAAAGCCATTGAGGAGCATCCTATGTCGCTGAAATGGGTAGATACGCTGGAAATTGCCATCGCACTGGATGAAGCACATCCGGATGTGGACCCGAAATATATCCGTTTTACTGACCTGCATGACTGGGTCTGTGAACTGGATGATTTTGATGATGATCCCAAACACTCGGGCGAGAAAATCCTCGAGGCGATCCAGATGGCCTGGATCGAGGAAAAAGACTGAATATACCCTAGTCCGGCTTGTTGCCACGCCTTGCGCCAGTCGGGGGTGTTCGCAAAAAAAACTACGAAAATTCACGGACCTGGGGGAATTTCAGTTAAAATCACCACCATGGCCTCTATCCCTACCCGTACCATTGATGTCGACACCCCGCCGGTTTCCAGCCGGGTTAACCTGCTGGATCTCGATCGGCAGGGACTGATAGCCTTTTTCACAAAACTGGGAGAGAAACCTTTTCGTGCCAGCCAGGTACTGAAATGGATCTATCAGTGTGGTGTCGATGACTTCGATGCCATGTCCAACCTCAGTAAATCACTGCGGGACACCCTCCACAACGAGGCGGAAATCCGTTTTCCGGAGATCGTGTCCGAACAACAGTCTGAAGACGGGACCATCAAGTGGTTGCTGCGGATAGATAATGGCAACTGCATTGAAACAGTGTTTATCCCGGAAGCAGAGCGCGGCACCTTGTGTATTTCATCCCAGGTTGGTTGTGCACTGGAATGCAGCTTCTGCTCCACGGCGCAACAGGGGTTCAACCGGAATCTGTCGGTGGGTGAAATCATTGGCCAGTTGTGGGTGGCGAATAAATCATTGCAATGCCAGCCTCGCACGAATCGCGTGATCAGCAACGTAGTTCTGATGGGGATGGGAGAACCGCTGCTAAACTTTGATAATGTAGTTAGCGCCATGAATCTGATGTTGGATGATCTCGCCTATGGTCTGTCAAAGCGCAGGGTCACCCTGAGCACCTCCGGCGTTATTCCGGCGCTGGATCGACTCAAACAGGTCAGTGACGTAAGTCTTGCGGTGTCATTGCATGCACCGGATGATGCGCTGCGCAATGAGCTGGTCCCGATCAACAGGAAATACCCGATTCGGGAGTTGTTGGCTGCCTGCCAGCGCTATATTACCGGTGAAGCGCGGCGCAAGGTGACCTTTGAATATGTGATGCTGGACGGGATCAATGACAGTCCCCGCCAGGCACGGCAACTGGTGAAGTTACTGCAGGACGTGCCCGCCAAGGTCAACCTGATTCCGTTCAATCCCTTTCCGGGTACACAATATCGAAGTTCCAGTCGGGAACGCATAGATGCGTTTCGGGATATTCTGATGAAAGCAGGGCTTATCACTGTCACCCGCAAGACCCGGGGTGAAGATATTGATGCAGCCTGCGGCCAGTTGGCCGGCAAGGTTCTGGACCGCACCAAACGCACCTCGCGCCGTCACGCCACTACCGGATCATAAAAAGATGAAATTACGTCTTATCGTAACCATGCTGGGTCTTGTTGTCATGCTGGCCGCATGTGTCTCGGATCCGTCCACGGAATTTCCGGAAAATATGAGGAAGGCTTCATCCTTCAATTCCGAACTGGGCCTGGGTTACATGCGGCAGGGTAATTACGATGCGGCCTTGAAAAAACTGCAAACCGCTCTCGAGCAGAATCCGAATAACGGTGATGCGCAACAGTATATTGCCGTGCTGTACCAGACCCTGGGTGAACGGAAGAAAGCAAGAGAACACTTTGAACGCGCTCTGGAGTTGATGCCGGATAACCTTTTTCTGAAGAATAACTACGGTGTATTCCTCTGTGAAGAAAAGAAATTCGATGAATCCCGTGTCTACTTCAAGGAGGTCCTTGCCGATCCCCTGTATAAGAACAAGTACCAGGTCCATGAGAACATCGGATTATGTGCGTTGAGTCAGGGTAATATCAGTCTGGCCGAACAAAATTTCCAGTCGGCGTTGAATATGGCGCCGCGTTCCGCCAAGTCTCTATTGGGCATGGCGCAACTGAATTTTGACCAGCAGAACTTCCGGAAATCCCGCGATTACATGTATCAGTACCTGCAGGTTGCACCCCAGATCCCGGCCAGCCTGTGGCTGGGGATCCTGCTGGCCAAGCAATCGAACAATAATAACCGTATTGCCAGCTACTCCATCCTCCTCAAGGGCAAATACCCCAATTCCGAAGAAGCGGCAAAGTTGAGGAAAATGGAGGCGGCCGGCAAGATCTGAGCTACCGGCATCTCTCGCGGGGACACCTCAGCCGCTGTCAACCGTACTCCGTGGAGCGAGAAATCAGGCGATCTATCGCGTATAATCCGGCATTCGTGTATCCCGCGAGGGTACGGTAACAGACCACCGGTTCGTATTATTCAGGAAAACTTCCGTGTCCAAGTCCATCCAGGCCATCCGTGGCATGAACGACATTTTGCCCGGCGAGACGGCCCGCTGGCAGTTTGTCGAAAGCGTGTTTCAACGTCTGATGGCGGGTTATGGCTACCGTGAAATACGCCTGCCGATTGTCGAAAAGACCGAGTTGTTCAAGCGTTCCATCGGTGAAGTAACCGATATTGTGGAAAAGGAAATGTATACCTTTGAGGACCGCAATGGTGACAGCCTGACGCTGCGCCCGGAGGGCACTGCTGGTTGCGTACGGGCCTGCCTCCAGCACGGTCTGCTTCACAACCAGATTCAGCGACTCTGGTACAAGGGACCCATGTTCCGCCACGAACGTCCCCAGAAGGGCCGATATCGGCAGTTTCATCAGCTGGGAGTGGAAGTATTTGGTTGCACTGGACCGGATATCGACGCCGAGACCATCCTGTTGACGGCACGACTGTGGCGCGAACTTGGTATCGCGGCGGATGTACGCCTCGAGATCAATTCCCTCGGCAGCAGTGAAGTGCGCCGGGCCTATCGGGATACCCTGGTCAACTATCTGAACCAGCATCTGGAACAACTCGATGCGGACAGCCTGCGGCGTCTGGACACCAACCCGCTACGCATCCTGGACAGCAAGAATCCGGATATGCAAACCCTGATTGAGGCTGCACCGAAATTGATGGAACAACTGGACGAAGCATCCCGTCAGCATTTTGAAGGTTTGTGCCGGCGTCTGGATGAGGCGGGCATCGCGTATCGTGTGAACCCGTGTCTGGTACGCGGCCTGGATTATTATTCACGAACCGTGTACGAATGGGTCACGGACAAACTCGGGGCGCAGGGGACGGTCTGCGCCGGTGGGCGGTTCGACGTACTGGTTGAACAACTGGGTGGTCGTGCCACGCCGGCACTGGGATTTGCCCTGGGTATGGAACGGCTGGTGGCCCTGCTGGACGACAAGGTGGTGGATTCAGAATTACCACAGGCTTACCTGGTGGCGAACGGCGAAGCGGCAGAATTCATGAGCCAGGTACTGGCGGAACAGTTACGCGATGAATTGCCCACGCTGCGTCTGCTGGTACACAGTGGCGGGGGCAGTTTCAAAAGCCAGATGAAACGGGCCGACAAGAGTGGTGCCCGGCTGGCCCTGATTCTGGGTGAAGATGAAATGGCGCAAGGCCGGGTCAGTATCAAGGATTTGCGCGTGGATTGCGAACAGGTATTGTTGCCACAGACAGAACTGGTGAGCTACCTTGCGGCGTCGCTGTCCGGAGAACGGAACGCCACGGTTGAATGATGAACAGGAGACAACGTGACATATCAGAATGAAGAAGAACAGGTCCAGGCTCTCAAGGACTGGGTGAAAGAAAACGGGCGCGCCGTGATCGCCGGCCTGGTGATTGGCGTGGCGCTTATCGGGGGTTACCGCTACTGGAACAATTGGCAGAAAACCCAGTCGGAGCAGGCCTCCCTGCTTTATGTGCAGGTGATGACGGCCGTCGTCAGCAACGACCAGAAGCAAGCCGCCACGGTTGGCCAGCAGATGATCGAGAACTATTCGGGTACACCGTACGCGGCTCTGAGCGCCATGTTGCTGGCCGGGCTGGCCACCCAGCAGCAGGATTACCCCGCTGCCGTGGCCCGGTTGCAGTGGGTGCTCGACAACAGCAGCGATGAAGGTTTTCAACACGTGGCGCGACTGCGTCTGGCGCGGGTACTGGTGGCCGAGGGCAAACTGGACGAGGCACTCGCGTTGTTGAACAAACCGGAGGTGGCCGGTTTTGCTTCATTGAACTTCGAGCTGCGAGGTGATGTGCTGGCACAGCAAAACAAGGCGGAAGCGGCAGCCACTGCCTATCGTAAGGCGTTGGCAGATCTGAAAATGGATGCACAGCGGCGCAAATTGCTGGAGATGAAGCTGAACAGTCTGGTGGTGAAAACCACTGCGGGGGATGCAGCGTGAGACGCTGTGCCTTGCTGGCCGCCTGTCTGGTCATTGTTTCGGCTTGCAGTACACCGTCCAGCAATGTGCTCCCACCGGTACCGTTACCAGAAATCAAAGATCCCATCCGGGTATTAACCCTCTGGAAACGATCGCTGGGTTTCGGGGTTTACAATAACTACCTGAAACTAAGGCCATATTTCCACCAGCAAGTGGGCTATGGTGTGGACTATTACGGCCTGGTAATGGCATTTAATCCCATGACGGGTGAAACGATCTGGCAAACCAATCTCGATCTGCCGCTGTCCACCGGACCGGTCATTATCGATGGCCGACTTTATACTGGCAGCAGCCAGGGTAACCTGGTGGCGTTGGATCCGAAGGATGGTCACGAGTTGTGGCGGACCCAGGTCTCGAGCGAAATTCTGGCACCTCCTGCCGGGGAAGAGGGCATTATCGTAGTGCGCTCCGTGGATGGCCGGGTTACCGGACTGGATGGCGCCACCGGCAAACGCCGTTGGGTGGTTGACACACCGGTTCCCTTGTTGAGTTTACGCGGTACCAGTGCGCCGGTGATTAGTGAGGGGATTGTGCTGGTTGGGTCAGACAGCGGCAAACTGTTTGCCATGACATTGATTGACGGAACCGTGTTGTGGGAAGTGCAGATTGCCGAAGCCACGGGGCGTTCCGAGCTGGAACGCATGATCGACATCGATGCCACACCGGTGGTGGTTGATGGCGTGATCTACGTGATGACATACCAGGGCCGGCTGGTAACGGTACAAATGGAAACCGGCCGGATACTGTGGGCCCGTGATATTTCATCCTATACAGGCATGACAGTGGACAAAAGTCTGGTCTACCTGTCGGATTCGGAAAGTCGTATCTGGGCGCTGAATCGCTTTAATGGCGCCACGTTATGGCGCCAGGACAAACTCCTGCGGCGATCCGTGACCGCCCCTATCCTGAAGGACGGTTACCTGGTGGTAGGCGACTACAACGGCTATGTGCACTGGATTGAAAAGCAAGACGGCAAACTTGTTGCGCGCAAGCGTGTTGAGGCGGGCTATTACCTGTTTAACTCCGAGGCCAAGGAGCTGGACAAGATTTTCCCCAAGGACAACAATATCCTCGTCGCCCCGCTGGCCGAAGATAATCTCATTGTTGCGGTGGATCGCCTCGGGAATATCCGGGGTTACAAGCTCTCACCGCTACCCGATGAGCCAATGTTTTAGGCTCTTCAACCAGACTATATTCCACGTCTTCCTGTTATGAAACCGGTAATCGCCCTGGTTGGTCGTCCCAATGTGGGAAAATCCACCCTGTTCAATCGTCTGACCCGTTCACGCGACGCGCTTGTGGCAAACCAGCCTGGCCTGACCCGGGATCGTAAATTCGGGGAAGGCCGGCTGGGTGACAAATCCTATATCGTGGTGGATACGGGTGGTCTGAGTGGTGACGAGACCGGCCTGGATGGTCTGATGGCGAATCAGTCCTGGCAGGCAGTGGAAGAAAGTGACATCGTGCTGTTTCTGGTCGACGCCCGCGACGGCCTGGCAGTGGATGATCAGCCTATCGCAAATCGTTTGCGCGCGTCCGGCAAGAAAGTATATCTGGTGGTGAACAAGACCGATGGCATGCAGGAAGAAACAGCCATTGCCGAATTCTATGCCCTGGGTTTGGGTGAACCCCATGCCATCGCTGCCGCCCATGGCCGGGGGGTACACACCCTGATCGATACGATTCTGGCCGAGCTGCCCGAGGCTGAGACCGAGGAGGATGTCGAATCACAACCGGGGATCCGCATTGCCATCGTCGGCCGGCCCAATGTCGGCAAGTCCACCCTGGTCAACCGCATCCTGGGCGAAGAGCGGGTGGTGGCGTACGATCAACCCGGGACCACCCGCGACAGTATTTACCTGCCTTTCGAGCGCGACGGCCAGACCTATACCCTGATCGATACTGCCGGCATCCGACGCCGCAGCAAGGTCTCGGATGCGGTGGAAAAATTCAGTGTCATCAAGGCCATGCAGGCAATCGAGGGCGCTAATGTGGTGATCATGTTGCTGGACGGTCAAGAAGGCATCAGTGAGCAGGACGCCACCCTGTTCGGTTTTATTCTCGATAGCGGCCGGGCGCTGGTCATCGCGGTCAACAAATGGGACGGGCTGGATGCGGAGCAGAAAGACCGGGTTAAACAGGAGCTGGATCGCAGGCTGCCGTTCCTAACCTTTGCCCGCATCCATTACATTTCGGCCCTGCATGGTTCAGGGGTAGGTAACCTGTTCGCCTCGGTACTACGCGCCTATGAATCCGCCATGCGCAACCTGTCCACCAATCGGCTGACGCAGATTCTGGAAGATCTGGTGCAGGCCCACCAGCCGCCGCTGGTAAAGGGCCGGCGCATCAAGTTGCGCTACGCCCATCAGGGTGGCAGGAACCCGCCGCGGGTTATTATTCATGGCAACCAGACCGAATCGATCCCTGATGTGTACAAGCGGTATTTGATCAACGGCTTTCACAAACAGCTCAAGCTGGAAGGCACACCGATACGACTGGAATTCAAGAGCGGTAAAAATCCCTTCGCCGGAAAGAAAAACATTCTGACCCGCCGTCAGCTGGAAAAACGTAGTCGTCTACGCAAGTTTACCTCCCGCAAGTAATCCGCGGTCAACGGACCGGAGCATGATGCCTGTCATCCTGTCCGGCTTGACCAATCGGCACCGGCACCGGATAGTAGAGACAGACCGTTTACCGCCAACCGGATCAGGTCGGTGCTACATAGCCTGACCAACTGTGACAAGGAAAAGCGCCGGCATGCCCGCTCACTGGGAACACTTTTATCACATGGCAGACATTGGGGTGCGCGGCTATGGCGCAACCCTGACACAGGCCTTTGAACAGGTGGCGCTGGCTATGCTGGCGGTGGTTACCGAACTGGCGACGATCGAACCCCGGGAGCGGATTGAGATTCGGTGTCGTGCACCGGATCATGAAATCCTGCTGGTTGACTGGCTGAATGCGCTGATTTACGAAATAGCGACTCGTAACATGTTGTTCAGCCGTTTTGATGTCAGTATGTCGGGCCAGGAATTGTGCGGTCAGGCATGGGGTGAGGCACTGCAGATTGACAAGCATCATCCTGCCGTGGAACTCAAGGGTGCGACCTATACCGAATTGAAAGTGATCCAGCTGGATGATGGCAGCTGGTTGGCACAATGTGTGGTGGACGTCTGAGGTGAATCATGGATCTGCAACGGCTAACCCGTAAGGAAGAGTATGTCTGGCAGATTGAACCGCACGGGCAGATGCGGGTGCCGGCCGTGTTGTTCGCCGATGAGAGTCTGGTGCGCGACATGGACGACAAGGTCTACGAGCAGATATGTAATGTCGCGATGCTGCCAGGTATTGTGCAGGCCGCCTATGCCATGCCCGACGCTCATTGGGGTTACGGTTTTCCCATCGGTGGTGTGGCCGCCTTTGATCCGGAGCAGGGCGGCGTTGTTTCGGGTGGCGGTGTCGGGTTTGATATTTCCTGTGGCGTGCGCACCCTGCTGACCGGACTGCAATATCCGGCTATCGAAGCAAACAAGACGCGTCTGGCCGATGCGCTGTTTCATCGCATTCCTGCCGGGCTTGGCAGCACCGGACAGATTCACCTGAATGACGCGGGGATGGACGCCATGCTGATTGGTGGTGCCGACTGGGCCGTCGAACAGGGCTTTGGATGGCAGACTGATCTGGCGCGGATTGAAGAACAGGGCCGGATGCCAGGAGCCGATCCGGACAAGGTATCCGCATTTGCCAAAAAACGACAACGGAACGAAATGGGTACCCTGGGTTCGGGTAACCATTACCTCGAAGTGCAGAGGGTGAGCCACATCTATCACCCATCGGCCGCCCGGGTGTTCGGTTTGCGGGAAGATGATGTGGTGGTCAGCATTCATTGTGGTTCGCGTGGCCTCGGTCACCAGATCGGTACCGAATTTCTGCGTGAAATGGCGCTGGGTGCAGCCGGTCAAGGTATTTCTCTGCCGGATCGGGAACTGGCATGTGCGCCCATCAATTCACCCACCGGCCAGGATTATCTGGGCGCGATGCGGGCGGGAATTAACTGTGCGCTAGCCAATCGACAGATCATTACGCACCTGACCCGAGAAGTGTTTGCTGAGGTGCTGCCGCAGGCCGAGCTTCAATTGTTGTATGACGTATCACACAATACCTGCAAGGAAGAACATCATCGGGTGGAAGGAAAAGATCGTCGCCTGTTCGTACACCGCAAGGGTGCGACCCGGGCGTTTGGGCCCGACCATCCAGACTTACCGGTCGAGTTACAACCCGTTGGCCAGCCGGTGATTATCGGGGGCTCCATGGGTACTGCTTCCTATATCCTGGCCGGAACCAAGCAGAGTGAACAGCGTGCCTGGAGTTCTGCCTGTCACGGGGCCGGTCGCGCCATGAGTCGACACCAGGCGAAACGCCAGTGGCAGGGTCGCAGTCTGGTGGATGAACTGGCCGAACGCGGCATCCTGATCCGTAGCCCATCCATGCGCGGCGTGGCCGAAGAAGCACCGGGTGCCTACAAGGATGTGAGCGCGGTTGTGGAAGTGGCCGACCAGGCGGGTCTGGCATACAAGGTGGCGCGACTCGAACCGGTGGTGTGCATCAAGGGCTGAGTTATTGGTGGCACGAAGCCAGCCAATTACACCCCATGGGTCAGCTCAGCAAAAAGAAGTGATTTCCACTATGGAAAGATTGCGCGAACGGTGTGCGCAGGTGTCAAGATTGGTGACATTGCCAAGCGTGGTCGGTTTTGCGACAGGGGTGTGACCCACATACACGTGCTGCACGCCTTTAATCCGTTGTGTGCATTTATCCAGTTGACGGGTCCGGCCCCAGGTGGCGTATTCAATCATACGATGTTCGTGCTGCTCAAGGGCGGCCAGAAACTTTCGCCAGTGCAGTCCGACAGGCACATCAGCATGCACGATACCGACCTTGCCGATCCGCGTTCTGACCTCGATGGCAAACGGCAAGTCAGTCAGGGCGTGCCGCAATTTCTTCAAAAATTGTTTCTGCACCTGTGTCGCCCAGGCGCCCCCCTTTCGATACCATCTTGATTGTATGCGGTGATCCTTGGCAGACTGGATTGCCAGAGTCTCATGGTTGCCCCGCACGGCATAGAACCAGGGCTTGTCCAGCCACACCAATACCTTGTCATTGTGCTGGCCATGGTCAATCAGATCGCCGACAGAAATCAGGCGATCCTGATGCTTGTCAAACCCCAACTTTCTGAGTCTGGTCTTTAACAGATCGAAACAGCCATGAATATCTCCGACCACGAAGTCGCGCCCGGATGGGTTTTTCGACAGGCGTAATACGTTCGATGAGGGGTTGTCTGATTTCATGGGAGCCATTGACCGATATTTTTGTAACAGAACTGTCAGTTACAGCGTTGGTTATGTAAACGGGTTACTTGCTCCAAGCTTATAATACTTTTGCGCTTTGGCAAGTAAATTGCGAATAAATTTTATGCTTGTAGATTCAAGCATAACGGCAGTGCGTAACAAGATATTAATACTTTATCGATAAACTGATTGTTGATTTAAAAAGAGCAAAACATTTTCAACCAAAGGCCACTTACTTTCGGCATACCATAGTGTTGGTGGAAGGCATGCTCCAGGGATTGCTTGCCGCACCGAGGAAAATGAGCCAGGCTCAGAAACAGGCGCCTAGTCGAGGCGTTTTTTAAGTTCAGGATCAAGTTTGTAATCGGGATATCGCTGGCGAAATGATTCAAATGCCGCGATGGCTTCTTTCTTTTTACCTTCGCTGAGAAGCTGTTTGATTTGTTCAATTTGCTGATTGGCGGACAGACGTTCGGCAGCGTCCTGGCTTTGCACAGGAGCAATACGTTTCTCCTTTTGTACCGCCGGTGTAACTTCCTCTTCACCCAGCATATTATCAGCGGGTTGGCTTGCCCTGTCGGGAGCGAGTTCGCGGTACGTTTGTGGCGCCTCTTCCGTTTTTGCCCGGTCTCCGGTTTGCTGTTCCTTCGACAAGGGGACCGACTGCGGTGCTATAACGGTGGCCGGTTGCGGTGCGGTACGTTCGTCTGGTGACTGACGGGAATATTGCAGGGTGATCAAGCTGACACTCAGTACCAGCACGGCAGCTGCCGAGATCGGCACAGCCCAGCGCCGACTGAAACTTGCCTTGCGCGGGCCCGCGCCCACTTCACGGCGAGCGGCGGCCAGAATGCGATCGTCAAGACCGGCTGGTGGGGTTGGTTTGTCCAGTCCCTGGTAGGTCTGGCTAATCCGGGGGTCGTGTACTGACTTGTCGGTTTCGTTGGTCATCGGGCTGACGGCCTGGAGTTTACATCCGTTACGGGCAGGTTAGCGTGATAAAAGCAGTGCCGGCAAGTCGGGATTGACCTGTCTATTTTCAGTCCATAAGACAATTTTACATACCATTTCGACGGGGTGTCCCATGATCCTGCAGGTGCGGTAACAACCATACACCAGCCAGGGAACACAGCTTTCAATGCGATTAGATGTTTGATGTAATTTTGTTGAACAGTCATTAACTCATCCCCATCCCATCGCGCAGTCGTCGGATGGCATACCGTAACCGGCTCTTGACGGTTTCCCGGCTGGTGTCGGTGGCTGTAGCAATTTCCTGCAGGGTCATGCCGGCTTCCTCCTTGAGCAGAAATGCTTCGCGCTGGGCCTCGGGCAGGGCATCGATTAAAACAGAGAGCTGTGCGGCCTGTTGCTGTCCATCAACAATACGGGCCGGGTTCTGGGTATCGGCGGCAGCGACATCCTCCGGCCCCGGGTCGTCAAGATATGATTCAGGTAGTGTCGTGTTTTGCCGTCGATAGTGATCAATCATGCGATGGTGGGCGATCTGATACAGCCAGGTCCGGAAGCTGGCCTTGACGGTATAGCCTTGTCGGGCATTCACGATCCGCAGCCAGATATCCTGAAACAATTCCTCGGCACTGGCAGGGTTGCGGCACTGGCGCAGCAGGTAACGATACACGGGACCCTTGTACCGGCGGTACAGTGTTTCGAAGGCAGTGGCGTCGCCTTTCTTATAGGCCAGCATCAATGTTTCATCACTGTCTTCCAGAGCCATAGGCAGGCAGCGTACTGCATGCCACGACCGAAAGAAAGGTAACCCGCCAGGAACTGCCTTGATCACAACGTCCATGTCCACAAAAGCCATGAAGGAGGGAAACCGTACTTGCCGGTTTCCCTCCGGGACCTAGCGATTTGCCGTGGGGGGGGAACTCGACAGCGTGTCTGCCAGTGCGGCGAGAGACAGGAATTCGCTGCGGTAACCATGCGGATCTGTGCCCCGTGAATTGCGGGCCAGCAGCAGGAGTTCATCATATGAATAGTCCGCAGTGTATTTACCGCCCCGTAATAGCTGGCCGAAGGCGGCAACGGCGGCAGCGAAGCGGAAACGATCACTGGTCCTGGTCAGTTGCGATACGATGTCCTGGCGCCGGATGACCTGTTCCTGCAACTGGCTGCGGGTCTCGCCAGGCCGTTTGTAGCGCAGTCGCAATACAGCAAGCTCATCGCGGTGCTTGCCGCCGGCATCGACTGCGCGGCCATAACGCAGGGGTTCGATGTGCTCTGCCCCGGAGCCGGCTAGCGTGATTTCATACAGGGCAGTGACGGTATGCCCTGCGCCAATCTCACCCGCATCCACCTTGTCGTTGTTGAAATCCTCGCGTGCGAGAACACGGTTCTCGTACCCGATCAGGCGGTACTCGCTGACCAGAGTGGGATTGAACTCGACCTGGATCTTGACGTCCTGGGCGATAGTTTGCAGAGTGGACGACATTTCCTCGACCAGGACCTTGCGGGCCTCCAACAGTGTGTCGATGTAGGCATAGTGGCCATTACCGTTGTCCGCCAACTGTTCCATCAGGTGGTCATTGTAATTACCGCTACCGAAGCCGAGCGTGGTAAGGGTGATGCCGGACTTGCGCTTGGCCGCGATCAGATCTTGCAGCGCCTCGAAGCTGACCGTGCCCACATTAAAGTCGCCATCCGTGCACAGGATTACCCGATTGATGCCGTTCTTGATATAGGACTGCTCCGCCAGGCGGTAGGCCAGTTGGATTCCGGCCGCACCGTTGGTCGAGCCACCAGCCTGTAATTGCTCCAGTGCGGTCAGAATCGCGGCCTGTTGATCACCGGCAACCGGGTCCAGTACTACCCCGGAAGCGCCGGCGTAGACCACGATGGCAAGACGATCCTCAGCACGTAAACGACGGGCCAGCAGCGCCATGGCCTGTTTCAGCAAATCCAGCTTGTTGGCCGAGCGCATCGAGCCGGAGACATCGATCAGGAATACCAGGTTCGCGGCAGGTAACTGACTGGATGGCACTTCGTACCCCTTCAACCCAACCTGCAACAGCCGGGTCGACGTGTTCCATGGGGTCGGCCCGATTTCGGTGCTGATGCTGAACGGCATTTTCTTGTCACGGGGCAGTGGGTAGTCGTAGCCGAAGTAATTGATC
>Ga0316577_10000948_pt1 | contig 12895 bp, 14 predicted proteins | sample S5NA_FD_203073 | JGI IMG/M metagenome (GOLD analysis project Ga0316577, IMG submission 203073) | Rhizosphere microbial communities from salt marsh grasses in Alabama, United States - S5-7_050615r2r1 | ecosystem: Host-associated > Plants > Roots > Rhizosphere | place: USA: Alabama | collected... | reverse complement strand
AGTGTAACAGAAACGGATGAGTATAGACGTATTACCAATTACCGGGGTACCCGTGGGCGGCATCAGCCCCAATGTTATTGTTTGCGGCGATCCCGCCCGCGCTGAAAAAATAGCTAAAACCTTGCAATGCAGCACGCTGATCGCCGAGCGACGGGAATATCGCAGCTTTATCGGAGATTATAACGGCCTGCCGATCACGGTTTGTTCGCATGGCGTAGGTGCGCCGGGAGCGGCCATTGCCTTTGAAGAACTGATTGTTGCCGGCGCACGGCGTCTGCTGCGCGTCGGCACATGCGGCAGCTTTCAGCGAGAGATAATTGATGGTGACCTGGTAATCGCCACCGCCGCCGTGCAAAACACAGGCTACGTCCGTGAAGTCGCGCCGCAGGGGTATCCGGCCGTGGCCGATCCCCAGCTCACGATAACTTTGGGGCACGCAGCCCGGCATAAAGGAATAAATGCCCATTCCGGCATTGTGTTGACCCGTGACGCATTTTACAGCGGCGTGCAGGCCCCAGATCTGCCTGATTACAGCATAATGTCCGAAGCAAATGTTCTGGCTGTTGAAATGGAATGCGCCGCGTTATTTACGGTTGGCTCCCTGCGCGGAGTCTCCACGGCGGCCATCCTGGCCGTAGATGGCAACTTGGTAACGAATGGGGCGGAAAGCGTCGATTCCTATAAGCCTTATCGGGATGTGGTAGATCGAGCGATAGAAGCCGCGATCGTTCTTGCGGCTCAGGCGCTGCATGATGCCGCCCAAGAAGTGTGATCATGGATCTTGATGCAAGTCGTCGCGCGATTCGGCCGTTACTTGACGAGTCAAAACCAGCTGATGCGCTGGCCTCCTATTACGCATATTACCACCCAGATCCTAAAACCGGCCTGGTGATCTATCCGTCTGATGCCGTCACGGCCAGGGGTTATATCGCCTTCTCACGAACCGGAATCGACCTCTTCCGCCCCTTGTTAACCATGCGCCTGCCTTTGGAAGATGAGGCAGCAGCCGAGTTGATCCAAAGCGCACTGCCGGTGGATACGCCGGCGATCTTAATCACACCCGAAAACTATATTCCGATCCTGAATGCTCTTTTTGATGTGCAGACTGAAAGCCGGCTGCAAGTTTTAGTATTGGACCGCGGCCGCTTTCAGCACGTCATCAATGTTTTGGTTACTCAGGAAAAAACGCCGGACGGCCTTCCACGATTTGTCATTCGCTCCCGGCAGGAAAACGATCAAGTTGTCGCCTCGGCAAGCATCAACTGGCAAACACCAAATTTTGCGGAAATATCGGTCTTTACTGAAAGAGACCAGCGGCGCCAAGGTTGGGGTCGCAGCGTGGTCGCCGCATTATGCCAGCATATTTTAGATGGCGGGCGTACGCCACTTTATACGGTTGAAGAATCCAACCGGCCGTCTTTAAAGCTCGCAGAAGGTATCGGATTTGTTGATCTTGGTATTCGCCAGCACCTTCTCCAGGCAACACGCAAAAGCCTTCTCTAGAACTTCATAAAAGTTGATAGCCGTCGATATCGCGTGAAAGAGGCGTGAACAAGCGGTGAAGGCACCGTGAAATTTTCACGATGCTGATTGAACTTCCCCTACCGTCATGATAACTTGTTAGCAATCTTTTCAGATGTTGTATCGAAATTGTAGATCACAGGTTGTATTAGCAGCACGGCCGATCCGGCTCTTTAGGTTAGAGTTGTGGATTAGCTGAGTGAAGTTGTTTGTGTACTGGTAATTGTTATCATTGGCAGCAGTAGTGGAGGTGCCGTAATGGATAAATCTACAGGTATCGTGAAGTGGTTCAGCCGTCTTAAAGGTTATGGTTTCATCAATCCGGACGATGGCGGACAGGAAGTTTTTGTTCATTTTTCCGCCATTGAGGGAGATGGGTATCGAAACCTTTATGAAGGCGACCAGGTTGAATTCGAAATGGTCGACCAAGGTAAAGGACCTCAAGCTCAAAAGGTAACGACACGCCGAACATAATACCGGCGTCCCCCCATTGCCGAGACATATTGCATAATGGGGGTTAATAAACATTGTGACATTTGAAAAAAAGCCCGCAGATGCGGGCTTTTTCTTTTGATGGACCAGGATAATGGGCAGACGCTTAGAGCTTATCCAAAAAGATTTGAACAAGACCTTTGTTGGTTTGCGCTCTGCCAATAAGAAATTCAACCAGGCCTGGAAAACGGATCATCAACCGCTGCATTAAATAGGAACGCTGCATGCTTTTCCACATGGCATCGTGCGTTCGCTTTTCATATATTTTCAACTGAGAAAGCGATGTGTCCCCCGCGTTAAATGCTTCATTAATCGTTTGGGCCGCTAATTCTGAGGAAATCAAGGCGTTGTGAATACCACCGCCAGTGATCGGGTTAATAAAACCCCCGGCGTCTCCTACAAGCAACGCGCCATTAAAAGCATGCTGTACATGTCCCTGTGAGCCAAAACTAAGCTGCCAGGAACGTATCTCCTCCAGTTCACCACCCCGTTTAAGCCGCTTCTTGATCATGGGCAAATCAAGAAAGCTTCGCAGCATTGTCTTCAAATCGCCATGGATTTTGCGGAAAATATCCAGGCGCATTCCTAAACCAATATTCGCCTCTTCTTCCCCCATAGGAAAGATCCAGGCATAGCCGGGCAATATTTTTTCATAAAGGAAAAATTCCACCTCGCCTGGATGAATCTCGATATCATTGATATAAGCACGTAAAGCAATAGCGCGGTGCTTATCTTTATGCTGTTCTTGCTTAGGCCGTAGGTTACGCGCGATAACCGAAGTTACACCATCCGCCCCGACTACGACCTTACTGCGTATGGGCTTTACGGAACCATTAACCTGCGCATTGACACCAACAATACGGCCGTTTTCAATCAGCGGCTCTTTGACCGCCGCCACCTGGAACTGCGCACCGGAATCAACCGCATGTTCTTGGATAACAGCATCAAAATAAAGACGCGGCATAACGTATGAATGCGTAGCATTTTCCGCATAATTAAAATCAGCTACGATGGAACGTCCTTTTGGAAAGACGAGACTCATCTTGTGAATCTCATACATTTCACCCCGTAGGAGCGCCTCCTCAAATTTCTCCTGCATACCCAATCGATATAATCTTTCGAAAGCACCTGCTGGAATCCCATCTCCACATACTTTGTCGCGCGGAAAGCCGTTGCGATCCAATAGCAGCACATCGTAATTTTGTTGAGCTAGAATTGTCGCCGTCATCGCCCCGGCTGGGCCAGCTCCAACAACAATTACATCGTGTTCTCGGTCCATAAGTTTAAAAACTCCTCTAATTCAACCCTTCTTGTTCAATAACAGCTGCCAAGAGTCCTCGGCTTGCATCTTCCACCAATTCGTAGACATATTCAAAGTTGCCTTCATAATAAGGATCGGGAACATCGCGATCGCTGGTGTTTTGTGCGAAGTCGAGCAGGAGATAGAGGTTAGGGATATCACCATAGCGTCGCTGTAAATCACGCATTGTACTGGTGTCGACAGCAATGACATAAGAATTGGGGTCAATTACTTCTTGCCAGCCCACGGCCCGCGCACGTCCCACATAATTGATGCCATGAAGAGCGAGTACCCGCCTGGTTCCGGGATGGGCAGCCTCCCCCACATGCCAGTTGCTCGTCCCGGCGGAATCAACTGTGACTGTATCTTGCAGCGCGGCATCATTGACCATTTTCTGAAAGACGGCCTCGGCCATCGGTGAGCGGCAAATATTGCCTAAACAAACAAAAAGTACGTTTACTTTCATAGACTAAACAACAAAAAAGGAGTGGAGGAAAAACTTTCTCCATACCCATCCCTAAAAGAATAAATACCAAGCCGGCCTATAAGCCGCATTCTGTTTGCGCATAACAGATAATCTGTTACGCGCACGGCGATCATCTCTCTAGGGCTGCCATTACTGGCAACCTCGTGCAGCCTACCCGGGCATTAACGGAACGAGCAGCCCCGCGATCGGCCCGGCCCTTACCGGACCGGTCCTGATCTGTACCCTGCTTAGCTTTGCTCCTGGTGGGGTTTGCCTGGCCGGCGACATTACTGCCACCGCCGGTGGTCTCTTACACCACCGTTTCACCCTCACCAACCGGACAATTCCGGCCGGCAATGCGCTTCTCTGTTGCACTTGCCGTCGGGTTACCCCGCCCGGCCGTTAGCCGGCACCGTGCTCTGTGGAGTGCGGACTTTCCTCAGTTCCAGATTAACCGAAACTGCGACCGCCCAGCCAGCTTGATAGTTAGATCGTATCACTGTTGGGCGTGACTTCGCAAGAATTTTTATTGACCCAGCTTTACCAATACCCGCCTGGTTAACACTTCCGCCATTTGGGCGCGATAATCCGCATCGCCTCGGAAATCTCCTGGATGGTGAGCACTTTCCTTCGTCGCACTCGCAGCGGCGATTATTGTATCCTCGTTAATTTCTTCCGTAAGAACCGCCTCTGCGGAGTGGAGTCGCTGCGGCAACAAACCAATTCCTGTGGCGGCCAGCCGTATCGCTCCGCCAGACGGCTGCCAGGCGACAACGGAAACAATTGGGTAATCAGCGGGCGTACGCGCCACGCGCTCTGCTGCGCCAAGACCCGTCGCCCACGGTATTTGCACCGCGGTAATAAGCCCAAACTGCGAATCAGGTGCGGCCAAGTAGTCAGCCAGACTGTTACCCTCAGAGCTGGGAGAGCCTGCAAAGCTTAAGCGCGCATCCAGGACGAGTAAGACCGCCAGCAGTTCACTATCCGGCAAACGGCTGGCTATGGTACCGCCCAACGTCGCTGCATTACGATAGGTATTGGGCCCTTCCCGTTTAATTACTTCTTGTAACAGTAAGCTCAATGGTTCGGCCAGATACTCCTGGGCAAGCGCAGCTGAAAAATCTTTCAGTGTGCAGGTCGCGCCAACTATGAGCCAGTCTCGCCCGGCCTCGATTTGATTCAAGCCCAAAGCCTGCAAATCAATTACATGATCCACCGGCAGTCCATCCTCACTCGCCAGCAATTTCGTACCCCCGGCAAGAGCCACACTTTCTGGTTGAGCAAGAAGTTGTAAAGCTTCGGCCATATTTTCAGGGCGGTGGTAAGCACCAGGTTTTTTTGGCATGTCGTCTCCTCATTAGATTGCCACAGCAACTAAAGAATGTTATTGTTACGTCATTTCCGCCCACTGTACCTAATTCTTCGAGACTTGCAAAGCCTAATTTGGGAAAATAATCGCAGTTAAAGCATTAAATCAAAATAATGACTTTAAAGGAAGGACAAAGTTCTGCAGCTGAAATGACAGCTGGATTTCAGCCAGGAAAACGGCGTTGGTTTATAGCGGCGGTTATCGGCGCTGCCCTCCTGCTCATGCTTTTTTATGCGGTGACGGATGGATCGCATATCAGCCATGATCCCATCCTGACGGCCGCTGACTGGGCCGGATACGCCTTATGTCATCGAATTACTGAGCGATCATTTACCATCAACGGCCGTCAATTCCCATTGTGCGCACGATGTACAGGTATGTACCTGGGCGCGACATTGACTATCGCCGCTTTATTTTTAGCAGGGAGAGCGAAATGGGTCTTACTCCCTCACAAATGGCTGCTCTTGACCTTCTTTGGCTTGATCGCCTTGATGGGCATCGACGGCCTCAATTCTTATGGCCACTTCTTTGCGAATGCCCCGCACCTTTATGAACCCCAAAACTGGCTGCGCCTGGCGACCGGAATGGGGGCCGGCCTGACCCTGGGCATCATTGTGTTTGCGGCACTGGCCCAGGCTTTATGGCGGCAGCCGCGATACGCCCCATTGGTTAAAAATTTCCGCGAGCTCGCGGGGCTGCTTCTATTAGCGTTGGTAACAACCATCCTTGTTCTGAGCAACCAACCTGCACTACTATACGTATTGGCTATCATAAGTACGGCCGGTTTATTATTCGTTGTGACAGCTCTAAACACTGCTGTTTTAAGTGTGTTATTACGCCGGGAAGGGCAGGCCGTAACCTGGTCTGATACAATCGGACCGCTCCTGGCCGGACTGGCTTTAGCCGTCCTGGAACTCGGGACAATCAGCGCCCTCCGTTGGAGCATGACCGGAACAATGGCTGGATTTCCAGGCATTTAGGCCGCAATATACTGGAGAAGAAAAATGATACAAGCGATAACTGGAATTGGTACAGCTTTTGGGCTGTCCGGCAGCGCAGGGTTAAACGCATACATCCCCTTATTAATCGTCGCCCTGGCCGGACGATTCCCAACCGCAGACCCGTTAATTAAACTTAATTCGCCCTATGATTTACTGAGCAGCTGGTGGGTCATTGGGCTGTTAGTCGTCTTATTGGCCATTGAGATGCTGGTTGACAAAATCCCCGCAGTGGACACAGTCAATGACGCCATACAGACTTTTATTCGTCCGGCTGCCGGTGCGATTCTTTTTGCGGGCAGCACAAATGCGTTAGGCGATATGAGTCCCATAATTGCAGTTTTGGCCGGTGTGCTGGTTGCCGGAAGCGTCCATGCAACCAAAGGTATTGTCCGCCCGGCAGTTACAGCAACTACGGCGGGTACCGGAAATTGGGCCGTGAGCCTTTCGGAGGATGTAATCGCCACAGGTATGTCCCTGCTGGCTATTTTCCTCCCTCTACTGGCAGGTATACTGGTCATCATTTTCGCGATCGCTATAATCCTCATCATTCGTCGCATCAGGAAAAGAAAACAAAGCGCCAGTATTTAAACACTGGCATTCCTTAAGGCGCACAGATATAACCGAACCACCTATAAACGCTTATTAATTTTGGAGGAAGAAATCAATGTTTAAAATAGACGGGTTCAGCCTTTTAAGAGCCGGCGCTTTAGGCGCAGCGATAGCGGGACTCTTATACTTGATGTCCTTAACTCCTTTCTTCAACACCATATTAACCGTCATGCTGATCGCCGGTGGGGTATTGATTCCCTTGGGAACAGGGATGTATTATGGCTACCTGGCGCCTGGTGAGGAAACAATGTTCCAAAGCGTGGTTGGTGGGGCAATTTCAGGACTTATAGTCGGTCTGATTTTAGGGCTGGCCTTTGGCCTGAATGCTTTTGTGATGAGTACGGCTTCCTCATTCCTAGGTTCGCTTGCCAGCGGCGTGGGAACCAGCCTGATCATCGGCGGCATCTTTGGCGCTATCGGGGCGGTCTTAGGCGCTCTTGGCGGCGTGATCTGGAAAGTTATACAACCCCCTGAACCGGCACAAGAATAATTTTCCAAATAGATAGAGCATTCAATTCAAAAAACCGGTTAGCCAATTTGCTAACCGGTTTTATTTATTTTTGGGGGATTTTGGGGTCTGTAAAAAGACTCTTCTATTTAACAGCTGCAAGTGTTACCAACAACCACAACCCCTTATCTTGGTAGTTTGTCATCTTTGGCTAGGATCAGGAGTTGGAAAAGGGCATCCAGGCATAGGGAGCGCTCATCTTCAGAAATCGCCAGCGCTCCGAACTCATCTTCGTCCAAAATTCGGGGATTTAAATCAGAAGTCACCCAGAGATCCAGAGCAAGGTCTTCACAATGAACAGCGCTATCCCCCAAGATGGCCGGACGACATATATTGCAGTACCAGCCTTTTAACCGATCGCTTTGCCCCTCGTGTACGGCAAAGACATTGTACCAGCGATCGTTGTAAAAATATTCAATAAAGCGATCACCGCGAGCAAAAACGACAAAGCCCAAATCAAGATCGTCCCGATTAAATGAAGCTTGTAGACGGATAAAACACTCCCTCCGTTCAAGCTCGAGCGCCGGGTATTCCCAGACGAGATTTCCTCTCTCATCCAGCTTGTAGACAGTCAGTTCTCTCAAGCCGCCTCGTCATCCAGAATGGTTTGCAAGCCGCTAATTTGGGACTCGATTTCCAAAAGTCGTCCGCGCTGCTCCAGTAGCTTCTCTTCTTCAGCGCGCACGAAACGGGTGAAGGGGGCGATAGTATCTTCAAGCCGCTGGGTACTGCGCTGCATTTCGCGCTCGAACTGCCTGGTCAGATTATCCATCAGCGTCGTTCGCAGCTCGGCCAGCTTCTCCGCGTACTCTTTCTTCGCTTTGCGTTTGCGCGAAGGAATGATAAGCAAACCAAGGGTTGCAGCAGCGATCCCGGCGGTAATACCCGTATAATCGATGAAGACGACGTGAGAAGCGACGGCGGCAGCCACACCCAGACCTACCCCCAAGCCGGCAATACCCGTTCCCACAACGGCCGATCGCGCCGATTGGGCCAGTTCTTCCGCCTCTTTCTCTTTGTCGTACATATCTACAGCCTGGCGGGTCGCAGCACCGATGGAATCGATCAGGCGCTGCCGGTCATAGACCAATGTTCCTTCTCGCGGTCCGCTGCCGCCAACGATTCGTCCCTCGTATTCTGCTCTGCGTTCGGTCAGATGATCAGAAACGGCCGACCATTGACGGAGATCCTGTTCAACCATCCAATCGATGAGTTCACTCACACGACGTTCGATTTGTTCCGGTGTATCGGCAACAACTTCCTTTTCGAAATCTGATTCCAACTGCTTGGAGCGTAGGAGGTCAGGTACACGCACCAGCCGCATGCGATCGTCAAAAAACGCGTTGCCTCGTTTTTCCATTTCGTAGAGCAGATTGTCAATCTCGCCTAGGCGCGCCTGGAAATTACGCTGCATGTCGTCATTGTAATAAAGCATCTGCCGCTGAATATCGTCCAGCAGCGCCTTATCCTCACTCAAAACACCGAGGTCGGCCTGGATAAGGGCGAGTTCCTTTTTAAGAAGGCGGTTACCGACACCAAGCGGGTTAAGCAGTTTGAGTCGAAAACGGCCGCTATCGTCTAACGTCTCCTGGATATAAGACTCCAGCGGTTCAAAGCCACCCCCACCGGCTTCCTGTTGTGCAAGCCGCGCTGATACAGCAAATATGGCGGGACGGCTGCCCATTAACTGCTGCGAAGCGCTACGTACAAAATCGATCACTTTCTGCACATCCTGTTCGCTTTTTAGAATATCGATCTTGTTCACAACCAGGACGATCTTCTTGCCCCATTCTTTGATCTGGGTCAGGAAATTTCGCTCACTTTCAGTAAAGGGCCGGTCGGCCGAGGTAATGAAGAGAACGAGATCGCTGCGTGGAATAAACTCCGCCGTAAGCGCTTCATGCTCACGCATAATGGCATTGGTTCCTGGGGTGTCAACGATGCTAATTTTACGGAGTAGTTCCATCGGCGCGCGCCGGATCCAGACCCCACGTTCAGCAGGTACCTTCTCTCCCTTTTCGCCATATTTCAGCCAGTAAATGCGGTCGGTTGTCGGTGTGACACCTTCCTCTTGCAGCTCATCGCCCAGCAGCGCATTAATGAAGGCCGACTTACCGGAATTGAATTCTCCGGCCACAACCAGCAAAAACAGCTCGTCCAACTGGCTGATTGAATCGGCCAGTGCTTTGCGATCGGCAGGTTGGCTGTCTGTTTCGGCTAAAACCTCGCGCAGCCGGCCTAAGGTGTCTCTTGTTTGGCGGAGCAGCTCCTGCTGCTCCTTGTTCATTAGCAGTTCCATATTTATCAGAAGCCAGACCTTTCAGAAGAGCCTGGCTTCTCGCGCAAGTATATCATGAATAAAGCGAGGGAGAATAAATTACAAACTGTTGGGCAGCGATGAAATCAACAAAATGACTTTCTCCCCCAACAATGGGTACTAAAGCTTTATAGATAACTAAACCGGCCAATCCTCGCCGTCCGTATATCGCGTACCACGATGCCCTTTCTTAGGAATTGGTGCTGATAGTCTTTCGCCCGGCGCGTCAACAATGATCAACGTGCGTGCTTTGCCTGACTTGGGATTGACGGCACCCGGGACTAACTTATTGATGCGCAGACGGCCGATTAACTGATCGCCAAATATTGTATAAACATAATGGCCGACCTCAAGTTTAGAAGGTTTGCCCGCCATATGGAACTCATATTCTGACAAAGTGCCGTCGTACAGGGCGTCAACCGCCTCCTGGCCTTCACCCGCGGGAATTGTCTTCGTAATGCCGAAATTCATAGCCACCTCCATTTTTAGTGGGTCGATTCAACTTTGTAACTGAAGGCAAAAAGGAACAGTTTTGCTTGCGTTTAAACATCATCAATTGCTAAATACTCCACAAGTATTTGAGGAATATTTAGAAAATGCGCATCGGCCGTCAATAAGACAGTGCCATGTTCCATTGCCGATGCAGCGATCCACAAATCATTAGTTGGGATTGGGCGCCCAGATTGACGCAGATATGCGTAGATTCGAGCATAGCGTTCGGCCGTTTCATTAATGACCGACGCCAGGCTTACTCGAGAACTGGCAAGAAATTCGCCCAGCTCATCTCGGTTTTTCGTTCGTCGATTGCCTACTTCAAATCCAGCCCAAAGTTCACCAAGAACAATGGTAGGAAACATAATTGTCGCTGCTTTGCGAATCTGTGATATAGCATCAGGATGCCCACGCTTAAACAATGCATACGCGGAAGTGTCTAGCATTAAGGTCTTCATTGCCATAAATCTGGATCTATTTCCCGCTGCTCATCAAGTAGATCCTTGAAATCGTGGTAATCCTCCTGAGTCCAGGTTCCCGCCAAATAATCCAGATCATTATACTCAGCATCAAGCGCTATTCCTTGCTCTGCAAATCCAACTGATTCTTTAAGGATTGTCAGGACATACCGATTGATACTTAAATTTTGCTGATCCGCCTTGAACTTTATTTTATGATGCAGTTCTTCGGTAACACCACGAATAGTAAGTTGTTTCACAACTCCACTCTCCCTATATAAAATGCATGCACTAATGACATTATAGTGCATGCATAAATTGATGTCAATTATCGTTTTCAGTTTTTATTATTCTTAGCTCTCTAAATAAAAAACCACTTGATTTGGGCACCAAGTGGTTTAATACAGCAGCCTATCGCTGAGGAAGTTTACCTATTTCGTTTATCCTTAATCAGCCCCATAAGAAATGCCCGCTTCGTCTAATACGCGCATGCGCTCCCATTCCGGCAGATCGGAATCGGCTCCGGCATCCTTTAAGGCCAGCGTGCGCCGCATCTCCATCACCTGGTCGCGCAAAACAGCCGCTTTCTCGAATTCCAACGCTTTGGCCGCGTCCTGCATCTGTTTTTCCAACTCGATGATCATCTTGCTTAATTCAGGTTTAGGCAGATCAGAAATGGTTGTGTAAGTTCCACCTGCTTCGGCCACAGCCATTTCGCGCGCTTCCATAATATCGTCAGTCAGGTCGTGCACAGCCTTAACGATAGAGCGCGGTTCGATACCATGCGCCTCGTTATATGCCTGCTGCCGTTCGCGCCGTGCGTTAGTCGTATCAAGGGAACGCTGCATCGAATCAGTCACCTTGTCAGCATACATGATCACTTTGCCGTCCACATGCCGCGCGGCACGGCCGATTGTCTGCGTCAACGCCGTTTCCGAGCGCAAGAATCCTTCCTTGTCGGCATCCAGAATAGCCACCAGGGACACCTCCGGCAGGTCCAACCCTTCGCGCAGCAGGTTAATGCCTACCACGACGTCAAATACACCCATGCGCAGATCACGCAATATCTCCGTGCGCTCGATCGTATGCACTTCCGAATGTAAATAATGCACTTTAACGCCCATCTCTAAAAGATAGTCGCTCAAGTCCTCGGCCATACGCTTGGTGAGCGTGGTTACAAGGACACGCTGCCCGATTTCCGTGCGCCTGTTGATCTCACCCAATAGGTCATCCACCTGCCCGCGGACCGGTCGTACCTCCACTTCGGGATCAAGCACGCCGGTCGGCCGTATTTCCTGGCGCACGATCTGCGCTGATTGTTCCATTTCAAAGGGACCTGGTGTAGCACTGGTGAAAATCGTCTGGCCAATTAAATTCTGCACTTCTTCAAAGTTCAGCGGCCGGTTATCCAGGGCGCTGGGCAGCCGGAACCCATAATCCACCAAAGTCTTCTTGCGGCTCTGGTCACCGGCATACATGCCCCGCACCTGGGGCAGCGTCATGTGACTCTCATCCACCACGAGCAAGAAATCGGGCGGGAAGTAATCGATCAGGGTCCATGGCCGTGATCCTGCGGGCCGCTGATCGAGATGGCGGCTGTAATTCTCGATGCCGCTCGTATAACCCACCTCGCGCAGCATTTCTAGATCATACATCGTACGCTGCTCAATGCGCTGCGCCTCCAGCAGCATATTGCGCTGCTTGAAGAAGGTGATCTGATCGTGCAGTTCTTCTTCAATGTCTTGAATAGCGGACTTTAGTTTGTCCTCGTCGGTGATAAACTGCGTGGCCGGAAAGATCTCAACCTTAGCGTGATCAAGCAGGATCTCGCCCGTCAGAGGATCAAACTCTGTGATCCGCTCCACGGTGTCGCCCCAAAACTCGACGCCAAAAGCCGTTTCGGCATAGGCCGGATAAATTTGAAGTGTATCGCCGCGCACACGAAATACACCACGGCGCAGCTCCATATCATTGCGATCGTATTGGATGTCTACCAGGTGGCGCAGCAGTGAATTACGGCGGTAAGATTGGCCGCGCTCGATGGGTACGGTCACCTTGCCCCACGCTTCCGGATTGCCTATACCGTAGATGCAAGAAACCGAGGCAACGATGATCACGTCACGCCGGCTGAGCAAATTAGCCGTGGCCAGCAGGCGCAGGCGGTCAATTTCGTCATTTATCTGCGTCTCTTTCTCAATATAGAGATCATGACGCGGCACGTAGGCTTCAGGCTGGTAATAATCGTAATAACTGACGAAGTAAGAGACGGCGTTGTTGGGGAAAAATTCGCGGAATTCGCTGTACAGCTGAGCAGCCAGCGTTTTATTATGCGCCAATACAAGAGTCGGCCGTTGCGTCTCCT
>Ga0316577_10000947_pt1 | contig 12903 bp, 7 predicted proteins | sample S5NA_FD_203073 | JGI IMG/M metagenome (GOLD analysis project Ga0316577, IMG submission 203073) | Rhizosphere microbial communities from salt marsh grasses in Alabama, United States - S5-7_050615r2r1 | ecosystem: Host-associated > Plants > Roots > Rhizosphere | place: USA: Alabama | collected... | reverse complement strand
GAACTGGTTCGATGCGGACCGGCGACAGGATCGTCCTGCTGCGTCGGTGGAGGTGGTGGGTGTCGTGGCGTCACCCGAGCGTCCGGGAGGGGGCCGAGCCGGTCCCTACTTCTGGATCTCCTACCTACAGGATCCCCCGGTGAGGGCCATCGTACACGCAAAGGGCCGGGTCGGGGCGGAGGCCCTGGTGCCCATTCTGCGGCAGGAGATCTCGGCCCAACGCGGGGATTTCACCCTCGTCGAGCCTGGCTCCTACGCCGCCTATGTCGAGTATCGGTTCCTGGGGAATCGGATAACCTCGGCGGTGCTCTCCTTCGCGGGGCTCTTCGCTCTGATCCTGGCCTTCATCGGGGTCTTCGGAATCGTCTCCTTCGCCGTGAGCCAGCGCTACCGGGAGATGGCGATTCGGCAGGCCATGGGGGCCCGGAGAGGGCAGATGGTCGGGGACGTGCTCCGGCACGCTCTGCGGGGAACGGCGCTGGGGGTCCTTCTCGGCCTGGCCCTGGCGGTTCCCCTGGCCTTTCTCGCCCGCCGCGGGCTCCTGGGCGTGGCTCCCCTGGATCCCCTCGCCGTGGGTGGGGGCACCCTGATCCTGGTCGCTGCGGCCTTCGTCGCGGGGATCCTTCCGGCCCGCCGGCTCCTGAGTACCCAGCCCATGGATGTTCTGCGGGAGGAGTGACCTGCGGAAGACGGTGTGGACGGGTGGAGGGGGTCGGACGGAGAGCGGGAGCGCCGACGAAGGTGGTCCGGCGGGCCTGCTCTGAGCGGGATGAATGGAGTGAGGTGCCATGAGCCGGATACAGCCCATCCTGGAGCGCCTGCGAGCCCTCGCCCGGGGGAGGCGCCTGGACGCGGCGATGGACGACGAGCTCCGCTTTCACCTGGAGATGGAGATGCGGAAGAACATCCGGGGGGGGATGAGCCCCCGTGAGGCCCGCAGGCGGGCCCTCATCGCCTTCGGGGGCCTGGAGCGGTTCCGGGCGGAGTCCAGGGAAGCCCGGGGAGTGAAGCCGCTGGAAGACCTCGTCGCGGACCTCCGCTACACCCTCCGAGGCCTGCGAAAGAGCCCTGGATTCACCGCCGTCGCTATCCTCTCCCTGGCCCTGGGGATCGGCGCCAATACGGCGATCTTCAGCCTGGTGAACGCCATGCTCGTCCGAGAGCTGCCTTTCGAGTCTCCGGAGGAGCTGGTGAACGTGTACCGGGACCGGGCCCAGGGGAGTTTCGATCCCATGAGCTACCCCGATTTCCTGGCAGTGCAGGAGGGAACCCGGGAGCTATTCGAGGAGCTGGGGGGCTACCAGTACGCCCTGGTCCAGCACGAAGCGGGATCCGGGCAGGAGACGGTGGTGGCCGAGATGGTCACCGGGAACTACTTCTCCCTCCTGGGGGTCCGGGCGGCCATTGGCCGCCCTATTCTCCCGGAGGACCATGTGGATCCGGGTGGCCACCCTGTCGTGATGCTGAGCCATCGCTACTGGGTCGAGGCGTTCGGTGGGGACCCCGGCGTCCTGGGCCGGTCCATTCGCCTCAGCGGACGGGACTACACCATCGTGGGGGTGGGACCGGAGCATTTCCTGGGCTCCACTCGAGGAATCGCCCCGGACATCTTCGCCCCCATCATGATGGTGGGTGCCCTCATGCCCCTGGAGACGAACCCCCTGGAATCCCGCGGTTCGAACGCCTTCTTTCCCGTGGGTCGATTGGAGGCCGGCGCCTCCCTCCCCCAGGTAAGGGGGGCGCTGGAGAACGTCGCCGCGGAGCTTCATCGGACGATGCCCGAACGCTGGCAGCTTCGGGAGAAGCTGGTTGCGGTTCCCACCGAGGGGGTGGTCTTCAATCCCAGCGCCGACGGTCTCGTGCGTTCGGCGAACATCCTCGGCATGGTCCTGGTGGGCCTGGTTCTCCTCATTGCCTGCACCAACCTGACATCCTTTCTTCTGGCCAGGGCGGTGGATCGCCGGAAGGAGATGGCCCTGCGCCTGGGCCTGGGCGCCACCAGGGCGCGGCTCCTCCGCCAGCTGATCACCGAGACACTGACTCTGGGCGTCCTGGGCGGTCTCGTGGGCTTCCTCTTCGCCCTCTGGCTCCTGGACCTGGCGGCGGGAACGAGACTGCCGTTTTCCATGCCCCTGGGGCTGGATCTGTCCCCCGACTGGAAGGTGGCCGCGTTCACCCTCCTCCTGGCCCTGGGGGCCGGGGGCTTCATAGGTCTGATCCCGGCGCTCCAGGTGACCCGACCGGACCTCGTCTCCACCCTGAAGGACGCGGGCCCGTCCGGGGGGGGATCCAGAGCGTTGACCCTGAGCCGGCTCCTGGTTACGGGTCAGATGGCCGTCTCCGTGACCCTGCTGGTGGCGGCAGGCCTTCTCTTCCGGAGCTTCGACGCCACCCGCCTGGTAGATCCTGGCTTCGGTCGGGAACCCACGGCTCTCCTCTCCTTCATGATCCCCTCCGAAGCGTACTCCGATGAGGAGGGTTGGGAGCTGGTCTCCTCTCTCCGGGAGGAGGTCCTGCGTCTCCCTTCCGTCACCCGGGTGGGCGTCATCTCGAACCTCCACTTGAACACCGTGAACCGGATGATCCTGGAGGTGAACGTGGACGGGATCGAGCCTCCGGAAGGGCGAGACGCCCACCAGGTGGATTTCACCTCCGTCGACGGGGGGTTCTTCGCCGCGGCGGGGATCTCGGTTCTGGAGGGCCGGACCTTCGACGACACCGACCGGAGGGATGGGCCACCTGTGGCCATCGTCAATGAAGCCATGGCTCGGAGGTTCTGGCCCGACGGGAGCCCCCTGGGCAGGACCATCCACATAGAAGTCCCCGGCTGGGAGGATCCCACCGTGGTGGGTGTCGTCACCACAGCGAAGATCAGGTTCCTGGGGGAGGCCCCGACCCCCTTCCTCTATCTCCCCTACACGCAGGAATACAATGCGTGGGTCTCCCTGCTGGCAGTGACCCGAGGAGATCCCCGGTCTCTCTCCGGAGAACTGTATGCTCTCCTCCGGCGGCGTCACCCGGACGCCATCGTCACCAACTACACGACGTTGGAGGAGCACGTGGGTGTCATGCTCTTCCTCCGGCGTCTCTCCGTCGTCGCTTCCGGCCTCTTCGCCGTCGTGGCCCTGGCTCTGGCGGTCATGGGGCTCTACGGGATTGTGAGCTACGCCGTGAGGCGGGAGTCGAAGGAGATGGCGATCCGGTTGTCTCTGGGGGCCGCCCCGGGATCGGTCGTGGCGCTCCAACTCCGGGGTGGCATGCGTCTGGTGGCCGCGGGAGGCACCCTCGGTCTTCTCGGGGCGTGGGTAGCGGCCAGAGGGATGTCAGGCCTCCTCTTCGGGGTGTCCCCCGCCGATCCCGTCACCTTCTTCGGCGTCCTCTTTCTCCTGGTTACGGTGGCGTTCATCGCCGCACTCGTCCCGGCCCGAAGAGCCACGCTCGTGAACCCGGTGGAGGCATTGAAGGCGGAGTAGTCGAACCCGACCCGGAGGAACGCCGGCCCGGAGACCCTCGAGTCCCGCCACCAGGCGTCCTCCTCCTCGAGAAGGAAGACTGAGATGAGCCACCTCGGACGGTTCCTGGACCGAATCCGTGCCCTCTTCGGGAGGAGGGCCCTGGATGCAGACCTGGATGAGGAGATTCGTTTTCATCTGGAGATGGAGATCGAGAAGCACCTGAGGTCGGGCCGGGACCCGGCGGAAGCTCGCAGGGAAGCCCTCATCGCCTTCGGCGGCGTTGAACGCTTCAGGGAGGGAGCCAGGGAGGAGAGGGGGGTCAGGCCACTGGAGAATCTCCTTCAGGATGCCCGATATGCCTTCCGCCAGCTCCGGAAGAACCCCGGCTTCACCCTCGTGGCCACCCTGACCCTGGCGCTGGGAATCGGGGCGACCACCGTGGTGTTCAGCGTATTCAACACCGTGGTCCTGAGGCCCCTCCCATTCGAGGAGGCCCATCGCCTGGTCCGCATCAGGGAGCTCACCCCTCAGGGGGACCCGATGTCGGTCTCCGACGCCAACTTCCTGGATTTCCGAGAGCAGAGCCACTCCTTCCGGGAGATGGTGGCGGTCTTCACCCGATCCCTCGTCCTCACCCGGGAGGGGGAGCCGGTTCAGGTCGGCGGGATGGCAGTCACGCGGGGAATGTTCGGCATGCTGGGCGTGACCCCGACTCTCGGGCGTGACTTCGTTTCCGGGGACTTCACCCATGGGGGGGAACCTCAGGCGGTCCTCCTGGGAAACGGTCTCTGGAGCCGGGACTTCGGGGCCGATCCGACCATTGTCGGGCAGACGGTCGTCCTGGACGGGATGGCACGCGTGGTGGTGGGCGTGCTCCCGCCCCTGGATCGCCCGTTTCGCTTCGACGTCTGGCTCCCCTTCGTGGCGGATCCGGCGTTCCCCCGGGGGGACCATCGGCGAGAGGTCTTCGCCCGCCTGGGCCCTGGCGTGACGGTGGACCAGGCTCGTGACGAGCTGAACAGCATCCAGGCGAGACTGGGGGAGGAATACCCCGTGTCCAACGCCGGATACCAGGTCTGGGTCAGGACATTCCCGGAGTGGCTGGTGGGACCGCAGGTCACCCGGATCGCCGAGGTGCTGCTAGGGGCGGTGGGCCTGCTCCTGCTCCTGGCCTGCGTGAGCGTCTCCAACCTCCTGGTGGCCCGGGGTACCACCCGGCAGCGGGAGATCTCCCTTCGGGCGGCGCTGGGGGCCGCCCGGACCCGCCTCCTGTCCCAGCTCCTGGTGGAGAGCCTGATCCTGGCGGGTCTCGGGGCCGCGATCGGGATCCTACTTGCGTACTGGGCGCTTCCCGTTATCCAGACGCTGCAGAGCACCCCTCTCCCGAGGCTGGATCAGGTGAGCCTGGACGCCACGGTCCTGGCCTTTGCCACCGGCGCTACCCTCCTTTCGGCGCTGGTCTTCGGCCTGACCCCGGCCCTTCAGGGGTCCCGGACCGATCTGATGGAGCTCCTGAGGTCGGGGACTCGTATGGTCGGCGGGCGCTCTCGGCGATTGAGGGACGGGCTGGTGGCCTCCCAGCTGTCTCTTGCGATGATCCTCCTGGTGGGGGCGGGCCTTCTGGTGACCAGCTTCCTCCGGATGTCCTCCGTGGACCCCGGCTTCGACCCCGACGGCGTTCTCCTGGTTCAGCTCAGTCTGCCCGCCGACCGGTATCCGGAGATGTCTCCGGAGGTGGGAGACGGCTACCGGGAGATTCTCCGGGCCGTCGAGGCGGTCCCCGGCGTGTCGGCGGCGGGGGCTACGATGGCGAGCCCCATCACTGGGAACCGGCCGTCCAACTTCGTCGCCAGGTCGGACCGGGCAGGGGACCAGGAGGACTTCCTTCCCATCCAGTTCCGCGCTGTCACCCCGGGCTTCTTCGCCGCCATGGGCGTCCCGATCCAGGCGGGCGCCGTGTTCGACGAGGTGCAGACGGACGCCCTCATGGAGGCTGCGCTCGCGGGTGAGCCGGTGGCGGTTCCCACCGTGATCTCCCGGAGCCTGGCGAACCGACTGTGGCCGGATGGGGATCCGGTGGGGGAGACCCTCATCTGGGGGCAGCCAGGAGGCGCCTCCATGTCGGTGTCGGGTGTCGCCGGAGACCTCCTGGACCTCAGCTTTCCCATGGATCCGGCGCCCACGGTCTATCTCCCTCATCGCTTTGTGGCTTGGCCAACGATGACCCTGGTGATCCGGGCCACCGGAAGCCCGGTCGCCATGACATCCGCCGTCAGGGAGGCCGTCTGGTCGGTGGACCGGACCCTTCCGGTACCCCAGCCCTCCCTGATGCGTGATGCCATGGCCGGAGCCCTTGCCGCACCCCGCCTCAACATGCTCCTCCTGGGGATCTTCTCCGGCTCTGCCCTCCTACTCGCCGCCGTCGCCCTCTACGGGATTACCGCCTTCGCGGTCTCCAGAAGGACCCGGGAGATCGGAGTTCGGGTGGCGTTGGGGGCGCCGGAGCGGCAGGTCATGGGAATGGCCTTGCGGCATGGGTTCTCCGTGGTCTTCGTGGGCGTGGGGGTGGGCCTGGTGGGGGCGGCCCTCCTGACCCGCTTCATGGAGAGCCTCCTCTTCGGCGTGGGGGCAATGGATGCCTTCACCTACGGAGGGGTGGCCGGACTCCTGGGGGCGGTATCCCTCGTTGCCACCATCCTTCCGGCCCGGAAGGCGCTGAAGGTCGACCCGACCATCGCCCTTCAGGCCGAGTAACCCCGGACCAGGCTCCCTCCCGGGATCGTGGCGGACGCAGGTTCTGGATTGGGCATCGGATGGTATCCTTGGGTAGATTGCCTCTGACCGCGAACGCTCGCCCATGTGCCGTGGCCCGCCCATCGCGGCGGGCCCTGGCGGCACCCAGACACCGGAGGCTCGCGCATGCCTGCCCGCCCGTCCCGTATGATCCCGGCAGAGGTGGTCCCCGCCGGGTCCGGCACCACTCGTCAGGTCCTCATCGGGCCTGACCAGGGCCCGAACTTCGCCCTGAGAAAGTTCTCGATGGAGCCCGGCGGGGGAATGCCCCTCCACACGAACGAGGTCGAGCACGAGCAGTATGTCCTCCGGGGACGGGCCAGGGTCGTCATCGGGTCCGAAGTGGTGGAGGTGGGGGCGGACGACGTCGTCTTCATCCCCGCCGGAATTCCTCATTCCTACGAGGCCCTGGGGACCGAGCCCTTCGAGTTCCTCTGCGTGGTGCCCAACCTCCCGGACCAGACGACGATCCTGGGACCGAGCGAGGACGAGAAGCCGCTTGCTCCGGAGGATATTCCCCCCGACGCCATCGGGTGTTGAAGGGGGGCGATGCCGGGGCCTCACCGGGACCGGTTGAGGGGGGACGGGTTCGGCCACCCGCCCGAAGCGGTGGACCGGCCCCGGGATGGCTCTCAGGGGAGACCGGTCATCTCCCGGTCCAGGACTCCGGTGAGGCACCCGATGCTCCCGGCGGCCTTTCCCAGCTCGCCGACCTGCACGGTGACGCACTCCACCCCCAGATCCTGGAAGAAAGCCTGGGAAACGGGGTTCCCTGCGGGCATGAGAATCCGACGGGGCCCCAGCGTCACGGAGTTCAGGGCGAAGCCCCTGCGGGCTTCCTCTTCGTCGGGGAGGAAACGAACGACGAAACCCGCCTCCGCCAGAAGGTCCACCGCATCCTGCGGTAACCGTCCCCTCCAGGCCACGGCCAGGTCCGAGTCCATGATCCTCAGCTGACCCATGAGGTGCATCGTGCCGGGGGGCAGGTGGGTCCGGTGGACGGTGACCCCCATCTCCCGGAGGGTCGATGTCACCTGGTCCGCTCCCTCGGCGTTGGTCCGGATCCCCTGGGCCAGGAGAGCCAGGTCCGGGCGGATCCACATCAGGTCGGCTCCCTCGAATGTCCCGGTACCACGGACCGCCCGGAGGATGGGCACACCCAGCTGGGCGAGAGTGCTGGCCACCCAGCGCTCCTCCCCCGCCCGGACTTCGGACGCCGGCCGGCCCAGGATGGCCCCTTCCGGAGTCATGGCCAGGAGGTCGGCGGCGAACATCTGGTTGGGTGGGGGGATGACCGGGGGGTCCACGTAGTGGACGGTCACCCCTTGGGTGCGAAAGCATTGGGCCAGGGCGTCATGCTGTGCCTGCAGCGTGCCTGGCTCGGGGAACGCCAGCATCAAAGAGGCGGCGGGGTCCCTCTCCACGGCCTCCACCTCCCGCCCAGGGCGGTGGAGAAGGATCGACTCGAGTGGCCGCCATTCGGAATCGATTCCGCAGCCTCCCCAGAGCGAGCCGAGCTCCTCCCGAAGGCTCGTGGGGCGGGGTGGCCAGCCGGGACCGCCGAGCGCGGGATGAAGGGGAAGGTCGGCCATCATTCCTCCGGATGTCTCCGGGTCTGGGCCTGCACACCGGACCACCGGTGCGGGGCGATTATTGGAAGAGTGGGAAGATCTCCTGGAACATCCGCTCCCTGAGGTGATTCAGGATCTGCCTCGTCGCGGGACGCGCCGTTCCCTCCGGGCCCGCCCCGGTGCTGTTGAAGGCGGCGATGGCCCCGGTCCTGGTCACTGGATCCACGTAGATGAACGCCTGAAAGGCTTTCTGGCTTCCCGTGTGCCCGACGTACGTGTGGCCGCCGTATTCTTCCAGGAAGAAGCAGAGCCCCATGGCCTCCCGGAGTGAGCCGCTCTCCCCCACCGGTACCTCCTCCTGCCACATCTCCTCCAGAGATGTCCTGGCCAGGATGCCCGCATATCCCTCCCTGGCCGCCTGGTCTCCGGAACCCGTGAGGAATGCCAGGTACCGGGCCATGTCCGGCACGGGGGCGTTGAGGCCTCCGTTGGAGACGGTGATTCCGGTGTCGAAATCCAGACCGTTCGCCACCGGCACCCCATCCACAACCGTGTAGTTGTTCGACCTGTATCCGAGGAGGTGGTACGGCGTGTAGTCGAAGTAGCTCCGGTGCATCCCCAGGGGCCGGAGGATGTTCTTCTCCACGTAGACCTCCCACTCTTCCCCGCTCAGTCGCTCGATGACCTGTCCCAGGAATACGATGCCGGGGTTGGAATAGGAGAACCGGCTACCGGGGGGAAAGAGGATCTCCGTATAGGGCATCATGGCCACCAGCTGCTCCCACCGGGTGGGCTCGTGGGGGTGCCAGTCCTCCCCCCCGCCCCAGGGCCAGGTCGGGCCCCGAAAGCCGGCGGAATGGCTCAAGAGCTGACGGAGGGTGATCTCTTCCATGGACCCATAGGGATTATGCACTTCCCGGAGCTCCGGGACGTATCGGAGGATGGGGTCGTCCAGTGAAAGCAGTCCCCGGTCCCTGAGCTGCATGACGGAGATCCCCGTGAGCGTCTTCGTGATGGAGCCCCAGTGGTAGATGGTGGCATCGTCCACCCGGCGTCCCGTTTCCAGGTCCGCGAATCCGAAGGTCTCGTGGGCGAGGATCTCGTCCCCCGCCACGAAGGCCCAGGAGGCGCCCACCATGCCCGCTGCCTCCAGGGTATCCCGGAGCTCGCGGGAGAGTTCGGAGAACCTCCCGGGAAACTCGGGGGGCACCTGGCCCAGGGCAGGGGAGCCCGGCAGAGCGAAGAGGAGGAAGAGACACCTTCCAAGGGTGGCGAACCGTAGCCCATGGGCGAGCATCGGCACTCCTGGGGTTTGAGGAAGACGATGATGTCCGAAGAATGGAGGCTCAGGCCGCCGGGCGCAAAATGGACCGCCGCCGGCTCAGGGTCTCGGTCACGGCAGGTCGGGGTCGGGGTGGTGGCCGCCGGGTACCGACTTCCGGATCCGGAGCAGGATCTGATTGAACCTGGGATCGGATCGGAGGATATCCCAGGCGGGGTCCGTCCACAGCGTAACGAGGTTTCTGTCTCCGTCTTCCAGGGCCTGCTCGAGATACGGGAAGGCCCCCTCCAGATCTCCAATTCCCACCGAGGCCCGCGCCAGCGCCACGAGAGAGACCGCGACCCCCCTCTCGGAGAGATTCTCCAGCTCGTCGGCCTTCCAGATCCAATACCCTTCCTCACCCCTGTCACCGAGGAGCCGCTGAAGCTCCACGAGGGCCGTCGAGTCGCTGGACCCCGTCAGGTCCTTCGAAAGGCGCTCCAGCCGTATCTCCACGATCCCCTCGAAATCGCCTCGAACGGCCCTGATCTGCTCCAGCGCTTGCCACGCCTCCTCAGAGCCTTCCGCCTCCCTGGCGACCTCTCGAAGGATCTCCTCCGCCTCCTGGTAGTGGGACGCTGCGGCAAGGCGCTGGGCCAGGGCCACACGATGTTCCGGATCGGCGGGGGCTCCGGATGGGTAGCGAGAGTCCAGCCGCATGCGAGCCGTGCTCAGCCCGGTCTGGGCCGGCGCGAAGGAGGAGTCCACCTCCAGAACCTTCTGATAGTGCTCGATGGCCGAGGCGAGAGCCTCCGCTGTGCCCTTTTCTTCGTCCCGTCTGCCCAACTCGTATTCCTCGGGGATCACCACCTCCCTGGCCACCGTCACGGGTGTCGCCGGCTCCGGAGCGTCCTCTGAGAGCTTCGTCCTGATCGCCAGGGCGATGGCATCGGCCACCTCGCTCTGGAGGGCGATGGCGTCTTCCGTGGTGCCCTCGTAGCTCTCGGCCCAGAGGTGGGTGTCGGTGGGGCCATGGATGAGCTGAACCGTGATCCGGACTCGATTCCCCGCTCTGAACACGGATCCCTCCAGCACCGCGTCAACGCCGAGATCGCTGGCGATGGTGGGCATGGTCTTCCCGCTCCGGTCGTACTGGACCACCGAGGTGCGCGAGACCACCCTGGCGGCACCGGTCTGACTCAGCCGGGACACGATCTCCTCGTGGAGGCCGGCGGTGAAGTACTCCCCACCGTCCTCCTCGCTGAAGTCGTCGAGGGGGAGGACCGCGAGAGAGCGGACCACCGGAGGCTGGGACGGAGAATCCGCCGCCAGGAGGTTCCCCGACTCGCCCGGGGGGGCCGCGAGGACATCCGACGCCAGTGTGTCCTCGATCGTCCACCAACCCAGACCTCCCATGGTGGAGAGGGTGACCGCCAGAAGAGCCAACCTGGGAAGGGCCCGACCGGACCCCAGTCCGCCGTCGGCCTGATAGGTGACGCCCAGGGTCCGTTTGATCCCCGTGGGCGTGATGTCGAATACCCACGCCAGGCTGAGCACGATGGGGAACCCCAGGAAGCAGACCACCACGAGGAGTCGCAACGCCCAGTCCGGCGCGCCGAAGGCGGGGAACACAATCTCCCCCACCTGCAGAAGGACGAAGACGACGGCGCCATAGGCCAGGGCCGTTCGCCATACGCGCCGGCGCCCCAGCTCCGCCACGAAGTGAGTGAGTCTGGCTATGATCCCTTGGTCATCCGGTATCGCCTGTCCCATTTCCATCCCCCAGCCCTGCTTCCCTTTCTTCATCTCCCCGAGTGCCAGCCGTTCATGGAGATTAGAGGGCTCCTTGGTTGCGAACGTTAAGAGCCTCTTTCACTTGAGACGCTCTCAGTCCCGTCTTGGTTGTTTCTTCGGGACACAGGCGGGAGGCACCCGCGCTGTTCCCGGGTTCTCCTCCATCGGGGGACGGCGATCCGTTCCCATGGGCCTCCCTCGCTCCTCTCCGGGCGTCCCACCCCTTGACCCCCGGGATTCCACCCCCTTGCTTCCCTGTGACCTGGAGGGAGCAGCGGCCCCTCCTCATCTTCGGGACCCGGGAGGACCCCCGGGTCCAGGACCTGGATCCGCGGCCCGGCCATGCAGACCAATCCCGATTTTCTCATCGTCGGAGCAGGAATCGTGGGGCTAGCTGTCGCGTTGGAAGCCAGGGCCCGCTTTGCGGGGTCCACGGTCGTGGTCCTGGAAAAGGAGGGAGCACCCGCTCTGCACTCGTCGGGCCGAAACAGCGGAGTTCTGCACGCCGGGTTCTACTATACGGCCGACAGTCTCAAGGCCCGTTTCTCCAGGGAGGGAACCCGTCGATGGACGGAGTTCTGCCTGGAGCGGAAGCTGGCCATCAACCGGTGCGGCAAGCTGGTGGTGGCGAAGGGCCCGAATGAGCTGGAGGGTCTCGCCGAGCTCAAGCGTCGAGGGGATCGGAACGGCGTGCTCCTCCATGAAATCACCGAGAAGGAAGCGAAGGAGATCGATCCGGCGGCGAAGACCTTCGAGAGAGCCCTCTTCTCTCCCACCACCGCCTCGGTGGACCCGGGTGAGGTGGTGAGAGCACTGGCGGAGGACGCCTCGAAGGCGGGGATCGAAATCCACTACGGGGTCAGGGCCCGAGGTCGGGCAGGGAAGGTTCTCGAGACGAGCGGGGAGGATTACCAGCCTGGCTATCTCATCAACGCCGCCGGTTTGTACGCCGACAAGCTGGCCCGAGCGTACGGCTTCGGTCAGGACCTGGATATCCTCCCCTTCAAGGGCCTGTATCTCTACGGGGATCCGAAGGAGCACCGGCCCCGAGTGCACATCTACCCGGTGCCGGACCTTACCAAGCCCTGGCTCGGAGTCCATTTCACCATGGGAGCCCGGGGTGAGGTGAAGATCGGCCCCACGGCGATTCCGGCGTTCTGGCGGGAGCATTACAGGGGTTGGGAGAACTTCGACCTCGGCGAAGCCGCATCCATCCTCTCCACGGAGGCCTCGCTCTTCCTCCGAAACGACTTCGGATTCCGGAACATCGCCCTGGATGAGGTGAAGAAGTACGCCCGGCCGTTTCTGGTACGGCAGGGGGCCTTGCTGGTGGATGGGACACCCATGGAGAGCTTTCGCAGGTGGGGGCAGCCGGGCATACGGGCCCAACTCTTCCACCGGAAGGAGCGGAGGATGCTCATGGACTTCTACCTGGAGGGGGACGATCGATCCCTCCACGTCCTGAACGCGGTGTCCCCGGCATTCACCTGTGCCTTCCCCTTCGCTGAGTTCGTCATGGACGAGGTGGAGGCTCGGAGGTCGGGAAGGCGGGGCGGGGGCGACCCTGGCCTGGATGGAGACGGCGGCACATGACCCTCCAGCACATTCACCCGCGCCGGAAGGACCGGTCCCAGGGAGAAGACTGGATCCGTGCCCTTCTTCGCCGGGGAGGCGCCGGGGTGCTGGTCACGGTCAACGGTGGCCGGCCTGTGCCCATTCCTCTCAACTACGTCTATTCGGAAGACCGCAACGCCATCTACCTCCATACGGCCCGGATGGGTGAAACCAGGGGGAACCTCCCGGGGCCTGCCGCCCTGTGTGTCTACGAGATGGGAAGGATGCTCCCGGCGGACGAAGCGCTGGAGTTCGGAGTCGAGTACGAGAGCGTGGTGGTCTTCGGTACCGGATCGGTGGTGGAGGACCCGGAGGAGGCGGAAGCCGCCCTGGTCCTCATCATGGAAAAGTACGCACCTCACCTGAAGGCCGGTGTCGACTATCGCCCCGTTAGCCCCGAGGAGATCCGCAGGAC
>Ga0316577_10000946_pt1 | contig 12913 bp, 13 predicted proteins | sample S5NA_FD_203073 | JGI IMG/M metagenome (GOLD analysis project Ga0316577, IMG submission 203073) | Rhizosphere microbial communities from salt marsh grasses in Alabama, United States - S5-7_050615r2r1 | ecosystem: Host-associated > Plants > Roots > Rhizosphere | place: USA: Alabama | collected... | reverse complement strand
AGTGGCCGGTGTTGTGCACCCGCGGCGCCATCTCGTTGGCAATCAGCCGGTCATCCTGCACGAAGAGCTCTATCGCCAGCACGCCGACGTAGTCGAACTCACGCAGCACGCGGCGCAGGTAGCGCAAGGCGCGCGCGCCCAGTCGGCCCCCGTCCCAGGGAGCGACCGTCGTGCGAAGGATGCCGTCGCGGTGCGTATTCGCGACCAGCGGGTAGGCCCGTATCTCGCCGCTCGTGCTGCGCGCGCCGACGATCGAGACCTCGCAGTCGAAGTCCACGAAGCCCTCGAGTATCAGCGGCACGCCGCCCAGTGCCCGCCATGCGGGGGGCAGGTCGCTCAGCTTGCGCAGCACGCGCTGCCCGCGGCCGTCATAGCCCAGGCGGCGCGTCTTCAGCACGCAGGGCAGGCCGATTTCCGCTACGGCCATGCGCAATTCCGCTGCCGAATCGACGCTCCGGTAGTCCGGTGTCGGAATGCCGAGCCGACCGAACAGCTCCTTCTCCAGCAGGCGGTCCTGCGAGACGCGCAGGGCCTCGGCTGGCGGGAAACAGGGCCGAAGCCCGGCGATCGTGCCCAGCGCCTCGACGGGAACGTTCTCGAATTCGTAGGTGATCAGGTCCGCATCGGTCGCGAGCCTCTCGAGGCTCGCGGGGTCGTCGTAGGCACCGACGACGAGTGGTGCGAGCTGCCCGCTCGGGGCGTCCTCGTTCGGGTCGAGAAAGCGGAAGCCCAGGCCGAGCGGCAAGCCGGCGAGCGCCAGCATCCGACCGAGCTGGCCCGCCCCGATGATGCCGATGTTCATTCGTCCAGGGGCCGGCGCGGATCGGGCCGGGAGAGCACGCTTTCGGTCTGTGCCCGCCGGAACGACTCGAGCGCGTTCAGCACGCCCTGGTCCTCGTTGGCGACGATCGCTGCAGCGAGCAGCGCAGCGTTCTTCGCGCCGGCCGTCCCGATTGCCAGCGTCCCGACCGGAATGCCGGCTGGCATCTGCACGATCGACAACAATGAGTCCAGCCCGTTCAGCGCCTTCGACTGCACCGGGACGCCCAGCACCGGCAGCGTCGTCTTCGCGGCGGTCATGCCCGGCAGGTGGGCCGCGCCTCCGGCGCCCGCGATCAGCACCTTCAGGCCGCGATCGCGAGCCGTGGCCGCGTAATCGAACAGCAGGTCGGGCGTGCGGTGTGCCGAGACCACGCGCACCTCGAACGCGACACCGAGCGCCTCGAGCGTCTCGGCAGCCGGCTGCATGGTCTCCCAGTCGGAGACCGAACCCATGATGATGCCTACCAGCGCAGTCACGGCGGCATTGTACACGGGCGCGCGATGACGCTAGGGCTGCCCGTCGTCGAGCGCTTCCCGCAGACGGCGAAACAGCTGGCGCGAGGCCGCACCGGCGCGTGCTGCGCCCAGTTCCGCGTGGGCCTGCCGCGCCAGCGCGCGCAGCTCTGCGAGGTCGGTCGCGCCGATGCGTGCCGCAAGCTCCGTCCAGGCTGATTCCTCGCCGGCAATCAGGCGGGCGCGCCAGTCCTCGACCTCGTGCTCGCGGCGGATGCGTCGCTGGTCTGCCGCGGTGAGCTGTGCCAGGTACAGGCGTATCGGCTCGACGTCGATGCCGCGCATCAGCTTGCCGACGTACTGGCGCTGGCGCAGCCGCGCGCCGTGGCTGGTGATGCGGCGGGCCGCCTCGACGGCATCACGGAGCTTCTCCGGCAGCGGCGCGTCCTCGAGCTGTGCTGCGGGAAGGTCGACCAGCTGCCCGCCGAGCCGCTCGATCTCCTGGCTGCGGCGCTTCAGCTCGCTCTTGCTCGGCGGCTCGACTCCGCCCTCGGCGGCGCGTTTCATCGCCAGATGCTAGCACGCGGGGGCCGATGGTCGTTCCGCTGCTAGAATCGCCGCTCCCGGGACGTGGACAGGACGATGAGCAAGGACAAGCCGGCAGCGCCGGTTGCGGAATGGCCAGATCTGCTGGCGCTGGTGGACATTGCGCTCGAGGAGGCGGATTCCCTCGGCGCGTCGCAGGCAGAGGCGGCCGTCAGCATGGACGTGGGGCTGAGCGTGACGGCGCGGCTCGGCGAGGTCGAGACGATCGAGTACCACCGCGACCGAGGCATGGCCGTCACGGTTTACTTCGGCACGCACAAGGGCAGCGCCAGCACTTCGGACCTCGGCGCCGATGCGCTCAGGGAAACCGTGGCCAAGGCCTGCAGCATCGCGCGCTTCACGGCCGAGGATGCCTGTGCCGGCCTCGCCGATCCCGCGGACCTGGCCGGCGAGGTGCCCGACCTGCAGCTCTCGCATCCCTGGGACCTCAGTCCCGAGCGGGCCTGCGAGATGGCGATCGCCTGTGAAGCCGCTGCGATGGGCGTGGATGCGCGCATCACCAATTCCGAGGGTGCGTCGGTCGGTACGCATCGAGGTTTCAGGGCCTACGGAAATTCATACGGCTTCCGCGGGGCCTACCCGGGAACGGTGCACAGCGTGAGCTGTGCCGTGCTCGGCAGTGAGAACGGCTCGATGGAACGCGACTACTGGTACTCGACGGCCCGCGACTGGCGGGAACTCGAGGACGTGGCACAGGTCGGCCGCCGCAGTGGCGAGCGGACAGTGCGCCGCCTCGGTGCCCGCAAGCTGGCCACGGCCAGGCTGCCGGTCCTGTTCAGCCCCGAGGTGGCTCGCGGGCTGATCGGGCACTTCGTCGGCGCGATCCGTGGCGGCAGCCAGTACCGCCGGGCTTCTTTCCTGCTCGACGCGGCAGGCGAAAGGATTTTCCCGGACTGGTTCGCGATCTCCGAGCGGCCGCACCTGCCCCGGGCGCTGGCGAGCGCTCCGTTCGACCACGAGGGTGTTCGCACCTGCGACCGGGAAATCGTCGAGGGAGGCGTGCTGCTCGGATATGTGCTCAGCGCGTATTCGGCCCGCAAGCTCGGGCTGCGCACGACCGGCAACGCAGGCGGCACGCACAACCTGATCGTCCACGGCCGTGGACGGGACTTCGAGCAGATGCTGGCGCTGATGGGGCGCGGCTTGCTGGTCACGGAACTGATGGGCCAGGGCGTCAACGGGGTCACGGGCGACTACTCCCGCGGGGCCGCAGGCTTCTGGGTGGAGAACGGGCGCATCGTGCACCCGGTCCACGAAGTGACGATTGCAGGCAACCTGAAGGACATGTACCGGCAGATCGTCGAGGTCGGCAGCGACCTCGACCTCCGTGGCGGCATCCGCACGGGCTCGATCCTGATCTCGGAGATGACGGTCGCCGGCGACTGATCCGGTCCGGCGCGGCCGCAGCGTCAGGCTCCGACCAGGTCGTGCAGGCTCCGGCCCCTCATGCTGTCCATCATTGCCGACTCCGCTGCACTGCTCGCGGCGTCTGCGGTGGGCACCGGCTGAGGCACGGGCCTGCGCGGGTCGTGCGTCTCGTTGCGAATCGCATCCATGATCTGGTCGAGCCCGATCGAGGCCAGTGCCCTGGCGGGGGCCACCGTGTCGTCCTCCGCGGTCAGCACGAGCCCGTGCGCCTCGAGCGCGGAAACGATCTCGTCGATGACCGTGCCGGGTACCTCGAGGCGCTCTGCAAGCGCGTTGATGCTCCAGCGCGGCCCGCCCTCGAGGAAACTGCGGCCCAGCAGGTACATCACGGACATCGCCAGTCTTTCGCGCAGCGCGCCCGTCATCGGTATCTCCGAGTGGCCGGTGCGCAGGTACTCGGGGTGCTGCACGTAGAAGGAGAGCTGCGCCCCGAGCAGCAGTATCAGCCAGCTCAGGTGCAGCCATACGAGCGAGAGCAGCACGACCGCGAACCCGGCATAGATCACCAGCGTCTTGGTCGAATAGACCACGATCCTCGCGAACAGCGCGCCGACGGCCGCCCACAGCAGGCCGGCGAACGTCGCGCCGACCAGCGCCGGACCGAGCCGGACCCGCGTGTTCGGCATGTAGACGTACACGAACGTGAACAGGCCGATGATCAGCAGGTATGGCGCAAAACTGATCTGGCTCCCGGTCGACCCCGATCCGCCCGCCAGACCTGTCAGCCGTGCCACGACATCGCTGCCCTCGATGGACGCGAGCAGCGCCATCGCGGTGACGGCAATCACCGGTCCGACGACCATCACCACCAGGTACTCGGTCGCCCGGCGGGCCAGGGATCGCGGCCGCTGCACGTGCCAGGTGAAATTGAGGGCCTCCTCGACCTTCTGGATCATCGTCACGACGGTGTAGAGCAGGAACGCGAAGCCGACGGTTCCGAGCAGCGCCCCCTGCACGTTGTCCACGAACGACATGATCTGTGCGATCAGCTCGGTGCCGCGCGACCCGAGCGGCCGGACGAATTCCAGCAATGCGGTCTCGATCTCGCGATGGAAGCCGAACAGCTTCAGCACCGCCACGGAAACCGCGACGATCGGCACCGTGGCGAACAGCGTCGTGTAGACCAGGCTCATCGCGCGCAGGCCGAGTTCACCGCGCGCCAGGTCCCGCAGCAGCGCGTAGAGATACCGCATCGGGACCGCCAGCCAGCGCAGCGGCTTGAGCCCGAGCTCGTCGGGGATGTCGAAGAGCAAGTGCTCGGCCTGGCGCTGCACGGCCTGGAACATCGGCCACTCCTGGAGGTGTCGGTCAAGCCTTGCACGGCGAACCGACCACCGGCAAGTGCTAGATTAGCTGCGATGAGCGAGGCAAGTGCCGAGGAGTATCCTTGCCGGATCGTCTGCCTGACCGAAGAGACGACCGAGGTCCTTTACCTGCTCGGAGAAGACTGGCGCATTGCCGGCATCTCCGGCTTCACGGTGCGGCCGCCGCGCGCCCGGCGCGAGAAACCGAGAGTCTCGGCCTTTACCAGCGCGAAGCTCGACCGCATCGAGGCGCTCAGGCCGGACCTCGTGCTCGCGTTCTCGGACCTGCAGGCGGAGATCGGCGCCGAGCTCGCGCGGCGCGGCTTCGAGGTGCACGTCTTCAACCAGCGCAGCGTGCCGCAGATCCTGGGCATGATCCGCATGCTCGGAGGCATGGTCGGCTGCGAGTCACGGGCGCGGGTACTCGCCGGACAGCTCGAGGCGGGCCTCGAGCAGATACGGGAGGCCGCAGCGCTGCTGCCGCGCCGGCCGAGGGTCTACTTCGAGGAGTGGGACGAGCCGCCGATCTCCGCGATCCGATGGGTGTCGGAACTGCTGGAAATCGCCGGTGGCGATAACGTCTTCCCGGAGCTCGCTGCCGAGCCACTGGGCAGGGATCGCATCATCCACGATCCGCTGGAAATCGTTCGCCGTGCGCCGGAGATCGTCTTCGGTTCCTGGTGTGGCAAGAAGTTCAGCCCCCGCGCCGTCCGGGAGCGGCCGGGCTGGGCGGACGTTCCGGCGGTTCGCGCAGGCGAACTGCACGAGGTGAAGTCGTCGATGATCCTGCAGCCGGGACCTGCGGCGCTGACCGATGGCGTGCGGGAGCTCCACCGGGTGATCGCGAACTGGTCGCGGCTCAGGTCGTGAGCCGCCGCAACGCTTCCTCGTATCGCTGGCTCGTCCCGCGGATGACTTCCTCGGGCAGGTGAGGCGCCGGTGGCGTCTTGTCCCAGTCCAGCGTCTCGAGGTAGTCGCGCACGTACTGCTTGTCGAAGGACGGCGGGCTCGACCCGGGGCGATAGCTGTCCACTGGCCAGAAGCGCGAGGAGTCCGGCGTGAGGGCCTCGTCGATCAGTACCAGGCGACCCTGCCGGTCGGTGCCGAACTCGAACTTCGTATCCGCGATGATGATGCCTCGCTCGAGAGCGTGTGCAGCTGCATGACGGTACAGCTGCAGTGCCGTCTCGCGCATCCGTCCCGCGAGCTCTGCGCCGATCGCGGCGACGACCTCGTCGAAGCCGACATTCTCGTCGTGCATGCCGCGCTCGGCCTTGGTCGCCGGGGTGAAAATCGGTTCGGGCAGCTGGTCGGCCATCCGCAGCCCCCGGGGCAGGGCGATCCCGCAGACGGCGCCGCTGCGCTGGTAGTCCTTCCAGCCGGAACCGATCAGGTAGCCACGCACCACTGCCTCGACGGGCAATGCATCGAGTTTGCGCACGACCACGCTGCGGTCGGCGATCATCGCCCGTTCGGCGGGGTCCGGCACGACCCGCTCGAGCGCTATTGCGGCCAGGTGATTCGGGATGATGTGCCCGGTGCGGTCGAACCAGAAATTCGAGATCCGGGTGAGTACGCGGCCCTTGCCGGGAATGGGATCGGGCAGCACGACGTCGAATGCGCTCAGGCGGTCGGTCGTGACGATCAGCATGTGTTCGTCGTCGACTGCATAGATGTCCCGGACCTTGCCCTGGTGCAGCCGCTCGAGGCCACTCAGCCGGGACTCGTGCATCGGCGGGGAAACGTCGTTCGCGGTGGACATGGCTTCGCTCCGGGTGAGGTCGCCCGCCTCGCGGCAACAGGCTGATACCATAGGCTTGCGGGGCGGGCACCGAGTTTTGCAGGCGCATTCCCCGACGGTCAAGGAATCCATGAGCTGGTACGGAAAGATCATCGGTGCGGTCCTCGGCGCCATCATCGGGCGCGGCCTGTTCGGCGCGATCGTCGGTTTCCTGATCGGCCACCTGTTCGACCAGCAGTCCTCGGTACGACGTCCGGGACGAGTGAGCGCAAGTCCCCGCGACCTGCAGCAGGCCTTCTTCAGTGCAACCTTCCAGGTCATGGGCCACGTCGCCAAGGCGGACGGGCGGGTATCGGAGCGCGAGATCGACGCCGCGCGCGAGGCGATGCAGCGCTTTTCGCTGGGCGAAGCGGACGTGCGCCGCGCCATCGACTATTTCAACGAAGGCAAGCAGGGCGATTTCCCGCTCGAGCAGACGCTCGCCGGGCTGCGGGAGCTGACCTCCGGCCGCGAGGACCTTCGCAGGCTCTTCATCCAGATCCAGCTCGAGGCCGCGCTGCGCGCGGACGGGCTCAATGCCGCGTCGCGCGGCGTTTTCCAGCGGATCTGCGCCGGGCTCGGGGTCTCCAGCATCGAGTTCGCCGCGCTCGAGGCAATGCTCAGGATGCGCGGCGCGGCGCAGAACCCGGGCGCCCGGCGGCCGAGTGAGCCGAGCCGGCTGTCCGACGCCTACCAGCTGCTGGGCGTGACGCCGCAGGACACCGATGCCGAGGTCAGGCGCGCCTACCGCCGCCTGATGAGCCGCAACCACCCGGACAAGCTCGTCTCGAGCGGCCTGCCCGAGTCGATGGTCGCGGCTGCACAGGAACGGACGCGGCAGATCCTCTCGGCCTACGAGATCGTGAAGCGTCACCGTGGCATGAAGTAGCCGCCGTCCCAGCTAGAGTTTCGTCGACGACCGATGGAGACCCGCGATGCTGAAACCCTGGATTGCTCCCTCGATACTTTCGGCTGACTTCGCGCGCCTTGGCGAGGAAGTTCGCGCAGTTCTCGACGCCGGCGCGGACATCGTCCACTTCGACGTGATGGACAACCACTATGTCCCGAACCTGACCATCGGGCCGCTGGTATGCGAGGCGCTGCGCAAGCATGGGATCGAGGCGCCGATCGACGTGCACCTGATGGTCAAGCCGGTGGATCGGATCATTCCGGACTTCGCCAAGGCGGGCGCGAGCTGGATCACGTTTCATCCCGAGGCGAGTGAGCACGTCGACCGCACGCTGGGCCTGATCCGGGAGCAAGGCTGTCGTGCGGGGCTGGTATTCAACCCGGCGACGCCGCTGGTGTGGCTGGATCACGTAATGGACAAGGTGGACATGATCCTGCTGATGTCCGTCAATCCGGGCTTCGGCGGTCAGGCCTTCATCCCGTCGGCGCTGCCCAAGGTCAGGCGTGTGCGCGAACTCATCGACTCGAGCGGTCGCGAGATCCGCCTTGAGGTGGACGGGGGCGTGAAAGTGGACAATATCGGCGCGATAGCGGAGGCCGGGGCGGACACGTTCGTCGCCGGCTCTGCGATCTTCGGTTCCGGGGACTACAGGGCCACTATCGAGGCGATGCGAGCGCAGATAGCCGCCCGTGGCTCAGCGACGCGGGGCTGAGGCCGGGTTTGGCTCAGTCCTCCTCGTCCTCGTCCTCGTCGTCTGCAGTGGCCGCCTTGCGATTGCGCAGCGCCAGCGGCGAAGTGGTGGCAGGCTGGCTCGAGATCTGGGCGGCCTTGCCCTTCAACTTCGGGCGGACTCCGTAGACGACCATCGTCTTGCCGCGTGCGGTAAGCAGCCCCTGCTCCTCGAGGACCTTCAGGACGCGGCCGGCCATCTCGCGCGAGCAGCCGACCAGGCGCGACAGTTCCTGCCGACTGACCTTGATCTGGGTGCCCTCCGGGTGAGTCATCGCGTCCGGCTCGTTGCACAGGTCCATGATCGCGTGCGCGACCCGGCCGGTGACGTCGACGAAAGCCAGGTCCCCGAGCTTGCGGTTCGTCCGGTCGAGGCGGCTCGCGAGCTGCGTCGCGAGCTCGAACAGCAGGGTAGGGCTCTCGGCGGCGATCTGGCGGAAGCGGGGGTAGGTCATCTCCGCAAGCTCGCACTGGGTACGTGTGCGGACCCAGGCGCTGCGCTGCGGCTGATCGTTGAACAGCCCCATCTCGCCGAAGAACTGACCCTTGTTCAGGTAGGCAAGGACCATCTCGTTGCCTTCCTCGTCCTCGATGAGGACTTCGACCGAGCCCTTGATCACGAAATACAGGACGTCGGGTACGTCACCGGCATGAATCAGCACGGTCTTGGACGGCACGGTTCGGATCCTGCAGTAGCTCAGGAAACGATTGATCGCCGGAATCTCGCTCAACGGTCTGCCCGCTGTCTCCATGCCTGGCTCCCTTGCCATCCTTATGTAAAAGTTGTTCGGATTTAATACGACTGCGCGCAGTGTCGCAACCGTTCAGACGCGGTAGGCCGTCCAGGTCATGACTTTTGCGACTCGACGCATCAGCCGTTGCACCGGCCCGGGGAGCTCCCGGCCACCTGCCTCACGGGCTTCCTCGCCGTGCCGGGCCTCGTCGAGCCGCATCTGCGCGACGATCCGGCGCGAGCGGGCGTCGTCCTCGGGAAGAAGGTGCAGGTGTGACTCGAGGTGCTCGATCACCTGTCGCTCGGTTTCCGCCACGAATCCCAGGCTGTTGCGATCGCCGGCAAGCCCGGCAACGGCACCGATCATGAATGAACCCGCGTACCACACCGGCGCCAGAAGACTGGTGCGGGAATCGAGTTCCCGCACGCGCTGCTCGCACCAGGCCAGGTGGTCGGTCTCGTCCCGGGCCGCCTCGAGCAGCCTGCTGCGAACGGCCGGATTGCGCGCCGTCAGCGCCTGGCCGTGATAGAGCGCCTGCGCGGCGATTTCGCCGGCGTGGTTGACCCTCATCAGGCTTGCCGCGCGCCGACGCGCCTCGGGCTCATCGACCGACTCCGGCTCGTCGCGGGCAGGACTGGGTCGTGCCGCCACGTTGGAGGCTGCGACGGTCCTCAGTCCCCGGTCGAACTCGTGGATCAGCCGGTCGGCGAGGCTCAGGTGTCGGTTCGGGCCGGGCATTCCGGGCGACTATATATAATTAAGGTGTGCGGCGGGCGGTCGTCGGGCCCCGCAGAGGGGCTTTGCAATGGCTGGCCTCCTGCATTATTATTCGCGGCTCTTTGCAGAACTCACAGGTTCCCTGGAGTCTCCGATGACGACCGTATTTGCACGGCCCGAGCGGGTGCGTCGCGACTGGTACGTGGTGGATGCGAGCGGCAAGACGCTCGGCCGCCTGGCGACCGAGCTCGCGTCCCGGCTGCGCGGCAAGCACAAGGCCGAGTACACGCCGCACGTGGATACCGGCGACCACATCATCGTGCTCAACGCCGAGAAGGTGCGCGTGACCGGCAACAAGCTCAAGGACAAGGTGTACTACTGGCACACCGGTGCCATCGGCGGGATCAAGAGCCGGTCGCTCGAGAAGATGCTGGCAGAGCACCCGGAGCGGGCCATCGAGTTCGCCGTCAAGGGCATGCTGCCGAAGAATCCGCTCGGAAGGCGCATGTTCAAGAAGCTCCACGTCTTCCAGGGTGGCAAGCATCCGCATGCGGCCCAGCAGCCCAAGCCGCTCGAAATCTGATTCAGTCGAGGCCAATAAGATGCCCGCCAGCACGAACTACGGGACCGGTCGCCGCAAGACCTCAACGGCCAGAGTCCACATCCGCAACGGTACCGGTAACATCCGCATCAACGGTCGCTCGCTCGAGGAGTTCTTCGGGCGCCAGACCGCCCGCATGATCGTGCGGCAGCCGCTCGAGACGGTCCAGATGAGCGATCGGTTCGACATCGACGTCAACGTCGCCGGTGGCGGCAACACCGGCCAGGCCGGTGCGATCCGTCATGGCCTGACGCGTGCGCTGATCGATTACGACGAGACGCTGCGCAAGCCGCTCCGCGATGCGGGCTTCGTGACGCGTGACGCGCGCGAGGTCGAGCGCAAGAAGGTCGGCCTCCGCAAGGCTCGTCGCGGCACGCAGTTCTCGAAGCGTTAACGTATCGGCAATTGTGCGGCGCCCCGGGGCGCCGCCCGCCGGCCGGTTCATTGGGGGATCGTCTAGCGGTAGGACTACGGACTCTGACTCCGTCAACCTAGGTTCGAATCCTAGTCCCCCAGCCAACAACGAAGCCCGCCGTCAGGCGGGCTTCTGCTTTTCCGGTTGCCAAGGCGAACGTCTCAGCCTGGAGCCGAGGGCGGCGCCGAGTCCTCGATGGCGTCTGCGAGCAGTTCGATCCAGTGTCGGACGGGCACCGGCGCGACCGGGCGGAGGTGCTCGAGGCAGCCGATGTTCGCGGTGGCGATCACCTGCGGCTCGCCTGCCATCAATGCCTCGAGTTTTCTCTCCCGCAGTGCATTCGAGATTTCCGGCTGCAGGATCGAGTACGTTCCTGCAGATCCACAGCAGTCCGTCGGGTTCGCGACCGGAGCAAGCGTGAACCCCGCGGCCTGCAGCAGCCGCTCCACCCGTCCCGTGAGTCGCTGCCCGTGCTGCAGCGTGCATGGGGACTGCAGCGCTACGCGCGCGCGGGGCCTCGATCCGAGCCCGGCCCGGGCGAGACCCTCGGCATCGATCAGCTCGCTCACGTCGCGGGTCGCGGCGCTGATCCGCTGCGCCGGCGCCGACCATCGCTGATCGTTCTGCAGCAGCATCGCGTACTCCTTGACCATCAGCCCGCATGCGCTGGTCGTGCTCACGATCGCCTCGGCGCCGCGGTCCAGGGCTTCGGCGAAGGATTCGATGTTGCTCCTGACCTGCCCGAGCGCGCGGTCGTGTCGTCCCAGGTGATGGCACAGTGCGCCGCAGCACTGCTCCCGTTCCGCCTGCATGACGCCGATGCCGAGCGTCCCGAGCACCCGCGTCGCGGCGGCATTGATACCCGGGCGCAGGCCGCTCTGGACGCAGCCCTCGAGCAGCACCACGCGCCTCGCGTGCGAGGCATCGGCAGCGGACGACGCCGGTGAACGTGCCGGCGGCGGGATTCGGGAGCGCAGTGCAGCCGGCAGGAGCGGACCGAGCGCCCGGGCGAGCCCGATGCCGCCACTCACGAGCCGGCGCCGCGACAGCGTCTCGGTCAGCAACCAGCGCGTGACCCGCTCACCCGTTCCGCGCCGGTCGGCGGACTCGAGCAACTCCCGTCCGAGATCGACGAGGCGGCCGTACTGCACTCCCGAGGGGCAGGCGGCCTCGCAGGCCCGGCAGGTCAGGCAGCGATCGAGATGCTTGCCGATCATGTCGGTTTGCTGCTCGCCCTCGACGAGCTGCTTGATCAGGTAGATCCGCCCGCGAGGACTGTCGAGTTCGTTGCCGAGCAGCCTGTAGGTGGGGCAGGCTGGCAGGCAGAAGCCGCAGTGCACGCAACGGCTGAGCAACTCCCGGGCCTGCTTGCCCTGCCGCGTACCCTCGAGCCAACTAGCCGGAGTGGTGTGCATGCTCTGCTCAGAAGTCCCTGTACATCCGGCCGGGATTCAGCACGCCCTGCGGGTCGAATACCCGCTTCAGCGATGCATGTAACCGACTCAGCGCCGGGGTCAGCGGCTCGAAGACTTCGGCGTCGTCATGCGCTCCACGGAACAGCGTCGCGAAGCCGCCGTGATCGCCGGCAATTCGCCGGCACGCGTCCCGGTCCTCGTCCAGGCACCAGCGTTGCATGCCGTTCCATTCGAGCAGCATCGTGCCCGGTGCGGCGAGCGCCGGTGTCCCGGGCGGCAGCGACAGCCGCCACAGAGGCCGTTGCGAATCGAAGAAGGCGTGCGTCTGCTCGCGCAGGCTGTGCCAGAACGCGGCGCCGTCGCCGAGCGCCGTGCCACCGAGCTGCCTGTGCATTCGCGCGAGTGCGGCCGGCGAGCCCTCGAGGCGCAACGTCAATACGCCATCGAACCAGCAGCTGGCCGTCAGCGGCAGCGGCGTCCGCGACCATTCCGTGAGCCTGCGCAGCGCGACTTCCTCGCCCGCCTCCACGGAGAGACTCATCTCACCCATCGGGACGGGGACCACCCGCAGCGAAACCTCGAGCAGCACCGCGAGCGTACCGAGCGAGCCGGCCATGATCCTCGCGACGTCATAGCCCGCCACGTTCTTGATGACCTCGCCGCCGAACCGCAGCACGCGACCGTCGCCGGTCAGGATGCGCACGCCGAGCAGGTGATCCCTGACTGCGCCCGCCCACGCACGGGCGGGTCCCGCGAGGCCCGCGGCGACCACGCCGCCGAGCGTCGCCGTCGGGGCGAACTGCGGGGGCTCGAAGGGCAGGCGCTGCCCGCTCGCCGCGAGCAGCTCCGTGATCTCGGTGAGCCGCGTGCCGGCTCGCGCAGTGACGACGAGTTCGGCCGGATCGTACCTGAGCACACCCCGGTGGGCCGCGACGTCGAGCGCTTCGGCCTCGAGCTGTCGCCCGTAGAAGCGCTTGCTGTCGCCACCGTGCACCCGCA
>Ga0316577_10000944_pt1 | contig 12918 bp, 9 predicted proteins | sample S5NA_FD_203073 | JGI IMG/M metagenome (GOLD analysis project Ga0316577, IMG submission 203073) | Rhizosphere microbial communities from salt marsh grasses in Alabama, United States - S5-7_050615r2r1 | ecosystem: Host-associated > Plants > Roots > Rhizosphere | place: USA: Alabama | collected... | reverse complement strand
GCTTCCTCTAGCGGGTCCAGGATCAAGTCCTGTCCCTGGCGGAAGAGGATGGCGTTGTTGTCGGTGGGGCTGCCACCCAGCTTGACTACGCGGGCAGGACCGTTTGCCGCGACGTCCCAGTTCTCGGCATCGATGGCGCCCATGACGCCCAATGCCTGCTGGCGACCGACCTCGATGTTGTTGAAGGACACGTACGCCGCGATCTTGGTCGACTTGATCAAGCGGTCGTAGGCGATCACGTACACGCCAGCATCGGCGGCCTTGTCGGCAGCGGTGGCGGCGGCATCGCCGTCCTCAGCGACGACGATGATGGCCTTGACGCCCTGTGCCACCATGTTGTCGATCTGGTCGTTCTGCAGCTTCACGTCGTGATTGGCCTCCTGGGAAAGAACCTCGTAGCCTTTATCCTCCAGAAGCCCTCTCATGAGCACCTCTTCGTTCTTCCAGCGCTCAGTGGCAAAGTCTGAGAAGGACAAACCTACCTTGACTTTCTCTTCCTTCGGGCAGCAGCCAAATAGGGTAACGGCCGACGCCACCAATACTAGGATGGTTACAACTGACAAAAGTTTGCGAGACATTATTTCCTCCTTGGTTTCTGAATTGGAGATTCTTGATAGGGAACTCGTTCGTGTTGATTCGTTTTGCACCACCTCCTTCTTGCGATCAGTTTCTTGTGTACGGCCCATCAGGACTCCAGGGCCGGCGTTTTAATTCCATTGGTCTAGTTCGTCTTGCTCTGGCTCCCAGTCCTGGGTTGACCACTTGTGTGGAATCCCCTTGGCATTCAGTTGAATTTGGTACGCTTTCAGGTTGGCTTGTGTGATGACATCCACGCCGGTGTCGATGATGCCGTTCACTACGTCCATCTTGCCAAATGCGGCAGCCTGTCCCTGTGTGGAGATCAGGTAGATGAGGTGTACCGACTTGTAGCCCATGTCGAACTCGCGTTGGGCCACTGTGGCGTCGATCACGCCTTCCTTGATGCCGTTGATGATATCCGTCGTGGCGTCGAAGCACACCAGCTTGGTCTTATCTACCCGATCGGCCTCTTTGATGGCGGTGGCCCACGCCGGACCGTTGTAGGCGTACACGCCAAAGGCACCCGTCAGGTCGGGGTTGGCAGAAAGCACCGAGTTTGCCAACTCGAGTGCTTGAGCCGCGTCCTCCTTGTCGTTGAAAGGCTCCAGGGTCTCGATCCCCGTGCCTGCGATGGCATCCAAGAACCCGTCTGTCCGCTGCAGGGCATTTAGGGCCGTATCCGAACCGCGCCCGATGCCGACCGTGCCGCCTGCGGGCAGCAATTGTGCCATCTTTTCACCTGCCACTTTCCCGGCGGCATAGTTGTCGGTGCCGATGTAGACCAGCGACACTGAGTCGTCAACCGGGGGGGTATCTAGCGTGGTGACAATTATCCCCGCATCGGCAGCTTTTTTCATCACGGGCTCGAGGGCGGAAGGGTCCGAAGGCGCTACTGCGATGCCGGTCACGCCCTGGGCGATGTAAGTCTCCATCGTCTCGATCTGTTTTGTGACGTCCTCCGTCGGAGGCACGAAAAAGACGGCTTGATCGGCGCGCAACCCCAGGTCCTTGGCTGCTGCCTGAACGCCCGTCTCTACGTTGCTCCAATAAGGGTGCACCGACTTGCCGATGACGACCACTTTGAAATGTGCAGCACCCGTCGACTCTGGTCCTGGACACGCACACGATGCTAGCAATAGCGCAAGGGCAACTATCAGGAGCCGCAGGCCTGGAAAGTTTGTACTTGAGGCTTTTTGCTTTTCCATAGAACTCGACGAGTGTCGTCTGTGGTTTTTGTACTCAATTTGGCCTGCTCAAGTTTCCAGAAGGACATTATAGCAAACAAGACGGTGATTTTATACCCTATTTTCCCTCTCGTGGGGTATTGGATTTCCCCCTAGTCGCTTTAGGGGTTTTCCCCTATTCCGGTCCCAAAGGCAAGTGGGCAAAACAAATCGCAATATGGTATAATTTGGGCTATGAAAGTCCGCGTCTTGCTGGCAGATGACCACGCCCTCGTGCGCGCCGGTATGCGCGATGCCCTGGAGGAACTCGACGATCTAGAGATCGTCGCCGAGGTTGGAGATGGGCCAACCCTACTGACGGCTCTGGAGCAAGTACAGCCCGATTTCTTGCTGATAGACGTCACTATGCCCGACTTTGAGCCCATATCCGCCATCCGCCAGATTCGTGCGCGTTATCCCCAACTGAAGATACTGGTTGTCAGTGCCTATGACGACGATGTTTACGTGCAGGGCCTGCTAGGTGTGGGCGTTGACGGCTATCACCTGAAGGATCAGCCCCTCAGCGATCTGCGGCTGGCGGTGCAGCGCGTGCTGGCCGGCGAGCGCTGGATCTCGGGATCGCTGGTCGATAAACTGGTCGGTTACGCAGGAGCATCGTCGCTCTCTGCGCCGTCTCTGACGACGCGCCAGCGCGATATTTTGCACCTGCTCCAACAAGGCCTCGACAATCAGACCATCGCTCAGCGACTGGGCTTGAGCGTCAAAACGATCGAAAACCATCTCACGCGTCTCTATCGCTTACTCGGCGTTCAGAGCCGCCTGGAGGCCGTCAATTACGTGATGAAGCACCCCGGCGTTCTGGCTGTGTCTGGGCAGAAAGCTGCCCAGGTGCCGGTCTCGACCGGGGCCGAAGTGCAAGATCTGGTCACTGTATTGCTGGTAGACGACAACGCGCGATATCGCCGGCAGTTGCGTCGCATGATCGGCAAGATATGTCCGCAGGCGACGATCTATGAGGCCGAGAACATCGGGGAGGCTGTGCAACTCACCGAACGTGTGTCGCCTCAGCTTGTGCTTGTCGATGTGATATTGGGAGAGGAGGATGGCATCCGCTGCACGCGTCGTATCAAGGCACTGCTGCCAAAATCGCGCGTCATTCTGATCAGTGCCTATCCGGATAGAGAGTTCCATCGACTTGGCTTGGAGGCCGGTGCCGTGGCTTTTTTGGACAAAAAAGACCTGGAGACAGCTACCTTGCAGCATATCATCGACGATCTGGCTGCCTAGAGGACGTGTGAAAGTGGATTACCAATCCGCCCTACCCAGAGGTTTAGAATGAGTGAGACCCTTTCCCCTGCCAAGGGCAGGCCCGACACGCGCGATGTGTTGAGCCGATTCTGGGGTGCGACGCTCGGTCGTTATCCCGTCGTCTTGCTCTTGCTCCTGTTCGTGGTGGGCGTTCTATTGGGCCTGCAGCAACAGACCTTTTTCACCGGGCCCAATTTGCTTAACGTCGCTCGCACGTTTTCGTGGCTTGCTATCGCCGCCTTTGGTGAGAGCCTGGTCATTATCATCGGCGGCATCGATCTATCGGTGGGGGCGGCCATGGGGTTGAGCGGTCTTATCAGCGCGCAGTGTATGCAAGCCGGACTGCCGGTGCTGCTGGCCGTCATCGCCGGGCTGGCAACCGGTGTGCTGGTGGGCTGGCTCAACGGCACCATCGTCGCTCATGTAAAACTTCCTCCCTTCATCGTCACATTGGGGATGATGAGCGTCATGCAGGGGCTCACGCATGGCCTGAGTGGGGGATGGTCTGTGACGGACCTTCCTCAAGGATTCCGCATGTTGGGTCAAAGTGACCTGTCGTTGGGCCCCATTCCTCTTCCACTGCCCTTTGTGTTCGTGCTGGTGCTGGCGGTGCTGGTCAGTGTGTTGACGAACCGGACGCTTCTGGGGCGTTACGTCTATGCGCTGGCCGATAGCGAACAGGCGTTGCGCATCTCTGGCGTCAACGTTGCCCAAGTCAAAGTAGCGACCTATATGCTCTGCAGCCTCTTGGCGGCGGCAGGTGGTCTGTTGATGACTGCACGCCTGGGTGTCGCGACGCCTACGGCCGCCACTGGTTACGAGCTCGATATCATCGCAGCCGCCGTTATCGGAGGAACGAGCCTGTTCGGTGGAAAGGGCAGCACGTTAGGCGTGTTGTTGGGCGCTGCCTTTATGCAAATCCTGCGCAACGGGTTGGTGCTGTTGGGGTTCCCCGCTTACTGGCAGGAAGCGGCGATGGGTGCCATGATCCTGCTGGCCATCTTGCTCGACTACTGGCGACGAGAAAGGACCCTGACGTGGAACCGGAAGGGAGATGGCGAGGAAACAGGGCAGAAGGATGGGGTGGGCTGGGGGGTGATCCGGAGCCGTCGGGGCCGTTTGACTTTTCTCATTTCGGTGACTGTACTCCTGGTTGCCCTGGTCGTTTGGCGGATTCTTACCGGGTTGCCTGGCGGATCCGCATCATCTGAACCTCCTGCCCGGCAGACGATCACTATCGCGTGGATTCCAAAAGCCCGTGATAATCCGGTGTTCGAGTTAGGGCGGCAGGGGGCTGTCCAAAAAGCGGAAGAGTTGTCGGCCAGTGGGCCGGTTCAGGTGGAAGTGTTGTATGTGGGTTCCGTGTCCTCTGACGCTGTCGAACAGGTACAGGTTATAGAAGACGTCATTGCGCGCAAGGTGGATGCTATTGCTGTCTCTTGCAACGACCCCGTCGCTTGTATTGACCCGATCAACAAGGCTGTGTCAGCCGGCATCCCGGTGATGACGTGGGATTCCGACTCGCCTCAGAGTCAACGTTTCACGTACCTGGGGATCAATAACTACCAGGCAGGGCGGGCCGCCGCAGACCTGCTGGCGCGTGAGGTGAACCGGCGCGGCAAGGTGGCGATTCTCACCGGCGTCCCCGGCGCACACAATCTGGAGGAGCGCGTGCGGGGCTTTCTCGACGGTATGGCTCCCTACCCCGATATTCAGATCGTTGCCACGGTTTTTAGCCACGATGACATCAACCGGGGCGTACGTGTGGTCGAGGAGACGATGCAGACACACCCTGATCTGGACGGCTGGTTCTTTAGCGGCATGTGGCCGCTCGTCGCCGATCGCGGCTCTATGCCTCTGTGGGAAGAGGCGGCTCTACGTGGCGATGTGAAGACGGTCGCTTTTGACACGCTGCCGGTCGAGTTGGAACTTTTGCGCGATGGGTACCTATCGGGGTTGGTGGGGCAAAAGTATTGGGAATGGGGATACGACACGGTTCAGATCGTGTACGACCGCGTCGTCAATGACGAGACGTACCCGTACTCTATCAGTTCCGGGATGGATATTGTCACGCGCAACAATGTAGATGCAATGCTCCTGGCGTGGGAAACCAACGACTTTAGCAAACCATTGCCCGATCCCTAGCGAGGTTGTCGAGTGGAACCACTGCTGGAAGCCGTTAATCTCTCCAAGAGCTTTGGCACCTTATCCGTCGTGAGACAGGTGAGCCTACAAATCCGTCCCGGCGAGGTGGTTGGACTTGCCGGGCAGAGTGGGTCGGGCAAATCGACGCTGGCCATGTTGTTGGCCGGTTTCCAGGTGCCTGACGAAGGCGATCTATACTTTGTCGGACGGCGGCTCCAGTGGCCCTTCCCTGTGCGATCATTGGGCATCGAGGTCATCCACCAGACACCGAGCCTGGCCGAAACTCTGGATATCACCAGCAATATCTTTTTGGGCAGCGAGATCGGCTGGCCTTTATGGGGCAGATGGCTGAAGGTGCCCAACCGACAGCGCATGGAGCGGGAGGCCGCTCGAATCCTTGCTCAATTGGATATGCAGTTTACCTCTCTGCGAGAGGCAGTGGTCAATCTCTCAAGTGAGCAGCGCCAGATGATCGCCATCGCGCGGGCGATGACGCGCACCCCACGGTTGATCGTCATCGATGACCCAACGCAGTTGTTGAGTTACCCGCGCCAGCAGAAACTCCTCTCTCTAATTCAGACGTGGCAGCAACAGGGAATGGCGGTCGTATTCAGCAGCAGCAATCTTGACCACCTGCTGGCTGTGACCGATCGCATCGTCGTCCTGCGTCACGGGCGGCTGGTGGCCGAGTATCGCACTGACGAGACGGATCGCACCGAGATTCTGGCTGCCGTGGTCGGTACCACCGATCGCCAGCAACTGACGCCCATCATCTGGGCTTTGGATAGCTACTACCGTGTCCGCGAGCAGGCCGAGAAACTACGCCATCACCAGGAACTTTTGGAGCGAGATTTGGCGACACAGGGTGTGGTGGATCGCCAGTTTGTCGACCAATTGGCGGAGCAGATCAACGCCCTTGATAGCGCCAATGCGGCCTTGCAGGATGCGCAACGCCGGCTGCTGACCGAGCTCGAGCAGGAGCGCAAGTACCTGGCCCGCGAAATCCACGATCAGGTGATTCAGGATTTGTTGAGCGTGAACTATCAGCTGGAGGAGATCGAGTCGCCCGCAGGGGTGACGCCGGTGCTCAGCAAGGAATTGCCAGCAATTCGAGAAAGCATTCGCGGCTTGGTGGACGACCTCCGCCAGATCTGTGGCAACCTGCGCCCGCCAACCATCGATAGCCTGGGGCTGGGCGCGGCGCTCCAATCCTATACCCATGATTGGAGCAAACGCACGGGTATCTCTGCCGTCCTCGACCTGGATGATAACCTGGGGCGTCTCCCCGAAACGATCGAGTTGTCCATCTTTCGCATTGTGCAGGAGGGGTTGGGGAACGCGCGTAAACACGCTCAGGCTAACACGGTCAATATTCGCCTCAAGCGCACTTCACCGCGCACGCTGATGCTTCTCATCGCCGACGATGGACAGGGCTTGGCAGAGGGTTTTGATCTCGCGGCGCTCACCGCCGAGGGTCACTATGGCCTATTGGGCATCAGCGAACGGGTGGCGCTGCTGGGAGGCCGTGTGCAGTTTCAGAATCAAACCCAGGGGGGACTGCTCATCCAGGCGGAGATCCCGCATCCTCGGGTGGTGCAGTCAGACGAGGACTAGGCCGCGTTCAAAAACAAGTTCGTACTTTTTGAGTGAAATCGCCCTGGACAAGGGAGAGAACATCAAGTTGTTTTTGAACGCTTATACGAGCTTTACACGGCCAGCCCGCCTCGACTTATCCAATCCCACAAACTCTCCACCGTCCCCTGCCCGACCAGCACACCTCCCTTGATCTGTTGCATAGGAGGGATAGGGAGCAGCGTGTCATCGGGCCTGGTGACCCAGTAGATGGAGATGCCGGCAGTGGCTGCGGGCATCATGTCGCGGTCCCAATCGTCGCCCGCCATCAGGCACTCCTTTGGCTCGCAGCCTAACCTGGCGACGATCTCGTGGTAGTAGGCCGGTTTGGCCTTCGTGGCGTGCATGCTCTCGTAAGTGGTCACCAGCGCGTAATCGAACTCGGTCACGGGTACATCGGCCCAGGCTAGTCGCTGTTCGACGGCGATGCGGGGGAACACCGGGTTGGTCGCGATGGCCACTTGCAAATTGTGGTCGAATGCCCATTCGACCAGTAAGCGCGCCTCTGGGATCGGTCGCGTCAAGTGCTGCAGTTTGGGGAACTCTTTTTTGTAGAACTGCTCAAAGATCGGTTCCAGGACTTTTTGTTTGTATCCCACCGCCGGGTAAAAGGCCGCTGCAAAGGCCTCCTGGTTGGTGGGACCGGTTCCGTCGTTTTTCTCCATCTCCTGCGTCGCGCGCATAATCTCATCGACCAGGCGTTCAGGAGGGATCATGTGGGCCATGTACTTGCCGAGAGCTTCAAAGTAGGCCGAGATGAAGGTGTTTATTGGGTTGGCTAACAGCGTGTCGTCCAGGTCGAAGAGGATCGCTTTGAACATGCCTTTACTCCTTTGCTACTTCCGCATCCAGAATCGTCGCAGCCTGCGGGTGGCAGTGACCGCAGCCGATGTAGGGGTTCTCCACTTCTACTTGATGCTCGGCGCACACGGCGTATACCTCGACGCGGCGCGCGAGCCCCAGCCAGCGGCGCACGACGCGCGCTCCCAATACCATGTGGGGGCAGGCGTTGGCGCGCAGGATGGCGGGTACCTCGCAGCGTTTGCACAGACTGGGTTGCCACGGCTCCGACTCTGGATCGGGGCGCGAGCGCTCGCGTGCGATCAGACGGCACTCCTGGGAGGATCGCCCGCGAAAAAAGTCTGCATAGTAATAAGGACATTCGGTGCCGTAGGGTGTGCGCATTTCTTTGATACGTGATGCGTGAAACGTGAGAGCGGCAATTACGGTTCACGCTTCACGTCTCCTTTACTGTTCCTCTGTTGCTTCCACCAAGGCTTCCAGGTCCGCTGCCATTGCCTCCATCTCTGTGCCATAGCAAGCCCAGTCGCCGCGTTGTAGGCAATCTTGGGCTGCCTCATAGTGTGCTTGGGCGGAACGGGCCAGCGCCGCTACATCACCCGTTTCCCCGGTCGATGCCTCTGACGCCTCTCCCAGCACTTGCAGCAACCCCGACATCAGGTCCTCGGCCATGGCGACGCGGTTGCCGTGTGCCACCAACACGCGCTTGAGCTCCGGCAGTTGCCCGGCCTCGGCCTGTAGGTAGAGCGGCTCGATGTATAAAAGCGTGCCGTCGAGCGGGATGACGATCAAGTTGCCCCGTATAACAGACGACCCGCGCTGGTTCCACAGCGTCAGTTGCTGCGAGATGTAGGGGTCCTGGTCGAGGCGTGCCTCGACCTGCATCGGCCCGTAGATCAAACCCTCCTTGGAGAATTTATAGACGCCCAGTTGGCCATAGTCGTCGCCGTCAGAGTCGGCGTACAGCCAGGCGACCATGTTCTGCTTGCCTGCCGGCACGTAGGGACGGATCATCATGAATTCCACTGCCTCGGTATTGGGCAGTCGCATGACGACGTAGTAGGGCTCTACCAGGGCCGTTTCCGTCTCGCGCCTCTCGGTCGGCGTCTGCCACAGGTCTTCCTCGTTGTAAAAGACGCGCGGGTCCTGCATATGATAGGCGGCGTAAACATCAGCCTGGATGAGGAACAACTGCTCTGGGTAGCGCAGATGCTCGCGCAAGCTATCGTCCATCATCTCACCAGGGGTGAAGAGGTCGGGGAAGATGGCCTGGTAGGTCTGGATCAGCGGATCGGAGGGATCGACGACGTAGAACGTGGTCTCGCCGGAATAGGCGTCGATGGCGATCTTGACACTGTTGCGGATATAGTTCAGCCCCCAGACGGACTCGGCATTGGGGCCGGGCGTTGAGTAGGGGAAGCGGGCGCTCCAGGTGTAGGCATCGTACAGCCAGATGATGCGCCCGTCCACGATGACGGGGTAGGGATCGTCGTCGTACCACAGCATCGGGGCCAGCGTGGTCACCCGGTCTTGGAGTGAACGATGGAACAGGATGCGGCTATCGGGACGGATGGCGCTTGAGAACATGATGGGGGAGCTTTCAAAGCGCGTGGCGAAAGCCAATCGACGGAAGAAGTTGTTCAGCGTCACGCCGTCAGGGCCAGTGTAGTGGGTGTAGGCATTCTCGTCCCCGCTGGGATAGTCGAACTCTTCCTCCTCTGTGTCGACGATGACATAGTTGGTGGTCTTTTCCCCAAAGTATATCTCCGGACGGTCTATGGTGAGCGTTGGATGAGCGCTCCAGGGGGGAATATCGCGCACCAAAAAGTTGGGCAGGCCTTCCTCGCTGAACTCGGCGACCGGGCTCAGGCACAGGCCATAGCCGTGGGTGTAGATCAGGTGTTGGTTGACCCACGTGCGCGCGTCCTCGCGCATCTGTTCGATGTCCAGCTCGCGCACCGCCAGCGTGACCTCGCGCAGGCGCCCGTCGAGTGTGTAGCGGTCCACGTCTACCTCGGCGAAGGTGTAATAGGTGCGGATCTCTTGCAGCTGCTCGTAGGTGGTGCGCAGTGGCTTCCAATCCCACAGCCGCACGTTATCGAGGATATCGGCGTTGGCTTCCAGTTGGGCGGCGGTGAGGGTGCCAGCGACCTGGTAGTCGATCTCTTTGATCAGGGGTTCGCCGTTGGCCTTCTCCAGTCCGTAGGCGTAGCGGGTGAGGCGGATGTTGTGCGCGATGTAGGGCTGCTCCAGGGCCAGTTCGTTGGGCTGCACGGTGTAGGCCTGCACGGTCGTGGCGTAGAATGGGCCGATCAGGGTGATGAGTAGCCAGATGGCACCGGTGCCGAGGGGCAGGATCACACTCACCCGCGGCTTCCAGCGGCGGATGATGGCGGATGCGGAGCATCCGAGAGATGCAACAAGCGCTACGGCGCACAGCACCGCCGCGCCCGTCAGCACGTTCAGGAGCGGCAGACGGGCGTGTACGTCGGTGTAGCCTATGCCAAAGACCGCGCCCTGCGAAGATGTGAGCAGCGTGAAGCGATAGAGCTGGTAGTGCGCTGCCAGCGCTATCAAGAAGAGCACGCCCAGCACAGCCAGATGGGCAGTGGCTCCCTTGTTGCGAATCCGCCCAGCAAGGAGATAGATCACGCCATTGCCGATCACTGTCACCAGGATCAGCGCCGCTACCCAGATCACGATGAAGTGATAGAGCGGCAGTTGGAAGACGTAGAAACTTGCATCTAGGCCAAAGATGGGATCGCTGACGCCGAACGGAACGGCGTGGCGGAAGGTGAGGAACGTCATCCACCGGCTGCTAACCTCGGATGCCATCAGCACGGTGGCAAGCGCTGCCAGCCCTTCCAAGATGAGGGTGAGCGCGCGCGTTCCGAGGACCAACTGCTGGCTTTTGCGGCCCCGCAGGTTCAGTTGTAGTTGGGCAAGCGCCCGGCGGGGGATGAGAAACCAGTTGGCGAGCAGTACAAGGGTCACCAGCAACCCGCTCGCCAACCAGAGCCCGGCCTGCGTCATCACCTGGGTCTGGATGACGCGCGACTTATCCAAACTGGCGAACCACAGCCAGTCGGTGTAAAGGCCGACGGTGCTGTTAAAGATGATGAAAACGGCCACCACTGCGCCGACGATGATGGCATATTTGACGATGGAGCGTCTGATCTTTTGCGGCATGGCTTTTTGGTAATGGATTGGTAGCCGGTAAGCTGTGGGTTTTCAGCTTGCTGGCTAGACGCGGGTGACGTATTCGCCGGTGCGGGTGTCCACGCGGATGGTGTCGCCCATCTCGATAAAGAGCGGCACCTGTACCTCCAAGCCGGTCTCTAGCGTGACCTTTTTCAATGCGCCTGTGGCGGTGTTGCCGGCGATTGCCGGCTCTGCCTCGACGACTTTCATTTCCACCGTCGTCGGTAGTTCGATGTCCAGCGGTTCGCCTTCGTGGGTCGAGAGCATCAGTTCCATACCCTCTTTTAGGTAGATGTCCTGGCCTCCCAACACGGCGGCGGATAAGGGCGTTTGATCGTAGGTCTCGGTGTCCATAAAGTAGTACAGGTCGCCATCTGTGTAGAGGTACTGGACGCCGCGCCGCTCAATGCGGATGTCGTCCACCCGGTCGCCAGAGATAAAGTTCTTCTGGATGGTCGAGCCTGTGCGCAGGTTGCGCAGCGTAGTGCGGATGGTCGCCTTGCCTCGTCCCGGTTTGTGATGCTGGTATTCCAGCACCTTGTATAGTTCGCCGTCCATCGTGAATGTGACGCCTTTGCGTAGCTCGTTTACGTCGATCATGTATCTTCTCCTCTATCTTCTCTGTAGGTTGTTTGGATTATACATGTTCCGCCCGTGCCGTCAACCGATTCGGTAACTGGGGAATATGTCAATTTCAGGGTGAGTCCACTGTGCAGTTACTGGGCGCGTTTCAGCCTGCGAAATGGGTGGCTAGGTAGCAAAGGCAGCAAGTTGAGCAAATGACAGTGTTCTTGCCTCAGAACTGAAGCTCGCCCGGTAACTGGTCTGTAACTCTGCTGTAACCCCTCCCTGTCTGGGGGGGCATATAATGATGCTGGAGGATGTGTGTTCCATGGGCGTTCGTTTTGCTGCGCTCGAGTCTGAATCACCTTGGGACTGAGTGTGGCGGAGGATTAAGAGAGTATCCGAAAATGGCTGTGACCGTAGCCGTCGGCAGTCAGAAGGGCGGGGTAGCCAAAACCACGACGTGTCTATCGTTGGGGGCCTGCCTGGCTGAGCTGGGGCAGCTCGTCTTGCTCGTCGACTTGGATCCCCAAACCAATCTCACGCTTTCGATGGGATTGACGCCCGCCAAGCTGCGGCACACGGTGAGCGAGGCGCTACTGGGTAATACTTCGCTGGTGAGTGTCAGCCGTGAAGGGGCATCATTTGGTCTCGATATCGTTCCCGCCAGCCAGGACTTGGTCGTCCTTGACAAAGTCCTGCAGGGGCGACCAAATTGTGAATACCGCTTGGAACGCGCGCTGGAGACTATGGACGATGATTTGTACGACATCGTTCTGATCGACTGCCCGCCTTCATTTGGGTTGCTGACCCTCAATGCCTTGACGGCTGCGGATCTGCTCATCATTCCCACGCAATGTGAATATTATGCGGCGCACGCGTTGCGCCGGACGATCGAGCTGGCAGAGTTGGTGCGCAAGAAGACAAACCCGCGTCTGGTCTACCGCGTGCTAGTGACGATGTACGACCGGCGTAACAGAATCTGCCAGGTCATCCACGATCGAATGCAGCGAGGGCTTGGCCGCTTTTTGCTCAAGACCGTTATCGAGGTCGATACCAAGCTGCGGGAAAGCCCGGTGTTTGGCGAACCAATTACACGTTACGCGCCGCAGACCCGGGGCGCTCAACAGTACCGTGCACTCGCAAAGGAGCTGATGCATCGTGCCTGACGCCACAGAGATCGAGACTCATCTGACAGCTCTATTTTCTGAGGTTAGAGCCTCTGCCGAGGCCCAGGAAGATGAGCCTCTGTCCATCGAGGGTTTGAGGCAGAGCGCCAACGCCCACAGGCAAGCGCGGAGGCGGGGCACTGTTTTCCAATCCTTGGTGGAGAATGCCACTGATGCCATCTTTGTCAGCGATCTGGAGGGCAAGCAGACCTATAGCAATCGCGCCTGCTGCGTTCTCTTTGGCTACGACTATGAGCGCCAGGGTATGGAGGGGATGCCGTTATCTGGCCTGTGCCCCGAGGAGAATGCCCGCGCTTTTACAAAGCAGGTGCTTC
>Ga0316577_10000943_pt1 | contig 12919 bp, 9 predicted proteins | sample S5NA_FD_203073 | JGI IMG/M metagenome (GOLD analysis project Ga0316577, IMG submission 203073) | Rhizosphere microbial communities from salt marsh grasses in Alabama, United States - S5-7_050615r2r1 | ecosystem: Host-associated > Plants > Roots > Rhizosphere | place: USA: Alabama | collected... | reverse complement strand
GGCCCCGCCGCCCCGCCGGCTTGTCTCCGCCAACTTTTTTACAATGAGTGAGGCCATCGGGTGTTTGATGTTCTGAGTATCGGCGAGAGCGGTTTTGGCGACGAAATCCTGCTGGGAGCCTGGTTGACGATCAAATTGGCTCTGGCCTCACTGATTTTCGGCCTTTTTCTGGGATTGACGGCTGCCGCCGGCAAACTCTCCAATTCGCGGTTGGCCCGCTTTGCAGCCAATGCTTATACTGAAATCATTCGGGGCGTGCCCGAAATGTTGGTGGTGCTGGTGGTCTTTTTCGGCGCCTCGACCATCCTGCAGAAGGCCATGGGGTGGTTTGGATACAATGCCTATATCGAAGTCAATGCCTTTCTGGCTGGCACCTGGGCATTGGGCCTGGTGTTTGGCGCCTTTGCCAGCGAGGTCTTGCGGGGTGGATTTTTAGCTGTACCCCTGGGCCAGATCGAAGCCGGCATCGCCTGCGGCATGACCGGCTGGCAAGTTTTCAAACGCATCCGCCTGCCCCAGATGTGGCGGTTTGCCCTACCAGGCCTGGGCAATTTATGGATGGTGCTGCTCAAGGACACCTCGCTCATATCGGTTATCGCCCTGGACGAATTGCTACGCTGGTCCAAAGTCGCAGCCGAAACCACCAAACAACCCTTTACTTTCTACATGGTGGCGGCCTTTATTTACCTGTTTTTTGCGATCCTGTCTGACATGGGCCGGTATCGCCTGGAAGCCCGAGCCAGTCGCGGGATTCGCAAGGCCTGAGGATGGATTTTTCAATCCTTATCAAATACGGTGACCGGTTTCTGGACGGAACCCTGATTTCGCTCAAGCTGGTATTTCTGGCCAGTCTGGTCGGTATCCTGATCGCCCTTCCGGCAGCCTTGGCACGGGTCTCCAAACGCCGCTGGCTGTGGATGCCGGCCTATGGGTATATCTATTTTTTCCGTGGCACACCGCTACTGATCCAGCTCTTTATCGTCTATTACGGTTTGGGCCAATTTGAAGCCATTCGCAACTCCGTTGCCTGGGTGGTCCTGGGCAAAGCCCAATGGTGTGGATTTATTGGCATGACCCTCAACACCGCCGCCTATACTGCCGAAATTCTGCGCGGGGGGATCCTCGGTGTCCCCCACGGTGAAGTCGAAGCCGCCCGCGCCTGTGGAATGTCCTATGCCCTTATGATGCAGCGGGTGGTCCTGCCGCGGGCGATCCGCATCGCCTGGCCGGCCTACTGTAACGAGGTGATCCTGCTGCTCAAAGGCAGCGCCCTGGTGAGTACCATTGCCGTTTGGGATCTGATGGGCGAGGCGCGGTCGATTTTTTCGCGTACCTACTCCTTGGATGTCTTCATCTATGCCGGCATCATCTATTTTTTGCTGACCTTTTTGCTGACCCGCGTCTTCCAGTTCAGTGAGCAGCGTCTCAACCGCTACCTCATGCCCGCAGGCGCCACGCGAGGATAGACCGTCTGCCATGCCTCCAATACCGTTTTTATGATGACAATGAAGCGAATCGCGAGAGGCACTCGAGATGGCCACCCCGCAAGGGTTTCCACACCATATCTTGTAGCCAGGCAGGTACCGCCCACTCCACCTTGTGTTTTTTCCCTTTACATCCAAGAGGCTTCCTGATATAAAGCGACACCAATAGCCTGTGCATCCAGAATCCGCCACAACAATGCCACCGGCATTGATTTTGCGTCATCTGTGCTCATTATTACCCAACCGACACTCCTGGCAGCGATTCCGGGAAATCGGATGATTTTTTACCACCGGCAACCGTCAAATAAATAGCGCAAATGAAGCTAAAAAAACTCGAAATCATCGGCTTTAAGTCCTTTCACGAAAAGGCCAGCATTGGCTTTCCACCGGGTGTTTCGGCCGTGGTGGGCCCCAACGGCTGTGGTAAAAGCAACATCGTCGATGCCTTGATGTGGGTCATGGGCGAACAGAGCGTCAAGCAACTGCGGGGCAAGAACATGGAGGACGTCATCTTTGCCGGCGGCGGCGGCCGCCCCCCCACCAATTTGGCTGAAGTCTCCCTCACCCTGGCCAACGACAACGGCAACGCACCCGAAGAGTTGAAGGATTACAGCGAAATCATGGTCACCCGGCGCCTCTACCGATCCGGTGAGAGCGCCTACCTGATCAATAAACGCCCCTGCCGTCTCAAGGACATTCACAACATCTTCATGGGCAGCGGCATGGGGGCCAAGGCCTATTCCGTCATCCAGCAAGGCAACATCGGCGCCATTACCGATGCGGGGCCTGAAGAGCGACGGGTCTTCATCGAGGAGGCCGCCGGTATCACGCGCTACAAGGTCCGTAAGGTGGAAACACTCCGCAAGATCGATGCCACCAATCAAAATCTGTTGCGGGTCAACGATATCATCGCCGAGGTGGCCCGCCAAATGAACGGCCTCAAACGCCAGGCCAAAAAGGCCGAGCGCTACAAGGTCTTCCAGGAGCGAATGGCGGCCCTGGACACCCGCCTCCTGCTGCACTGCGACAACGACCTGGCAGACCAGATCAGGGAGACCCAGGTGATGCTCAGCCAGCTGCAGGACACCGATATGGCTCACGATACACAATTGAAGCAGATCGATGCGGCCATTGAACAGATCAAGCTGCGGCGGCATGAGAAGAACCAGGAGATCGCTGTTCAAAAGAACCAAAAGTTCGAAAGCCAGCGCCACATCGATCGCCTGGAGACCGATCTGGCCCACTTCAAATCCAACGTGGATCGTCTGGGCCACGAGGTGCAGGAGCTGGAGAATGCCCGCACGACCCTGGAAGAGAAAATCGCCACCATCCAGGATGAGATGACTCAGGTTCAAACCCGCAGCGAAACCCTTGCCAGTGAGAGCGCCGTCATCAAGGCTCAGCTCTCCACCGAACGCGACGATTCCCAGAATCTGCGCAATCGTTTGACCAGTCTGAATCAGCAACTTGACGAGCAGAAGAACGCCCTGATGAGGCTGGTGGCCGACGAGGCGCGCTTTAAAAATATCTACCAAACGGCTGAGAGCAACCGGGAAAATCTCCAGCGCCGGCTCAAGCGCATGGACGAAGAGGTGGCTCTGGCCACCCAGCAGGAGCAGCGCACGGCGGCGCAACGATCCGAAGCAGAAGCCCAATTGGCGGAGCTGCAACGCTCCATTGAAAACCTGGAGGGCAGCGTGGCAAGCAGCCGCCAGACCCTGGATGAACACACCGCCCAGTTAGGCAGGCAGGTCAAACAGACCCAGATTCTGGAACTGCAGCGCAATAAGGTCCGCTCCAAATGGGCCACCCTGAAAAAGATGGCCGATAACTACGAATGGTATAAAGGGGGCGTCAAGGCCATCATGAAGGCCGTTGCGCCTTCCGATCCTGCGGCCGACCCGGCTGACCAACCCGAATCGGCCCTGACCGCGAACATCATTGGATTGGTGGCCGATCAGATCGAACCCGCGCCCGAATATGAGACCGCGGTGGAGGCCGTCCTGGGTGAGACACTGCAATACATCCTGGTGGCGGACCAACCCTCGGCCATCAATGCCATCGCGTATTTGAAGGATTGTAATGCCGGAAGAAGTGGATTTATTCCCGTGGATTCGGTCCCTGCGGTGGCGGCAGCCCCGACTTCGCCAGCCGATTCGGCGCGACGGCTGCTCAACCATCTTCAGATTCGGCCGGGCTACGAACCAATCTGCGAATCGCTCCTGGGGCATGTCATTGTGGCCGACAGCCTCGAGGAGGGGTTGGCGCTCTTCAACCGGAATGGAAACCATCAAACCGTGGTCACCAAATCCGGCGAGGTGATCGCCCACCAGGGTGCCATGGTCGGCGGAAGCCAGGAGAATCTGTCGGGAATCCTGGCTAAAAAGCAGGAGCTGAAACAGCTGGCCCAGCGCAGCGCCGACCTAGACCAGCGTCTGGAGGCTTCCCGGACCCGCCAGAAGGAGGTGGAAGCGCAGGTGCGCCAAAGTGAAATCGGACTTCAACAATTGATGGTGCAGCGCAGCGAAGCCAAGCAAGAAGAGATCGAAATTGAAAAACAGCTCTATAAGCTATCCGAAGACCTCAAAAACGCCCGACGCCATTTGGAGATTGTGCGCTTGGAGCAGGAACAGCTCTTGGGCGAAGAGAGCGATATGGGTGACGAGATGCAACGCTACAACCAGGCCTTGGCCAAGGTGACCGAGGAGGTTGAGCAAGCGCAAAGGGCGGCGGAAGCCACCACCCGCCAGATCGAAATGGTCTCCGACCAGTTGGAGGCATTCAACCAGAAAATGGTCGATTTGAAGTTGAAGCTCACCGCTGCCAACGCGGAGCTGGAAAACAGCGACCATACCCTAAAGCGGTTGTCCGAATTTCAAAAGGACGGTGTGACCCGCCTGGAGACGCTGGTTGCAGAGATCGTCCAAAAGGCAGACAAGCGTCAGACCCTGAAACGGCGCATCGATGAATACCAGCAACGGCTGACCGGCCTGATCAGCGAAATGAATCAGATCGAGGCCGTCCTGGCCGCCAGCGAATCGGACTACTCGGCCATTGACGCTGAGCTGGCGAAGAACGATTCGCTCATCAACGAGATCCGCAACCAACGTGAAGCGATCCTCAAACGGATCCGTGTGCTGGAGCTGGAACTCTCCGAACTACGCATCAAACGCGACAACCTGGGTGAAAAATGCATTGAGCGTTACCATATGCGGATCGATCAGCTGCGGCAGCAGTTGGCCCAACCGTCCGAGTCGGAGCCCATGTCGATTGAGGAGATGGAGCAGCGCATCGAAAGGCTGAAGCATAAGATCGCCCGCATCGGGGATGTGAACATGAGTGCCATCGAAGAGTACAAATTGCTTAAAGAGCGGCACGATTTTCTTACCACCCAACGCGACGACCTGGTTCAAGCCATCGAAGACCTGCACAAAGTGATTCGCAAGATCAACCGCATCACCCAAGAAAAGTTTCTCTCCACCTTCCATGCCGTCAACGACAAGTTGATCGAAGTCTTTCCCAAACTCTTCATGGGCGGATCGGCCCACCTGGCCCTCACCGATCCGGACAAACCCCTGGAAACCGGTGTGGAATATCTCATCCATCCTGCGGGCAAAAAGCTCACCCGCATGAGCCTGCTCTCCGGCGGCGAGAAGGCCCTGGCGGCCATCTCATTCATCTTTTCGATCTTCCTGCTCAAACCGGCCTCCTTCTGCCTGATGGACGAAATTGACGCCCCCCTTGACGATGCCAACGTTCACCGCTTCAATGAATTGCTGAAATTTATCGGTGAAAAGTCGCAGATCATCATGATCACGCACAACAAACGCACCATGGAGTTCGCCGACATGCTCTTCGGCGTCACCATGGAGCAAAAAGGAATATCTAAAATCGTATCGGTCAACCTCAGTCATCACGAAACCGCCCCCCAAGCGGCTTGAAGTAACAACAGCGAAAGGTCTCCATGGCGTTCAACTGGTTTAAAAAGAAAAAGGATATGGATTCCGAGGGTGCGACACCCGCACCCCAACCCCAACAAACACCGCCGGTGACGCCCCCAACGGCGCCATCCGAGCTTCAGCCGGAACCCGATCGCGGTGGCGAAGTGAACAGCGCAGCCGACCCAGCGGCCGAAAAGGCTGGCGGCGGCTTCTTCAAACGCCTCAAGCAGGGGCTGAGCAAGACACGCAAGATCCTGACCACCGACATCGAGGATCTTTTCGCTTCTGGTGGGGGGCTGGATGATGACACCTTGGAGGAGTTGGAAGAGCTTTTGATAACGTCTGATCTGGGGGTCGAAACCAGCCTTGCGTTGATGCAGACCATTACCCGCAAAGCCGCTAAAATAGGCGATGCCGAGCAGCTCAAGGAGCTTCTCAAGACCGAAATTCTCGGCTTTTTTGGCGAATTTCAGGTACCGGCGCCAAAAGCGGTGCAACCTCCCCGGGTGGTGATGGTGGTGGGGGTCAATGGTGTCGGCAAAACCACCACCATCGGCAAGCTGGCCGCCCGGTGTGCCGCCGATGGGCAGCGGGTGCTCATCGCCGCCGCCGACACCTTTCGTGCGGCAGCCATCGAGCAACTGGATATATGGGCCCAACGCGCCAGCGCGGATATCGTCAAGCATAAAGCCAACGCCGATCCGGCGGCGGTGGCCTTTGACGGTGTCGAGGCGGCCCTGGCCAGGGGAAGCGATGTGCTCTTTGTGGACACCGCCGGTCGGCTCCACACCAAGGTCAACCTCATGGAGGAACTCAAGAAGATCAAACGCATCCTTGGTAAACGGCTTCCCGCGGCACCCCATGAAGTGTTGCTGGTGCTCGATGCCACCACCGGCCAGAATGCCCTCAGTCAGGCCAAGATGTTCAATGAAGCGCTGGGGGTCACCAGCATCGCCCTCACCAAGCTGGACGGTACCGCAAAGGGCGGCATTGTGATCAGCATCTGCAAATCGCTCAACATCCCGCTGACCTATATCGGTGTGGGAGAAGGCATCGAGGATCTTCAGCCTTTCGATCCGGAACAGTTCGTCCAGGCCCTGTTTTAGGACTTTTCTTCAACCAACCTGCGATAGGCGGCTTCGTCGATGATGTGCACCCCCAGCGCCTGGGCTTTGGCGATCTTGCGCTGGCCCACCTTCTCCCCGCAAACCAGGTAGTCGGTACTGCCGCTGACGGCTGTCTGGATCCGCGCGCCCAGCTGCCGCGCCTGGGCCTGCATCGCTTCGCGGCTGCCGCCCACCATCTTGCCGGTGAAGACCACCGCCTTACCGGCAATGGGACTCGCTGACGGGGGTTCTTCCGGGATCAGATCACTGTACTGTAGATGAAACCCCAAGGAGAGCATGTGGGCGATGATCTCCTTTTGCTGCATGATGCCGTCGGCAATAGCTTTGCTGGTGATCTCGCCGAAACCCTTGATACCTTTAATTTGCTCCTCGTTCATGGTCAGGAGCGTCTCCAGGGGGTAATGCATCAATAGCTTGCGGCTGTCCCCTTTGCCCAGGTTGGCGATGCCGAAGGCCGCCAGGAAACGCCAATCCTCCACCGGACGACTGCGGCTTAAGGATATCGCCTCGGCCAGGTTCCGGGACTGGACCGGTCCAAACTCAAGGCCGCGAAAATCCGCCTCGCCCATGGCATAGATCTTTTGGAGCGAGTCGTAGCCATTTTGGACGAGCTTGGCGATGGTCTTGATGCCGAACCAGTCGGCATTGCCGAGGGTCCTGAACCAGTGGCTGATGCGCTGTTCGATCTGCGCCGGGCACTGGGGGTTTTCACAGCGCAGGAAATCATTGCTACGCTCCAGGGGCGTATCGCAGCGGGGGCAGTGCTCGGGCACGTTCACCTGACCGGGGTCGGCCGGTCGCAGGACCGCTTCGATCTTGGGGATCACCTCTCCGCTGCGAATGATCTCGATCTGCGCGCCGGGGCCGATGCCCCGTTTGAGCACCATTCCGGCGTGGTGGGCCGTAACGCGCCGGATGGTGGCGCCCGAGAGACTCACCGGCTCCACCTGCAACACCGGCGTGACGTTGCCCATGCGACCCACCTGCCAAGTAACGGCCACAACGCGGGTGGTGGCCGTCTCGCCCTTCTCCTTGATGGCGATCTGCCAGCGGTAGTGGTGGGCGGTGGCGCCCATGTGGGCCCTAACCCGTGCGTTGGTCACTTCGGCCACCACGCCGTCCACCGGATAATCGGTGCCGGCGATGACTTCTTCTATAATTTCACGGGTTCGGGCGAGGAGCTCCGCGCCGCTGCCCTGCCAAACGGGCAGCTGGGCATAGGGGACGAAATGAACCATCCGCGCTTCCAAGGCCGCCTTGGCATGCAGGTTTAGCGTATCCGAGGCAACAATGCCCACCACCATGTTGCGGGGATGTTCAAACTGGTCGGCGAGGCGCTCCTCAAAGTAAGATTTAACCACCACGATCTCACCAATGCCCTGCCCCCTGCCCCCCACGGGGATCACGCCCTTTTCGAAGGCGCTGCTGATTTCAAAACCGTACGCTCCGTTGCCCCGCGTGGCAAATAGCTTACCGTCGTCGCGTCCCGCCAGCCCGTCCAATTTGGGCGTGATGCGGTATTGCACTTCCGGAACGCCGACAGCGGCGGCCTCCTTGGCGACACGCTCTACGAAACGTTCCAGCTGCTGGTGGGTGTAGGCTTTCTCGGTGGAAAGCATGGGGACAGGGTGGCGCACCTGGCGTTTGTTTTCAAAAAGCTCCGGCTCCACCTGGGTCAGAAAGGGATGCTGCGGCGCCAAATGCCGCAGCGTTTCCATCAGGTCATCATACGTCGCATCGCTGACCAGGGGCCGCCCTTGCCGATAGGCCCGGTTGTAATCTTCCAGCTGCGCAGCGATTTCGGCAATGGAATCGGGGGTGTTCATAGGCATCACCTAATGCGCATCTTCGGGGATTAGCGGGAAAGGGGGATCCACCCCAAGGGGCGTGGCGAGCGTCCGGCAGGCCTCCAAAACAAGTCTACACGCCCGTTGGCGGGTCTTGTGAAAGGTCTCGCACTTGAAACCGGCCTGCCAGCTCAGCCTGGATAGCTCATCGGAGACCACCAGCAGGCCGGCCAGCTGCACCTGCCGGAAGGCGGCCACCGTAAACAGGGCCGAAAGCTCCATCTCCACGCCCAGGACATCCAGGCGCTGATGGGATTTCACCTTGCTCGGTGTCTCCCGGAAAATGGCATCGGTGGTCCATATCAGGCCTTCGTGAAAGTCGGCCCCTGACGTTTTCAACAAGGCGCGCAGGTGCTGGTGAAGGCCCACTGTCGGTATCGCCACAGGGGCCGGATCGGTTTGATAGTGGCGTGAGGTTCCCTCGTCGATCAGGGCCGCGCTGGGCAGGATGAGATCCCCCGAGCGCACCAAGGGCGATACGGCCCCACACCAACCTAGAAAAAGGATCTGTTCAGCGCCCCACACAATGAGACTTTCCAACACGGCAGCCGCGTAGGAAGCGCCCATCACCGGTCCCACCAGGGCAAAGCGGCCCGTCTGGGAGGGGTTCAGATGGAGTTGGCTTAAAAATAGGCTGCGGCCGGATTCCGGGGACGCGCCGAGTTGATCGAGCATGACGTTAAGATCGTTGCGCGTGGCCACCATGGCAGCTACACGCCCGAAGGTGGGTGGCCGGCGGCCTTTCAGAGGTTGAACGATGGCGTCATCGCCTGTCACCGGATCCCCCCCGCTCAGAGCGGACCGGCTTGATTGGCCAATTCATCTTTCACCTCGTCGATGATGTCGTAAAGCCACATGACATCCTCGATGGAGAGGCGGCCGGCCTTGACCGGCGCACGATCGCTGCCGTCTTGTTTTTTCAGAATCCGCGGTCCAATCTGCAGTTTGGCTTCGCTCATATCGTAGCGGTTGATGGAGATCACCAGGCCGGTGGTCTCGCAGCGCCACATTTTAAGCATTTTATCTTTACTGGCATCGTAGGGCATCATATTCTCCCATTGGTACCGCCGCGGTGTCCCTGTGCTATTGTCGCGGCCTGGAATTCATGTGGAAATCTTGGAGAAATCGGCGAAGCGATTGAAGAGCACGGCCAGTTTTCCCAGCAGTGCCAGGCGATTGCTACGAATCGCCGGCTCCTCCACCATCACCATGACATCATCAAAAAAGGCATCCACCCCATCTCGCAGGGAAGCGATCTCTAAGAGGGCCTGGTTCAAATCATCCCGCGCCAGACACGTGGTCACCTGTTTGACAACGTGCCGATAGGTGTCGTACAAGGCCGACTCGCTGGGATGCTCAAACAAGGCTGGATTCACCGTCTCCGCCACCGGTCCCTCGGCCTTGCGGATGATATTGACCACGCGTTTGAACGCCGCGGCCAAGGGTTCGAAATCGGGTTTGATCCGCAGGGCCGACAGGGCCCGTACGCGGTTCCAGACATCGGGAATATCTTCGATGGGGACACTGATGACCGCTGCAATGACCTCTTTGGCAAACCCCTCCTCGGCCAGCATATGCGCCATGCGGTTTTGAAAAAAGCGGGTCACCGATGCGGCGGTCTCTTCACCGGTGGTCACCGTCTGGGTGGCAAAAGGCGCCAGGCTGCACTGGATCAGGTCCGGCAGGGCAATCGCCAACCCCTTGGCGAGCATGATCTGAACCACGCCGATGGCCTGCCGTCGCAGGGCGTAAGGGTCCGATGCCCCGGTGGGGTTCAATCCTACCGAGAAACAGCCACAGATGGAATCCATCTTGTCGGCGATGGCCGCCAGTGCGCCCAGGTCGGTTTCCGGCAGGGCCGCGCCGGAATAAATGGGGCGGTAATGCTCTTCAATGGCGCGGGCCACCGCCGCCGGCTCATCCTTCAGAGAGGCGTAAATGCGGCCCATGACCCCTTGCAGTTTGGGAAACTCACCCACCACCTCGCTGACCAGGTCTACCTTGCAAAGGAGGGCAGCCCGTGCCGCGGCTGATTTCAATTCCGGCCGCACCGTCTCGGCCAGGTATTCCGCCAAGGCTTGCACCCGTTTCACCTTGGCGTGCATGGAACCCAGCTTGGCTTGAAACAATACACCTTTAAGCTGTTCCACCCAATCATCCAGGGCGGCCTGCCGGTCCGCCTGGAAAAAGAAGCGCGCGTCGGACAACCGCGCCCGCAGCACCCGTTCGTGTCCTGTAGCGACCAAGGCCATGTCGCGAGTGTGGGTGTTGTTGACGGCGATAAAGCACGGCATCAGCCTGCCATTGCGATCCACCACGGCAAAGTACTTCTGGTGTTCACGCATGGCGGTGATGAGGATCTCCCGGGGCAGCTCCAGAAAGAGCTCATCGAAGCGGCCGGCCGTGGCGATGGGAATCTCCACCAGATTGGTGACGATCCCCACCAGCTCTTCATCAGGCAGCACACTGCCGCCCACCTCGGCGGCCGCCCGGGCGATCTCCTGCTGCACGGCTTGACGCCGCTCGGCGATGTCGACGATCACCTGGGCTTGGCGCATCTGCTGTCGGTATTCGGCAGGATGTTGGATCTTGATCCGGCCTGGCTGCATGAACATGTGACCCGCGGCCATGCGTCCGGACTTGATGCGTCCGTCCAAGGCAAAGGAGATCACCCGCGATCCGTAGAGGGCCAATACCGAGTGCAGTGGCCGGGCAAAGGCGATATGCATATCGGCCCAGCGCATGGTCTTGGGAAACGGTGTGGCCAGGATGACCTCGGGCAGAATCGTTTTCAGGACCGTTGGCGTAGAAACGCCCCGCTGCGTGGTCACCGCGACGAGATAGCGCCCCTTATCGCTGGCTTCCACCGTCAGACGGCGAACCGCGAGACCGACCTTTTCGGCGAACTTCTGAGCCGCCATGGTGGGCCGGCCTTGTTCGTCGAAGGCAATTCGCTCGGGGGGACCCAGCACTTTTTCGGTGATCGAGCGCTGCTTGGGCGCCACTTGGGCGACCTCCACCATCAGCCGCCGGGGGGTTCCGCAGGTGGCAATGGCGCCGTGGTCGATGCGGGCGTCATCAAGCTTTTTTTGAAGGTTGGCCGCCAAGCTTTCCAAAGCCGGCTGAATGTAACCGGCGGGTATCTCTTCGGTGCCGATCTCAAGCAAGAGTGTCTCCATAATCACCTCTAATAACAGTCCCCATGCTTCCGGCCCCATTGGCGGAAGCACGCAGGGTTAATGATCGAAATCGAAGCGGTGGGTCAGGCGGCTGAAGCCTCGGACGTTGGATTCAGCAGGGGGAAGCCCATCTGTTCACGCTGTTTCAGATAGCCTTCGGCCGACAGGCGGGCAAGGTTGCGGATCCGCGCGATATACCCGGTTCTTTCGGTAACGCTGATGGCGCCGCGGGCGTCCAGCAGGTTGAAGGTGTGTGAGCACTTCAGACAAAACTCGTACGCCGGCAACACCAGCCCCCGTGCGATCACGCGCTTGGATTCCGCCTCGTACTTGTTGAACAGTTCCAAGAGCATATCCACATCGGCCACCTCAAAGTTATAGGTCGACTGCTCGACTTCCTGTTGATGGTGAACATGGCCATAGGTGATGGTGTCATTCCACTTCAGATCATAGACGTTATCCACTGCCTGAAGGTACATGGCGATGCGTTCCAGTCCGTAGGTCAGTTCAACGGATATGGGAGCAAGCTCAATGCTCCCGGCCTGCTGGAAATAGGTAAACTGGGTGATCTCCATGCCATCCAGCCAGACCTCCCAACCCAGTCCCGAGGCGCCCAGGGTGGGCGACTCCCAGTCATCTTCCACAAAACGGATGTCGTGTTCCAGGGGGTCGATGCCGAGCTCTTTCATGCTCTGCAGGTAGAGCTGCTGACAGTTGGTGGGAGAGGGTTTCAAGATGACCTGATACTGGTAGTAATGCTGCAGGCGGTTGGGGTTCTCGCCATAGCGGCCGTCCGTGGGACGTCGGGAGGGTTGAACGTAGGCAACATTCCAGGGTTCCGGTCCCAGGGCCTTGAGCAGGGTGTGGTGATGAAAGGTGCCGGCCCCCACCTCCAGGTCGTAAGGTTCCACCACCACGCACCCCTTGCGAGCCCAAAATCGATGCAGGCTCAAGATTACATCCTGAAAATTCATATCCGCTTCCTCAATATTGCTCGATGGTTGATGAACCGACAGCCGTCAGACAGCGCGTCGACCCCTTAGCAGACCCCCTGGCGGGCGATGGCCACCGGCAGCAGGCATGCTGCTTCGCGTTGGGCAAGGATTTGCCCCCAGCTGGAACGCAGCCCCGCGATGGCCCCGGGGGCCCCCAAGGCCCAGATACAGCCCCCACCGCCAGCGCCACAGAAACGGGCGGCACATTGGTGGGCCGCGGCGCTCTCCACCAAGGCCACACCCATTTCATCCAGAACGTCCGGTGTCATGTGACGTCGAATGGCTGTCTCCTGATTCATGGCTTGGCAGGCATCTTTTACCTTCCCCACCGACCAAGAGTCAACAA
>Ga0316577_10000942_pt1 | contig 12927 bp, 11 predicted proteins | sample S5NA_FD_203073 | JGI IMG/M metagenome (GOLD analysis project Ga0316577, IMG submission 203073) | Rhizosphere microbial communities from salt marsh grasses in Alabama, United States - S5-7_050615r2r1 | ecosystem: Host-associated > Plants > Roots > Rhizosphere | place: USA: Alabama | collected... | reverse complement strand
AATCCGGCATTGCTCGGCGCCTACTACCGGATCGACATCCCGGGCATGGCGCGAGTCGCCGGTCGTGAGACCCACGTGGTCGGCATCATCCCGCGTGATGATCTGAGATACGGCTACCGCTTCTACATCGACACGGAGACTGCCTTGCCCCTCAAGTCCGATCTCATCGACCGGTCCGAGCAGGCGCTCGAGCAATTGATGTTTACCACCATCACGGTCGGCGAAGCCGACGCGAATCCGCCGGTTGCGCCGCTCGCCGGTCCCCGAACGGCACCGGCCACCCAGGTCGCCGGTCAGTGGCGCTTCGACGCGCCCCCGCTGGGTTTCCAGCTGGTGAGCCACGGCGTGATGGATCGTCCGGATGGCGCCGAGGTTGAGCACTTTCTGTTTACAGACCGGCTGTCGGCGTATTCCGTCTACATCGAGTCCGACACGCGGGACGGATTGTCGGGCTCGACGCATACCGGCGCGGTCCACGCGGCCGGACGCCAGGTGGATGGGTATCAGGTGACGGCCGTCGGCGAAGTGCCCGCCGGGACCGTCGAGGCCGCGGTTGCCGGTGCCCGACTGGCGACGGAGTCGGCGCGGTGATCGAGGAGCCGGGTACCGTGGTCGCGACCGATGGCATCCATGCGGAGGTGCGGACCGAGCGACGATCCGTCTGCAGCGGATGCGCCGCCCGGGACGGGTGCGGCACGTCCCTGATCGAGCGTTTCCTCGGCAGCCGACCCAACCGGGTTCGCGCTCTGAATCAAGCGCAGGCGGTGGTCGGGGAGCGGGTCATGCTCGGCATCTCCGAGCAGGGGCTGCTGAGGGCATCGCTTGCGGTCTATCTGGTGCCCGTTTCGGGCCTGGTCGCTGGCGCGCTGTTCGGCGAGCAGGTTGCAGGTGGGGCCCTGGGTGCTCGCACGGCTGACCTGGCTGCGCTGCTGGGCGCAGCATGCGGTTTTGCTCTGGCGTTGCTGTGGCTGCGCGGTTACAGTGCGGGGTCGCGCAACCGCCCGGAGTATCAGGCCGTGGTGGTCCGCCGGCTCGATCTTGGAGCGCGGATCGAGATCCGGTCGACACCCTAGTCCGGCTTTCGTCTTCCCCTGTCCACCCTGTCGCTCGCCCACGCGGTTCCAACCGGAACAGGGGACGCGCGTCTTGATATGGTCCCGGGATGGCCGATCATCCGCGTCTTCCAGCCCGCGGCGGACAACCGAAATCATCGACCCCTATTTGGAGCAGCCATGCGTCCCACTCCAACCTCGTATATCGCCTTTGCGGCACTGGTCTGCTGTGCGCTTGTGCCGGGCCTCGCCGCCAGTCGTAGCTTGCCGGATTTCATCGACCTGGTCGCCGAGAACGGCCCCTCGGTTGTCAACATCAGCACCAAACAGTCGCCGGCCGCGTCACAGCAGCTGCACGACTTTTCGGTCCCGGATCTCCCCGAGGACAGCCCGCTGCAGGACTTCTTCCGTCATTTCTTCGGCGAGGATGGCGAGCTGCCCGACGACCGTTCCCAGGCGCGCTCGCTCGGCTCGGGCTTCATCGTGTCGACCGATGGGTTCGTGTTGACCAACTCGCATGTCGTGGAAGGCGCCGACGAGATCATCGTGCGCACCAGCGACCGGCGCGAGTTCGTTGCCGAGCTTATCGGGACGGACAAGCGAAGCGACATCGCCCTCCTTAAGATCGAAGGAGAGGATCTTCCCGCCGTCAAGGTCGCCTCCCCAAGGGACCTCAAGGTGGGTGAGTGGGTCTTGGCCATCGGCTCGCCGTTCGGCTTCGAGTCCTCGGCCACCGCGGGGATCGTCAGTGCCATTGGCAGGAGCCTGCCGAGCGAGAATTACGTCCCTTTCATTCAGACCGATGTGGCGATCAACCCGGGCAACTCGGGCGGTCCCCTGTTTAATCTCGCCGGCGAGGTGGTTGGAGTCAACAGCCAGATCTATAGCCGCACCGGTGGTTTCATGGGGCTGTCCTTCGCGATCCCGATCGACGTTGCGATGGATGTCGTGGAGCAGCTGAAGACCACCGGACGGGTGAGCCGCGGCTGGTTGGGCGTTCTGATCCAGGACGTGACGCGCGAGCTTGCCGAGACCTTCGGAATGACGCAGCCCCGCGGTGCCTTGGTTGCCCAGGTTCTGCCAGGCAGTCCGGCCGAGGCGGCGGAGGTCCTGCCGGGTGATGTGATCCTCGCCTACAACGGCCGGGATGTCCTGACCTCCAGCTCGTTGCCACCGATGGTGGGGATCACGCCGGTCGGGGAGCGGAGGATCCTCCAGGTCCTCCGAAGCGGCGAGCTCCTCGAGCTTGAGGTGGAGATTGGTGAGCTCCCCGATGAAGAGCAGCTCGCCGGCCGGGTGAGTGAGCCCGAGAAGGACCGGGCAAATCGGCTCGGCCTGATCGTGAGCGAACCAACGGTCGAGCAGAGAGAGCAGCTCGCGGTCGCCAGCGGGGGCGTGCTGGTAGAGGGGGTTGAGCCAGGTCCGGCGGAGCAGGCGGGTCTGAGCGCCGGTGATCTGATCCTGATGCTCGACAAGGAGATGATCAAAGACGTGGACCAATTCAACCGGATCCTGGAGTCCATTCCGGCAGGTCGCTCCGTGGCGGTTCTGGTGCAGCGCGGCGAGGGTCGGATGTTTTACGCGATTCGGGTTCCGTGAGGGCGCACGTGTCCGGACCTCAAAACGGACACCGCTGCGCGATCGAGCCCTCCTGCAGCCTGGGGCCGGGTGCTTGACGCCCGGTTCCTCGCTGCGCCGGTCCGGCCTGTCTGCTATGATCGCCTGCCATTCGCGATACCCAAGCGCACCGCGCCGACCGGCTCGGCCTTGATCCTCCCGCGTGCTGTCAACGCGTCCCCGGGCGACCTGTATCTTCATGGCAGACCTGAGTCATATCCGAAATTTCTCGATCATCGCCCATATCGATCACGGCAAGTCGACTATCGCCGACCGTTTCATCCAGCTCAGCGGTGCACTGACAGACCGTGAGATGTCGAGCCAGGTGCTCGATTCGATGGACCTGGAACGCGAGCGTGGGATCACCATCAAGGCACAGAGTGTGACGCTCGACTACCGCGCCCGTAACGGTGAGATCTATCAGCTGAATTTTATCGACACGCCGGGCCATGTCGACTTCTCCTATGAGGTGTCGCGGTCGCTTGCTGCCTGCGAGGGTGCCTTGCTCGTCGTGGATGCCGCTCAGGGTGTCGAGGCCCAGAGCGTGGCCAACTGCTACACCGCCATTGAGCAGGGTCTCGAGGTCCTGCCGGTCCTGAACAAGATCGATCTGCCTTCGGCCGAGCCGGAGCGTGTGATCACGGAGATCGAAGAGATCATCGGCCTGGAGGCCGAGCATGCACTCCGGGTGAGTGCCAAGACCGGCGAGGGGATCCCCGATCTCCTCGAAGCGCTGATCGAGCGCATCCCGCCGCCGCGCGGTGACCGGAGCGCGGCCTTGCAGGCCTTGATCATCGATTCCTGGTTCGACCCCTACGTGGGTGTGGTCTCTCTCGTGCGTGTCATGAACGGCGAGATGCGTCGCCGAGACAAGGTCCTGATCATGTCGACCGGACGGACCCACCAGGTCGACGCGCTCGGCGTCTTCACGCCGAAGAAGACGGAGCGGGAGGGTCTCGGTGCGGGCGAGGTCGGCTTCATGGTGGCCGGCATCAAGGAGATCGACGGCGCACCGGTGGGGGACACCATCACGCGTCCCGATGCCCCGGCGGCCAAGCTTCCGGGCTTCAAGGAGATGCGCCCGCGGGTGTTCGCCGGACTCTATACGGTGATCTCAGACGACTATGACGACTTGCGCGAGGCGCTCGGCAAGCTGAGGCTCAATGACGCCGCTCTCTACTATGAGCCCGAGGTCTCGCAAGCCTTGGGATTCGGCTTTCGCTGCGGTTTTCTCGGCATGCTGCACATGGAGATTATCCAGGAGCGGCTTGAGCGCGAATACGATCTGGACCTAATCACGACCGCACCGACCGTCGTCTACGAGGTGCTGCGAACCGACGGTGAGCTCATCAAGATCGACAATCCGGCGAACCTGCCGGATCCGGGCAAGATCCGAGAGATTCGCGAACCGATCATCGAGGCCCATATCCTGGTCCCGCAGGATTACCTGGGCGCGGTCATCAATCTCTGCATCGAGAAGCGGGGCGTGCAGAAGCAGATCCAGTATCTCGGGGGGCAGGTGCAGGTCAGCTACGAGCTGCCCCTGAGCGAGGTCGTGCTCGACTTCTTCGACCGGCTCAAATCGGTCAGTCGAGGGTTCGCTTCGTTCGAGTACGAGCTCAAGCGCTTCCAGGCGACGGATCTGGTCAAGCTGGATGTCCTGATCAACGGCGACAAGGTGGACTCGCTCTCCTCGATTGTCCACCGCGCCCTCGCGCAGGGTCGCGGACGGGACGTCACCGAGCGGATGAAGGAGCTGATTCCACGCCAGATGTTCGAGGTGGCGATCCAGGCGGCGATCGGCACCAAGATCATCGCGCGAACCACGGTCAAGCCCTTGCGCAAGAACGTCACGGCGAAATGCTACGGCGGCGATGTGACTCGAAAACGCAAGCTCCTGGAAAAACAAAAAGCCGGCAAGCGTCGAATGAAACAGGTCGGTCGGGTCGAGATCCCTCAGGAGGCCTTTCTTGCCGTGCTAAAGGTCGGGAAGGATAATTGACCAGGCTTCGGCCGATGTGCCGGGTCCGTGAGGACGCGGTCCCGCCAACGAACAGAGAGCCCCGACAAACAGACCCATGACTTTCGATTTCCCCGCGTTTTTGGTGCTGGCATCCGCCGTGACGGGCGGCATCTGGCTGATCGATGCACTCCTGTTCGCGCCGCGTCGGCGGCGCCTGGCCGAGGTCGCTGTCGGCACAGGCGCGGTGGCGGAGGATCGCAGGTCCGCCCACAAAGAACCTGTCTTGGTCGAGTATGCCCGCTCCTTTTTTCCTGTCATTTTTGCCGTCCTGATTCTGCGCTCCTTTCTAGTCGAGCCCTTTCGAATTCCCTCGAACTCGATGATGCCGACCCTCCTGACAGGTGACTTCATCCTTGTCAATAAGTTTTCCTATGGTCTGCGTTGGCCGATCCTCAACAGCGTATTCATTGACATCGGCGACCCCGCAGTCGGCGACGTGGTGGTCTTTAAATTTCCCCAGGATCAGTCGACCGATTACATCAAGCGCGTGGTGGGCGTTCCGGGCGACGAGATCGGCTACCGTCACAAGACGATCTATCGCAATGGTGAGCCCGTGGCGCAATTGCCGGTCGGGTCCTTTACAGGTGTGGGATCGGGGGCCGAGATGACCGGTGCGCGCGAGGCGCTGGAGCGGCTCGGCAGCGTCGAGCACCACATCCTGACGCGCCCCAATGCCCCGGACCTCCCCCCGGGTTGCCGGATGCTGGCGTACGGCCCGATCAAGGTCCCGGAAGGCCAGTATTTCGTGATGGGCGACAATCGGGACAACAGCAATGACAGCCGCTGCTGGGGCTTCGTGCCGGCGGGCAACCTTGTCGGGAAGGCATTCGCAATCTGGATGCATTGGGACGGCGGCCGTGACGGGTTGCCGATCGCATGGGGCCGGCTGGGTGAGGGCATCGAGTAAGCTCCCTATGCAGCGGCTGATTGATCGGCCATCCTGGCGAGGAATCAGCATGGAGCCGGAAGACGGGGTCTCCCGATTCATCCCCCGTTCGGCGACGTGTCGTCGTTGCAACTCGGGGGAAACGCAATCAAGCGTCTGGCTCAAAGGCCAAGCGATATCGGCGCACCGCATAGGCCGCTCGAGGACCGAGCGACATGTGGTGTATACAGCATCATGAGTCAAACCGATCGGAGGCGTCTGTGAGATCGCGACTGCGCACACACCAGGGCGGAATGGGCATGCTGTCGGTGATTGTCATCATCTCGCTCATCGCCTTTTTTCTCACCCTTCTGTTTAAGTTGGGCCCGGCCTATATGAACTTCTGGACGGTCAGGTCCATCATGAACCGCGTCGCGAACCCTTCGGAGCCCATCGAGGGCGGCGCTCGTGGCATCGTCAGTCAGATCTCGCGTCAGATGGAGATCAACAACGTTGGACAGGTCACTCCCAAGGATTTCAAGGTCACGCGTACGGGCGAGAACAGCTACGAGGTGAAGCTCGACTACGAGCAGCGCCAGCATGTCTTATACAACGTCGATGCGGTCTTGACGTTCGATCACCAGGTCGAAGTGAAGGCGCCGTGACGGCCGATCCGAGACGGCTCGCTCGCGCCATCGGACAAGGATTCACGCGGGCAGATCTGCTCGAGCAGGCGCTCACGCACCGCAGCGCGGGACCATCCAACAATGAGCGGTTGGAGTTTCTCGGGGACGCCCTCATCGGCTTCGTGATTGCCGAGGCACTCTGGGAGCGCTTTCCGGATGCGGATGAGGGAACCCTGAGCCGGATGCGGGCATCGCTGGTTAAGCGGGAGACGTTGGCGCGACTCGCCCGCGGGCTGGACCTGGGCAACTACCTGACGCTCGGGGGCGGGGAGCTGCGCACCGGCGGCTACGCGCGAGACTCGATTCTGGCCGATGCCTTCGAGGCCTTGTTGGGCGCTGCCTACCTGGACGCGGGCTTCGCCTCGGCCCGCGAGCTGGTGCTTCGTCTGTTTCGTCCCCGGCTTGACCAAACCGGTGCGACGCAGTCCGCGAAAGACCCCAAGACCCGCCTGCAGGAGTGGCTTCAGGCTCAACGGCGGCCGCTCCCTGAGTACCGCGTCGAGGCGATCGGTGGTGACCCCCATGCCCAGACCTTTCTCGTCAGCTGCACCTTGAGCGATGCGGACCTCTGTACGCGCGCCGAGGGCGGAACACGACGCCGCGCCGAGCAGGCGGCGGCACAGGCGATGCTGGAGCGGATCGGACATGTCTGAGTCGCGGGGAGGTCGCTGTGGGACGGTGGCCATCATCGGGCGGCCCAATGTCGGCAAGTCGACCCTGCTCAACCGATTGATGGGGCATAAGCTCGCCATCACCTCGCACAAGGCGCAGACGACCCGCCATTCGATTCTCGGGATCAGGACGCGGCCGGAGGGACAGATCCTCTTCGTCGATACACCGGGGATTCACCACCGCGGGGGCAGTGCGCTGAACCGCTATCTGAATCGTGCGGCGCGCACGGCGATCAGCGAAACTGACCTGGTGCTCTTCGTGGTCGAGGCGCTGCGCTGGACGGGCGAAGATGACGCGGCCCTCGAGGCCATCGTCACCGCGGGCGTACCGGCGATCGTCGCTGTCAACAAAGTGGACCGTGTCGTCAACAAGGAAGATCTGCTGCCCTTCCTGCAGCGACTCGGGCAACGCCATGGGTTCGTGGAGCTCGTCCCCGTTTCGGCGAGGACCGGAGATCAGACCGATGCACTGGAGCTCGCCCTGCTGCGGGCCTTGCCCGAGGGCGAGCCTGCCTTCCCCGAAGACCAGATCACCGACCGCTCGGAGCGTTTCTTTGCCGCCGAGCTGGTGCGCGAGCAACTGGTGCAGCGTTACGGCGAGGAGCTGCCCTACCGCACGACGGTGGAGATCGAGCGCTTCGAGGAGATCGACCAGCGCTACAGGATCCATGCCCTGATCTGGGTTGAGCGCCCCAGTCAGAAGGCCATCATCATCGGTCGCCAAGGCGAGGCGCTCAAGGCTGCCGCGACCCAGGCCCGGCTCGAGATGCAAAAGCTGTTTGGCTACCCCGTGCACCTGGAGGTCTGGGTCAAGGTCAAGAAGAGCTGGTCAAGTGACGAGGAGGCTTTGACCCGCCTCGGCTATGGGGATGAGTGACGCGTCGCCGTGACCGATCCAGGGTCCCTGCTCCAAGCCTTCGTGCTTCACCGGCGAGACTATGGCAACACCAGTCTCCTGCTGGAGATATTCGCCATCGATCTCGGCCGCATCCCAGCCATCGCCAGAGGTGCGCGGCGCCCCCGCAATCCGGGAAGCGCCCTGCTGCAGCCGTTTCAGCCCTTGTGGCTGGACGTTATCGGGCGCGGTGAGGTCCGCACCCTGACGCGCGTGGAGGCTGCGGGACCGGCCATCGGTCTGTCCGGCCGCTCACTCTGGTGTGGGTTGTACCTCAACGAGCTGCTGGTGCGACTCCTCGGTCGCGATGATCCGCACGACCCGTTGTTCGCCTTCTACCATTCCGCACTCGCCGCCTTGGCGGAAGATGAGGATCAGGAGACCGTTCTGCGGCAATTCGAGATCCGGCTGCTCGATGAGCTCGGCTATGGACTGGCGTTCGATGTCGAGGCAGGGGGGGGGGGCGCCGTCGTCGCCGATGGCATCTATGCGCTTGATCCGGGATACGGCGTACGGCGGGCCGCCGTGAATGACGCCGGGCAGACCCTGTCCGGGGCTACATTGCTGGCCCTTTCGAAGGGCATGCCCCTGTCGCCGCCTCAGATCCGCGAGGCCCGAGCCCTTCTGCGCCGCGTGCTCGAGCCCCATCTTGGCGGACGACCCTTGAAGAGCCGCGAGCTGTTCCGTCGCTGGGCCGCTGCTGAGGCCAAGCCGGCAGCGCGTCAGCCGCCGGCGTCAGGGATCAGTGCCGGGATGTCGCAAACCTTTTCGACCGGGGATCGTGAATCGGAGTCGTGAGCTTTGATCAACCAGACACCTGCCGAGGTCCTGCTCGGCGTCAACATCGACCATGTCGCCACGATCCGTCGTGCGCGCGGGACCCGTTATCCAGAGCCGATCCAGGCCGCGCTGGTGGCCGAGCAGGCCGGCGCGGACTCGATCACACTGCATCTACGCGAGGATCGGCGCCACATTCAGGAGCGCGATGTGGAGCTGCTCTGCGGCATCTTACAGACCCGCATGAACCTCGAGATGGCACCCACGCCGGAGATGGGCGAAATCGCCTGTCGCCTGCGCCCCGCCGACTGCTGTCTGGTGCCGGAGCGCCGCGAGGAGCTCACCACCGAGGGCGGTTTGGACGTGACGGCCAACGTTCCTGCCCTGCGCGAGTTCTGCGCACGCCTTGCCGAGTCCGGGATCCGCGTATCCCTCTTCGTCGACGCCGAGCCCGCCCAGATCGAGGCGGCGCATGCCGTCGGTGCCCCCGTGATCGAGATCCATACCGGCCAGTATGCGGACGCCCGCACGCGGTTTGAGTGTTCCAGTGCCCTGGCGCGAATCCGTCGCGGGGTGGAGCTGGGTCTCGCTCTGGGACTGCAGGTCAATGCCGGACATGGGTTGGACTACCACAACGTGAAGGCGATCGCCGCCATCCGCGGGGTCCGCGAGCTGAACATCGGGCACGCCATTGTCGCCCGTGCGATCTTCTCGGGTCTCGACCGCGCTGTTCGGGACATGAAGGAGGTCATGGATGCCGCGGCCCGGGGATCACACTGACGCGCTCGTGTCGACCTGCACCCTGTCGGGGCGTGTCGGGCGGCGATTGCCCCTGCAGGGGGCAGAAGGCTCGGGTGTAGACAAGGTGCCCCTGTCGATCATCGGGATGGGTCTGGCGGATATGAGGCGCGCCAGTTGGCCGCCATCGGCGCCTTGCCGCGGGAGTTCCGTGGTTTCTGTCCCGACCCGTCGGTACTGCGTTTGCATGCCTTTGGGCCATCCGCGTTCCCCGCAACTCAACTCGTGAGTGATTGAGACCCATGAATGGTCAACAGTTGGTTCCGAGACGGCCCGTCGTCGTCGTGATCATGGACGGCGTCGGCATCAACCCAAGCAAGCTCAACAATGCGGTTGCTTTGGCGAGCACCCCGCGGCTCGACGAATACTACTTCCGGTATCCCTTCACGGTCCTCACCGCGTCGGGTCCTGCTGTGGGTCTGCCAGAGGGGCAGATGGGTAACTCGGAAGTCGGGCACATGACGCTCGGCACCGGCTGCGTCATCCGCCAGGACCTGGTCCTCATCAACGACGCGATCGCCGACGGGACCTTCTCGAACAACGCGGCGCTGTCGAAGGCGCTGGCGGAGGCGAAGGGTCGAAGTCGTCCGTTGCATCTCCTCGGCCTGGTCTCCGAAGGAGGGGTCCACAGCCATCTGAGCCACTTGCTCGCGTTGATTCAGATGTGCCAGAAAAAGGGCGTCGAGCCCGTGGTCCATATGGTCGCGGACGGCCGGGATACGCCGCCTCAGTCGGCCTTCCAGTATCTTGCTCCGCTCGAGCAGGCGCTTGGCCGCGGGCCGGGTCGGATCGCCACGCTCGCGGGGCGCTTCTATGCGATGGACCGCGATCGGCGCTGGGAACGCACCGAGCGCGCCTGGCGCGCCTTGGTGCTCGGGAAGGGACGGGGCGCCGCCTCCGCCCGCGACGCCATCAATGCCGCCTACGCCGCCGGGGAGAACGATGAGTTCATCCAGCCCACCGTCATCGGCGGCTTTCGCGGGCTGAGCGACGACGATGTCGTGGTCTCATTCAATTTTCGCAAGGATCGCCCGCGTCAGATGGTGGCTGCCTTGGCGACCCCGGATTTCGACGGCTTCGACCGAGGGCGCCATCCGCGGCTCGATCTGACGTGCATGATGCAGTACGACCGCGATCTCCTGTTGCCTTTCGCCTTTACGCCCGAGACGCCGGGTGCGGCGCTCAATCGCATCCTGGGGGGGCTAGGCATCCCCCAGCTCCATTGTGCGGAGACGGAGAAATACGCCCATGTCACCTTCTTCTTCAATGGGGGCAGCCAGGACCTCGCGCCTGGTGAAGAACACCGTCTCATTCCGTCCCCGAAGGTGGCAACCTATGACCTGAAGCCCGAGATGAGCGCCCCGCAGGTTGCAAACGCCGTCGTGGAGGCCATCCGCAGCGTCCGCTATGGCTTCCTGGTCGTCAACTTTGCCAACGGCGATATGGTGGGGCATACAGGTGACCAGCCAGCCGCGATTCGGGCGGTCGAGGCGCTCGATCGTGCCGTCGGTCAGGTACTCGATGCGGCGGTGGCGCATGGCTACTCCGCCTTGGTCACGGCCGACCACGGCAACTGCGATCTCATGGTCGACCCCGAGACCGACGAGCCCCACACCCAGCATACGACCCATCCCGTCCCTCTGCTGGTCGTGGACAAATCCCGCTGGACCCTGGCGTCCTCCGGCAGCCTTGCCGACGTCGCCCCGACCGTTTTGGATCTCATGGGGTTGCCGAGACCGACCGAGATGACCGGTCGATCGGTCCTGATCGAGGCCTTGCACCCCAAACCGGTGCCTGCCCTCGAGCGCCTGGACGCGGCGTAGCGATAGGCCGATTGATTGCGCTTCCGGTCCTGGCCTGGCATGTCACCCGCTGAATGCGATGTCGCCAGGTCGTTGAACAAAAAATGGTCGGGCAATCGCAGTCGTGCGATTCCGAGCTGGTTTGTTGCACGGGCGGATTCAGTCGGCATCGCCATTGCGACTGGCTTTTCGTGCCGGGTCCCCGCTAGACTGTGCGCCGGGACAAGGGGTCCCGTCGGTGATTCCGGTTCGCTATGTCTTACGACACGCTCATTCTGGTCCTTGCCATCGATCGCGGTACGGGCCCCGAGCCTCTGACCGAGCACCGCACCAAGGCGGCGGTTCCCTTTGGGGGGAAGTTCCGCGTCATCGACTTTACGTTGGCGAACTGTCTGCATTCCGGGCTGCGCCAGGTCCTGGTGTTGACCCAATACAAGAGTCATTCGCTGCACAAGCACCTGCGCGATGGCTGGTCGATCTTCAACCCGGAGCTAGGTGAATTCATCACCCCGGTGCCGCCCCAGATGCGTGAGAGCCAGGAGTGGTATGCCGGTCCCTTCGATGCGATTCGGCAAAACCGTTATCTGATCGAACGCAGCCGCGCCCGCCAGGTGCTGGTGCTGGACGGGGGGGCCGTCTATCGGATGGACTACGCCGAGCTGGTGCGGGCGCATGTCGAGTCGAAGGCCGAGATCACCGTCGCGGTGCGTGCGGTGAAGGGCACCGGCTCCGGGACGCAGGCCGGCGTCGAGCTGACCGATGCCGATCTCATCAGCGGATTCGCCCGACCCGCTCCGGCCGGCACCCAGAACGGCGAGACGGCGGCGAGCGAGGCCGAGCGCCTCGAGACCATGGGCGTCTATGTTTTCGATCGTCGGTTCCTCTTGGCCGAGATGGCCCGGACCGATCCGCTGCGCACGGACGCCGCAGGCACGGTCAGCGCCGGTGCCGACCGGGATCTCGCGCTTGATTTCATCGCACCCCTGAGCGCCGCGAATCGGGTCGTTGCCTACCGCTTCGGCCAGGCGAGGGGCCGCGTAACCCCGGATCGATACTGGTGCGATCTGTCGTCGATCGATGCCTACTATCAGGCCAACATGGCCCTGCTGCGGGCCGAACCCCCATTGGATCTCTACCAGGCCGACTGGAACATTCATACCTACCAAGGTCAGTACCCTCCCGCCCGCACCGTGCCTGGCGCCGCCAGCGGAAACGAGGGCATCTTCGTCAATTCGATGCTGGCGGCGGGTACGGTCATCAGCGGCGGCGGGGTCAATCACTCGGTCCTGTTCCCCAAGGTTCGCGTCGATGACGGGGCGATCGTCGAGGCATCGATCCTGTTTAACGGCGTCGTAGTCGGACCGGGCGCTCACCTGCGCAACTGTGTCGTGGAGAAGGAGGTGGAGATCCCAGCGCGGGCCCAGATCGGTCTTGATCTCAAGTCAGACCGCGAGCGTTTCACCGTCTCAGCGCAGGGTGTGGTTGTCGTGACCAAGACTGACTCACTCTCGTAAGAGGTCCGTGTGGAGCCCGAGGCCCTCCGCCGGGTTCACGAGGTGCTGGTCGCATGCTTCGGCCCGCAAGACTGGTGGCCGGCCGAGAGTGCGTTCGAGGTCATGGTCGGGGCGATCCTCACGCAGAACACCGCCTGGACGAATGTCGAGCGCGCCTTGATGCGGCTGCAGGCGCGCATCCCGCTCAGTGCCGAGGCGATCCTGAGGCTGGATTCGGACGAGCTCGC
>Ga0316577_10000941_pt1 | contig 12927 bp, 10 predicted proteins | sample S5NA_FD_203073 | JGI IMG/M metagenome (GOLD analysis project Ga0316577, IMG submission 203073) | Rhizosphere microbial communities from salt marsh grasses in Alabama, United States - S5-7_050615r2r1 | ecosystem: Host-associated > Plants > Roots > Rhizosphere | place: USA: Alabama | collected... | reverse complement strand
CACCTGGTTCTATCGGGGCTCTCTTTATCGGGTTTTAGATCGAATTCCAGAAGCGATTGCTAATTTAGGGGAGGCCATTCGTCTAGACCCGGAGTGCGATGAAGCTTTCGTGGAACGTGGATCGGCCTTTACAATTTTAGGCCGTTACGAAGAGTCATTGGATGATTGCGATGCGGCAGTCCGGCTCAATCCTGAGGTGGGTGAGATGTTATTTGAGCGTGGGAGACTATGTAGATATTTAGGGTGGTATGATGAAGCTCTGACCGAGCTTGATAAAGCGGTCAGGCATGATCCTCGGAACGCCCTGATCATTTATAACCGGGGTAGGGCATACGAGTCTTCCGGACGCTTTTTGGAAGCCTTAACTGATTTCGAAGAAGCGATAAAACTTGATAATGATTTTTCGGCCGCTTTCCTGGCCAGAGGGCGTACATATCTGGCGCTTGAACAATTCGAAGCAGCTTTGGCTGATTTTGATTTGGTGAAGCAGCTTGATCCTGACAATATTATCGTTCATTGCAAAAGAGGGGATGCTAACCGGGCAATTGGCCGGATAAATGAAGCTGTCGAAGATTATACAGAAGCTATCCGTCTTAATCCGAGAGGAACCGCGGTGCGAATCGGGGATTTTCGTCAAGTGAGTCAATTGAAAGAAGCCCTTGCAGATGCTTACTATGGACGGGCATCCCTCTTTAGCTCGCTTGGCCAAATAGAAGCGGCAGTTGTTGACTTGAGCGAGGCTGCCTCTTTAGAATTCGAGAATTTTGAATCGTTTGGCAGTGGAAAAGTGCAAAATTTGGACGTTAACATCAAGCGAGATACGGCCAAAGAGCACAATCCTGATAATGGACACCTGATCGAATCCATGGATCGCTAGTGGGTCAATCGTGGTCGATGGCGATTCCACAAGTACAGTCATAAATTAGTTGCGCCAAAACTGGGGATGGATCACAATCCAGTCATTGCAGGAAAGGACCGATAGCTAAGATGAAATTTGAAGCAAATGAACACCCCCACCGGCGCCTTAATTCCCTTACCGGCGAGCATGTTTTGGTGTCGCCACACCGTGCGAAACGGCCGTGGCAAGGCCAGGTAGAAAAATTGCCCATTGAGGAACGGCCGACTTACGATCCCCATTGTTATCTTTGTCCTGGAAATACCCGAACCAGCGGTATCACGAATCCACCTTATGAGCACACCTATGTTTTTACCAATGATTTTCCTGCGCTTTTGCCGGATACACCATTAGCCGAAGAATATGAAGCAGGGTTATTTAAATTAGCGAGTATTCGCGGAACTTGCCGTGTGATATGTTTTTCAGCCCGCCATGATCTTTCATTACCGGAGATGTCTGAAACGGACATCCACCGCGTGGTGGATGTCTGGTCTGAGGAGACGGCGGAACTTGGCGGGAAGTATCGTTGGGTCCAGGTATTCGAAAACAAAGGGTCTGTCATGGGCTCCTCTATGCCCCATCCACATGGCCAGATATGGGCTCTGGATGCTCTGCCGAACGAACCGGCCAAGGAAGATGTTCAACAGTATAAATATTGGCAGGAGAAGAGGCGTCCCCTCCTACTTGATTACGCGGACCGTGAAGTGGAGAAGCAGGAGCGGATCGTGGTTGAAAACGATCATTGGCTGGCCGTCGTACCTTTCTGGGCTGTATGGCCCTTTGAGGTGCTGCTGATGCCACGTTACCATGTTCCACGCCTGCCGGATTTGATGGATGACGGGCGTACTGCATTGGCCGAAATCTTGAAACGCCTATTGATAAAATACGACAATCTTTTTGAGATTTCCTTCCCCTATTCAATGGGTTGGCATGGAGCGCCATTCAACCAACAATCGTCCCTCGAGGATTCGCATTGGAGTTATTGGCAGCTGCACGCCCATTTCTATCCACCACTGCTGCGCTCGGCAACAGTTAAAAAATTTATGGTTGGGTTTGAAATGTTAGCTGAGGCTCAGCGTGATTTAACGGCCGAACAAGGCGCCGCGCTTTTGCGAGATTTGCCTGAAATTCATTACAAGCATAGGGGGTAGGATGGATCTCGAACAACGAATAGAGAAAGCTTTTGAGGATCAATACGGTTCTTCACCGGCACATATTGTTCGCGCTCCGGGGCGCGTTAATATAATTGGCGAACATACCGATTATAATGATGGCTTTGTATTGCCTATGGCGATCGACCGGGCGGTGTGGATTGCTTTCCGGCCGCGTGAGGATGATCGTGTCTCGGTCCGTTCTCTAGAGCAGGATACGCCTACCGATTTTTCTCTGGAAACCATTTTGCATGCGGGTGAAGGTTGGTCAGAGTATGTGAAAGGTATGGCGGCTATGCTGCAAAAAGCTGGTTATGACCTTGCCGGTTGGGAAGGAGTGCTGAGCAGCGACGTGCCTGTCGGTTCAGGTTTATCATCCTCAGCAGCCCTGGAGATGGCCACGGGATGTGTTTTTGCCAAGGTTTCTGGTTTTGATTTCGATGGCGTGCACATGGCCCAGTTGGGGCAGCAGACTGAAAATGAGTGGGTTGGAGCAAATACGGGGATCATGGACCAGATGATCTCGGCCAATGGTAAGGAGGGTTACGCGCTGCTGATCGACTGCCGTGATCTTTCGACTGAGCCGATTCCGCTTCCTCCAGCCACTGCCATATTGATAATGGATACGGTGACGCGTCACAGCCACACTGAATCTGGTTATAATGAGAGACGCGAAAGCTGCGAAAAAGCGGCCGCTCATTTTGGCGTTTCCCATTTACGAGACGTGCGCTTTGAGCAGCTTCAAGAAGCAAAGTCTGATCTCGACGAAATTACATATCGCCGGGCTCGCCATGTGATCACTGAAAATCAACGTGTGTTGGATGCCGTAAAAGCCATGAAATCTCAAGATGCTGTGACGTTGGGCGAATTGATGAATGCCAGTCATGCCAGTCTTAGGGATGACTTTGAGGTAACTAATAAAGAGCTAGACGTCATGGCCCAAGTTGCCCAGGCTCAGCCCGGATGTTATGGCGCGCGCATGACCGGTGGGGGATTTGGGGGGTGTGCCGTCGCTCTTGTGCAGGTGGAGGAGGCACAGGAAATAGCCTCGGCCGTCGCCGCACAGTACGAAGCCGCAACTGATTTGCAGCCTAAAATATATGTAACCCGTGCCACCAAGGGGACGGCCGTAGTTCGCTAGCGATATATATTAGCGTTACAAATCAAATCTATATTGACTTGCTAATTTATATTTGATATTATTTCGGTACCGATAACGGTACCGCTATCGGTACCGATAACAAATGGCCTATTCAGGGAGAGCAGCATGGCCAAAGTTGTCACTATCAGGGATGTTGCCAAACAAGCAGGTGTTTCGCCGATGACTGTGTCGCGCGTGCTCAATGATCGTCCCGATGTTTCTCCAACAACTCGCCGTCACGTCCAGAAAATTATTGATGATCTTGGTTATTCACCGAGTGCCATCGCGCGCAATTTAAGTCGTGGACGCAGTAATACCATCGGTGTCGTCAGTTCCGCCCTGGAATTTTATGGACCTTCTCGAACTTTGGTAGGTATTGAAAGACAGGCCAATGAACTTGGTTTGTCGCTTATGGTTAGACTTCTGCACAATCCTTTAGAAAGCCGGGGAGACAGAGCGCTTGATGAGTTAGTATCCAACCAGGTGGCAGGCATTATTTGGGCAGTGGCAGAGATAGGAGATCAGCGGGAGTGGCTTTTCGAGAATCTTGATCATGATGAAATGCCCGTTGTCTTCTTGAATATGAAACCGCGTCCTGACACATCGGTTGTTATGGTGAATAACCGCCTAGGTGGTAGATTGGCTGCTGCTCATTTACTCGAGCAAGGTTATGAAAAGATCGGCATTATAACAGGACCTCAAGATTGGTGGGAGGCGCGCGAACGCGAGGCAGGTTGGCAAGAAATTCTCCAGGATGCGGGTCAAGGGGACCTAAACAAGTTAACCGTGCATGGTGATTGGACGGCCGCCAGCGGTCATAAATCTATGATCGAATTATTGGATCGCGAGCCTAATCTTGAGGCTGTTTTTGTTTGTAATGATTCAATGGCTTTAGGCGCTTTGCAGGCAGCGACCGTGTACGGCCGTTCCGTACCCCACGATCTCGCAGTTGTTGGTTTTGACGATATCCCTGAGTCTGCTTATTTTTCTCCCCCTTTAACTACAATACGTCAAGATTTACTGGACGTTGGATGCCAGGCCGTTTCCTTACTTCATCACCAGCTGGAAGCACAACGAGTTGATCAATCCCCAACTGCTGAAGTTGCCGTGATTGAACCTCGGTTGATCGTCCGCCAAAGCTCAATGCAGAGCGCAAAATGAAACCACGCGATCGTGTCCAAATTGCCCTCAATCATGAAAAACCGGACCGCTGTCCGATGCAGATAAGTTTTACGCCTGAGTTTGCTGAGCGCCTGCGGGCAAATATGGAAATCCAGGGTCATCAGGTACACAACCCTCATGGGGGTGGAAATACCTATGAACTGGAACGTGCTTTGGGAGAAGACCTACTCCTTACATCAATAGGTTGGGCGAATTCCTACTATATGGACGATAAAGCCTATGTGGATGAATGGGGGGTTGGTTGGGATATACATCCATATCAAACGCCATTCGGGACGGGCTATTATACGGAAATGGTGAAACATCCTCTGGCCGATAATGCCGCAATAAGTAGCTACAAGCCGCCTGATCCATTTCGTTCGGAGCTCTATACCGATGCGGCCCAGGTAGTCGCTAATTTTAAAGAAGAATATTGGATTGTTGGCGTGACTGTTACGACGATCCTAGAGACAGCCTGGGCCTTACGCGGTTTGGAGCAAATGCTGCTCGATATGGTGCTTGATTCAGATCCGGTAAATTATCTGCTAGATATTCCCTACCATTATCACCTGACGGCGGCTAAAAAGTTGGTGGAACTGGGTGTGGACATGATCTGGACCGGCGATGATATTGGCGCCCAGCATGAGATGTTAATTTCTCCACGTATGTGGAGGAAATATTTCAAGCCGCGCATGGCTAACTTCATATCTGAATTGAAAGATATCAATCCCGATGTGAAGGTAGCCTACCATTCTGACGGGAATATAATGTGCATCATTCCGGAACTTATTGAAATTGGTTTGGATGTTCTAAATCCTATCCAGCCGGCAAGTATGGACCCTGCGCAAATAAAAAAACAATTTGGCGACAAGCTCCGTTTCTGGGGGTCAATTGATGAGCAAAAAACATTACCGTTTGGTACGCCGGCCGATGTGAAGGCTGAGGTTCTGCTGCGGTTGGAAACCTTGGGAAAAGATGGCGGGTTGATTTTAGCCCCGACCCATCATGTTCAATTGGATACTCCATTAGAGAATTTTTGGGCTATGGTCAATACGATCATTGAAACCCCTTACTGCAAGCTGGATTGATATTTGTGATGATGCGAGAGCGTGAAGATTGGTGGACAGTTGATATAGAAGGCATGGCTGACTTCCAGATGTCGTTGAAGCGTATCTATGCCTGGTATGAAAGCGAAATTGTTGACCGTCCTCCGGTACGTTTTGTTGCCCATAATGCTTTTCTGGAAGAAGCCACGGAAGATATTTCCGCGCAGTCACCCGCTGAAAAGAAGGCCTGGTGGTTCGATGTTCAAACGCAGGTTGAGCTTTTCGAACGGTCCATAGAGGGCAGGAATTTTAATGGTGAGACTTTCCCGGTATTTTTCCCCAATTTAGGACCCGATGTCTACGCGGCATTTTATGGCACAGAGCTTGAAATTGGAGAGGTTACTTCCTGGTCCATTCCTCTTGTTCATGAGTGGGATGATGTCGAGGGTTTAAAATTCGACATGGATAACGAATACTTTCGCAAGCTCGAAGAACTTACCGAATTCGCTTTGGATCGGGCTGATGGAAAGTTTCTGGTAGGGTATACAGATTTACATCCAGGATTAGATTGCGTGGCCGCCTGGAGGGATCCGCAGCAGCTTTGTTTTGACATGATCGATAATCCGCAGAAGGTTCATGAACTGGCTGAATTGGCCATCGCCGACTTCGAAACAATTTACGATCATTTTGACAACATACTCAAGGCTCATAACCAGCTGTCAGTAAGTTGGATAGGTATTCCGTCCTTTGGTAGAATGCACATTCCCAGCTGCGATTTTTCGACATTGATATCCCCAGCCTTTTTTAATGAATTTGGCTTACCTATTCTACGACGGGAAGTTCAAACGATGACCCATAACATTTTCCACGTAGATGGTAAAGGCGTAGCCAGACATCTTGAAGCGATCCTCAGTGTGCCCGAGGTCCATGCTTTGCAGTGGGTGCAGGGTGTGGGCGATGATTTACCGATTATGCAGTGGTCGCCATTTCTAAAGGAACTCCAGAACCGGGGTATCCCCTTAATAGTTGATCTTAATAAGCATGAATTGTCTGCTTTCATGGCTGAAATGAAGCCGGAGGGTTTGTTTTTATGGGTTGCAACCGACAATGAGGAGGAAGAGATCGAAATTCTAGAGCACCTGAAAAGATGGACATGAGTTGAATTTCGCTTTTCACACGAGGAGGTGATTATCGATCGATAAATTGAGAATTTGAGAGTAATCCTAATGAACTGTAAATAGAACTTCAGGAGAGAAAAATGAAAAAGTATAGCCTATTTGTAATTGCCCTTCTTGTTTTAGGATTGGTCCTGGTAGCCTGTGGCGCACCGGCCCAGGCTCCGGTAGAAGAGGCAGCGCCGGCTGAAGAAGCCGCCCCAGTAGATGAGGCGGTTGAAGAGCCAACGGAAGCAGTAGCGGTGGAAGAACCCACTGAAGCAGTGGCTGAGGAACCCACCGCAGAGGTTGTTGAGGAACCTGGTGAGACAGAAGGCGCCGCACCGGCACAGGATGGCAAATGGTGCAGTGGAACAGATATCGTCTTCTTCCCCGGCGGTCCTCCCGGAGGCCCGTTTGCACAGGTTGTAGCTAATGGCGCAATCGCTGCTGCGGCAGATCTGGGTGCCAATGTGGAATACGTTTGGTCGGATTGGAACCCCGAACAAATGGTCACGCAGTTTGCTGAGGCGGCTGCAACCAACCCCGATGGCATCGCTATTATGGGCCATCCGGGCGATGACGCCTTCGAAGCGGTTGTAGATGATGCGGAAGCTCAGGGCATCATCGTGACCAGCCAGAACACTACCCTCCCCAGGCTGGAAGAAAAATATGCCTCTAATGGTTTTGGTTATGTAGGCGCTGAATTGTATTCGGCAGGTTATGCATTGGGTGCAGAAGCAGCAAGCCGGTTTGGTCTGGGTGAAGGTGACCGGGCAATGGTTTGGGGTTTATTGGCTCAAGCAGGACGCGGTGAGCGTACCAAAGGCGTTATCGATGCCCTGGAGGAAGCCGGCCTGACAGTGGATTACCTGGAAATTGATGATGCGACAAATGCCGATGCCTCTGCCGGTATCCCAACCTTTGTCGGTTATGCATCAGCGAATCCGGATGTGAAACTGGTAGTGACCGATCATGGCGCGCTGACCGGAACGCAGCAGACCTATTTCGAGGCGGCAGGATTAGGCCCAGATGACATTATCGGAGCCGGGTTCGATCTGAACGTAGCCACAGTTGAAGCTATTCGCAGTGGTTATACAGACCTGGTGATTGATCAGCAGCAGTGGCTGCAAGGTTACCTGCCTATATTGCAGATTTGCCTGACGCATAACTATCTCTTTACCGGTTTGCACATTGATACCGGCGCCGGCTTTGCCCACGCGGACAATGTCGAACTTTTGGCCGATTTGGTGTCAAGGCAGATTCGCTAGTAATAGATTGGGTGAATCACGATCTTATCTGATGGTATTGGTCGTGATTCGTATGTACATGAGGGTCAGACGGCCGTCTGGCCCTCAGTACTAACAATTTGGAGAGAGCTTATGGAACCGACCTATAGAATAGAACTGCGCAATGTTTCCAAGAACTTTGGTGAAGTCCAGTCTCTGAGCAATATCGATTTTAAATTGGGACAGAATGAGGTCGTAGGGCTTCTTGGAGATAACGGGGCCGGTAAATCGACCTTGATCAAAATCCTCACAGGTTATCACCAACCCAATTCGGGAGAAATTTATATTGATGGAAATCGTATCGATTCACTGACCGTACCTCTGGCGCGAAAGTTGGGCATCGAAACGGTTTACCAGGAACGGGCTTTGGCTGAACTTCAAACATTGTGGCGTAACATTTTCCTGGGGCGAGAACTTAGGACACCATTTGGCTTGCTCGATGTAAAAAAGATGAAGAGCGAGACGAATAAGCTCATGTTAGAGTCGATGGGCTTTACTTCCAACGCGGTAAACCCGGATTCAACCATTGAAACATTCTCAGGTGGTGAGAAGCAGGGTGTAGCTATTGTGCGTGCGCTTTACTTTGATGCCGAAATTATCATCTTGGATGAGCCAACGATGGGCCTGTCGCTTAAGGAGACGCGTAAACTGCTGGATTTTGTTCGCCATATTAAGGATGCCGGCAAATCGGCCGTTTTTATCGACCACAATATCTTTCATGTCTATTCAGTAGCCGATCGTGTCGTCGTACTTGATCGCGGACGGATTGCCGGTGAATTCAACACGGATGCAATCAGCCTCGACGATCTGATGGATAAAATGTATCGCGTTGCGGAAACAGGCAGCCTGGATTAACCAGGAAAGGTAATGAGATTATGAGTTCGGAAACTGAAGATCTATCGGGTGTTGATAGCATACCTGAACCGCAAACAGAATCAATTGATTGGAAAAATTTCTTGCGGAGTAACGCTACCCAATTGGGTATGATTCTGGTCTTTTTTGGACTGTGGTTATTTTTCATTCTTTCAGCCCCGGAGACGTTTCTATCGCCCCAGATATATTTGGCTTTCATGGCCACAACACCATTGTTTGCCATTATGGCGTTGCCTTTGACAATGGTCATCATTGCTGGGGAGATGGACCTTTCTTTTCCATCAATTATGGCGATTGGGATGGTGGCATTTATATTTATCTTTCAACCGACGGGAAATGTTTTCCTGGCTTTTTTAGCGGCCCTTGCCGCCGGCGTTGGGGCAGGGTTATTGAACGGTGGGCTGGTTGTAGGTATTGGTATTCCATCACTGGTAGCTACTATCGGCACGCAGTTCTTTTTGCGCGGTCTCTCGCTGGTACTCTTACAGGGTCAGGGGGCAACGTTGATCGAAGCTCGCGGCACTTTTGTTTATAACCTCCTCGTTGGTAAGACATTTGGCGGCATTCCTAACCAGTTCTGGTGGTCGATCGCGATTGCTATATTATGTTGGGTGATTTTGAATCGTACGCGCCTTGGTGCCCATATCTATCTGATTGGCGACAATGAAAAGAGCGCTAGGCTGATGGGCGTCAATGTAAATCGCACGAGGTTGGCTGTTTTTATCATCATGGGTGTAGCTGCAGCCTTTTCCGGTGTCTTGGCCAGCTTGCAGGTGTCGTTTTTCTGGCCATCATTAGGTGAGGGATATTTGTTGTCTACACTGGCTTCTGTCTTTCTTGGCGGCACCTCCGTGTTTGGTGGAACGGGCACGATCTTGGGCACGTTCCTGGGCAGTTATATAATCGGTGCGATCAACGCTGGTATCGTTGCTATCGGCCTAACCGGTTTTTGGACAGAGCTGATTTATGGCTTGATCATTATCATCTCTGTTTCCATGCACGTTGTTATGCAGAAACGAATTAAATGATCAGGGAGATTTATTGTTCGGTAATGGTCCAACTTGCATCGTCAACACGAATTTTCGTGCTGTCCCCAGGCCAATATAGGTGGCTCCAGTAACTGGCGCCGCGCAGGGTTGATGGGTTACGGCCGTTCGTGACAATGATGTGATTGGATGTGTAATGGGCGAAGTGATGATCCCTGGTGAGTGAGGAACGACCTAAGGTTGGATCGATAGGGACCCAGCCGGTTCCTGGAAAGTAGACTTCTACCCAGGCATGCTCCTGGCGAGCTTGGGCGGGATCTTTCTGATCTAGATGAAGCAGACCTTCAACATAACGAGCGGGAATGCCGCTGGCCCTGCTCAAGGCTATTAACAATGATGAATACTCGGTGCAGTCGGTGCCCATTCTTCCTAGGGCAGCCTGGGCACCCCAGTCTTGACCATTGTACGTATAGACCAGGTTGTTTCCGATGTAGTCGTAGAAAGCCCTGACTTGCTCACAGGTAGTTTGATCAGAGATGGAGAGCTGTTCTGCGAGAGAGATAACCTGCGGGTTGTAAGATTCAATATGTAGTTCGGCCTGGGTATAATCTTCAGGCAGGTCACCTGTACAGTTTGCCAAGTCATAAGAAAGTTCATGAACGCCAACCTGGTAATTAATAGCAACCTGAGCGCTTTCGCCAGATTCAAGATCCTTGAAATCAAACTCGGCATACCGGTTGCCGAACTCATCGGTTACGACGACATAATTTGAAGGATGAATTTCTTGGGAAATGACTTCCTGATACGGAGTCTGGTCACCGATAAGGGCTACCCAAATATTATGTTTTTCCGGTTTTTGAGGACCCTCGTTGACTAGAGTGATACTTTGAGTAATGTCATAGGTCACGGTGTGTAAAATGGAAGGGGAAGAGGTTGGGCTGTCAGTCGCATCTTCGATAATCTGGCAGGCTGGTAAGGTTAATAGCAGGAATAGAAAGAAAAGAGACTTCATAATTATTAATGCTAGCATCGGCCGAATATTTGGCCAACAACAAAGACAGAATATATCAGCATTGGTGATTATGTGATAGGTGTTATCAAGACGGCACCTTAGATAATGTTACTCATGAATCGAATTAAGAAGGAAGTAGAACATGGATAAAAGAGATACTCAAAAAGCAATCGAAAATGGGAAAACCGCACTCGGCATTGAGTTCGGTTCGACCCGTATTAAGGCGGTCTTGATTGACGAAAATCATACGACGATCGCATCCGGAGGTTATTCCTGGGAGAATCAATACGAAAACGGTATCTGGACTTATGGTCTTGAGAATGTTTGGAAAGGTCTGCAGGAAAGTTTTCGACAACTCACTGACGAGGTTGTTAAGAAATACGACACCTCTCTTGATATGGTAGGTGCTATTGGTTTTAGCGGCATGATGCACGGCTATATGGCATTTGATAAAGACGGTAATTTGCTCGTTCCATTTCGTACCTGGCGCAATAATATTACGGGACAGGCATCTGAAGAACTTACGGATTTATTCCAATTCGCCATTCCCCAGCGCTGGAGCATTGCCCACCTTTACCAGGCAATCTTGAATGAGGAACCCCACGTTAAGGAGATTAACTTTCTGACCACGTTGGCGGGTTATGTCCATTGGAAACTGACCGGACAAAAGGTATTGGGCATTGGTGAAGCATCGGGCGTGTTCCCAATCGACAGTGAGGCTGGGGACTATGATGCACGCATGGTTGAGCTGTTTAACGAAAAGATAAAAGGGTACGACTTTCCCTGGAAGCTCCAAGACATTCTACCCAGGGTTCTTTTAGCGGGAGATGGGGCGGGAGTTCTTAGCGAAGAAGGGGCCAAATTACTCGATCCTTCAGGGCATCTTAAATCTGGAATCCCGTTCTGTCCACCGGAAGGTGACGCGGGTACGGGTATGGTTGCGACTAATAGTGTCGCCGAACGCACGGGCAACGTCTCCGCAGGGACATCTGTCTTCGCCATGATCGTTCTTGAAAAGGACTTATCAAAGATGTATCCGGAGATTGATATGGTTACCACGCCTGCAGGTAAGCCGGTCGCGATGGTTCATAGCAACAACTGCACCTCCGATCTCAATGCTTGGGTAGGTTTATTCCAGGAATTCACCGATTTAGTGGGGCTGGAGATCGATTTATCTACGTTGTTTGAAACGCTTTATAAGCAGGCACTCGTAGGAGACGCTGATGGTGGAGGACTGCTTGCCTATCCATACCTTTCAGGTGAGCATATAACCCATTTTGAGGAAGGACGTCCTTTGTTCGTCAGGACTCCGGAAAGTCATTTCACACTTTCAAATTTCATGCGCACTCAATTGTTCTCATCGCTCGGAGCATTAAGGATTGGCCTGGACATCCTTTTTGAACAGGAGCGCGTGACTATTGACCAGATCCTGGGGCATGGTGGTTTCTTCAAAACAGAAGAAGTGGGTCAAAAGATCATGGCAGCGGCAATGAATGTACCCGTCTCGGTGATGGAAACCGCGGGTGAGGGTGGTGCCTGGGGAATCGCTCTGCTTGCTGCTTATATGCTCAAAAAGACCGAACACGAGGCACTGGAAGATTATCTCTCTAACAAGGTTTTTGCGGGAGAGGAGGGCACGACAATAGTTCCTGATCCATTTGATGTGGATGGGTTCGTTGCTTTCATGGAACGGTATAAGAAAGGGTTGGCTATCGAGAAGGCTGCTGTAGATAATCTGAGTTAACTTATTTTCGGAAAACTCTATTCGAAAAGATTGAGGAAGAAATATGCTTGAAAAAATCAAAGAAGAATTGGTGCAACTGCATCAAGAGCTGCCCAAAAATAATCTTGTCGCCTGGACAAGTGGGAATGTCAGTGCGCGCGATCCGGAAACAAACCTGGTTGTCATTAAACCCAGCGGGGTGCGTTTTGAACACCTGACAGCGGAGAAAATGGTGGTAGTGGATATCGACGGCAATCTGGTGGAAGGGGAATATAAGGCCTCGTCGGATACAGCATCACACTGCTATATTTATCGCCAGATGCCGGATGTTTACGGTGTGGTGCATACGCATTCCCGTTACGCGACTGCCTTTGCCGTCGTCGGCCGTTCTATTCCCTGTCATACGACGGCTATGGGAGACGAATTTGGTGGTGAAATTCCATGTGGTGGGTTTGCTCTTATTGGGGGCGAAGAAATTGGCCAAAGAGTGGTCGAA